>Ga0310690_10004420_pt1 | contig 19965 bp, 14 predicted proteins | sample AusTroGonzalo_MG_2_FD_207661 | JGI IMG/M metagenome (GOLD analysis project Ga0310690, IMG submission 207661) | Bovine rumen microbial communities from tropical cattle in Woodstock, Queensland, Australia - Gonzalo_04 (v2) (version 2) | ecosystem: Host-associated > Mammals > Digestive system >...
TCCCTGCGCTGGTGCAAGCAGTGCAAGTAGTGCAACATAAAAAGCTGTTGTTGAAACAGGCGTTTCCATCAAGTTCTGGTGCAAGCAGTGCAAGTAGTGCAACATAAAAAGTCGTTATTCCTGCGCGCGCACACGCGCGATAGAGTGCTATCGCTTGCCGCGAATGATGACGTAGATAATGACGGGAGCGCCCATCATGGGGGTGACGGCTCCCAGGGGGATGATGCCGCTTTCGCCCGGCAAGTGGCAGATGAGGTTGCAGAGCAAGGCGACGGCAGCTCCGCAAAGCATGGTGGCGGGTAGCAGCAGACGGTGGTTGTCGGTGCGGAAGAGCATGCGCGCTATGTGGGGGACGGCCAGACCGATGAAGGCTATCGGTCCGCAGAAAGCCGTCGTGATGGCGGTCAGCAAGCCTGTGACCACGAGGAGCCAGTTGCGTGTGCTGCGGATGCTGATGCCGAGGTTCTCGGCGTAGCGGTCGCCCAGCATGAGGGCGTTGAGCGGCTTGATGAGCAGCGCCGCTCCCAGCAGACCGCCCACCGTGGTCGTGGCGAAGACCGGCATGTGGCCCATAGTGACGCCTCCGAAGCTGCCCATGCCCCACACCATGTACGACTTCACCCCCTCGTCGGTGGCGAAGAAGTTGAGCAGCGTGATGGCCGACGACGCGAGGTAGCCGATCATGATGCCGATGATGAGCAGCATGACGTTGTTGCGCACCAGCGTGGAGAAGAAAAAGATGATGGCCGTCACCGCCATGGCTCCTGTGAATGCTGCCAGGATGACCGCCAAGAATCCCGTCAACTGAAGCGAACCTACCGACAGCGAGCCCCCCAGCAGAAGCATGACCAGTGCCACGCCCAGCCCTGCTCCGCTGCTGATGCCGAAGATGGAAGGGTCGGCCAGCGGGTTGCGGAAGGCCGTCTGCAGCAGCAGTCCGCTTACCGCCAGGGCGGTGCCGCAGAGCAGGGCGGTGATGGACTGTGGCAGTCGGCTCTCGAGTACGATATACCGCCACGAAGGCTTCAGCCCGTCGCCATGCCCTGTGAGGATGTCGAACACGTCGGAAGCGGGAATACGGATAGAACCCTCAAACAGGTTGAGGACGAAGAGCACGGCGATGAGCATCGCCGTCAATATCAGAGCCAGAGAACCTTTGCGCATCATTCCACTTTATGATAATAACGCAAAGAAGGCTGGTTTGGTATGTCGGGATGCAGAATATGTATGAAGTCCTGCAACAAGAGGTCAGGACGGAAGGGTGTCTCTTCGTAGAACATCGAGGTGCTGACGTTGCAGGCATAGACGTTGCCGTCGGCCACAGGGCGCATCATGCGGTAGCCGTCCTGTTCGCTGAGCAGCGTCTTCTTTGTGAGCGGCTGTTGGCTGTCGTAGCGCAGCAGCCACAGCTGGCTCTGTCCTGCCCGCTCCAGCACGGCCTCGAAGGGCAACTGCAGCGAGCCGCTGCTGGTGTCGTCGGCCCATGGATATTGGCATTGCGCATCGGCCAGCATCTGTCCGATGGTGGAACGTCCTCCCGGCACGTACCAAACGGGGCCTGCCATCTTGTCGAGCACCACCGTGGGACGCTCGCTGCCTGTCTTGGCAAGTTGCTGCAGCGCCTTGTAGCTGCGCTCCACCTCGCGGAAGAGGCTGTCGGCGCGCTCCTCCTGGCCGTAGAGCATGCCGTAGAAGCGCATCCACTCGGCACGTGCCAGCGGCGATGCCTCCATATACTCTGCACACTCGATGATGGGAATGTCGATGTCCTCCAGACGACCATAGCCGCCAGAGTTCTCGAAGGGTGAGAGCAGCAGTCCGTCGGCCTGCACGTCGATAATCTTCTCGGTGAGCGGACTCATGCCGTCGCCGCAGTCGGCCAGGCGTCCGTCGCGCACCCCCTCTTGTACAAAGGGCACTTTGATGTACTTCAGGTCGGCCACGCCAGCCACCTGCCCTTCGGCTTGCAGTTGCTCGATGAGGGCGCAATGTACGCTGGTGAAGACGACGCTGCGCTGAAGGGGGACGTGGACGAGATTGCCATGGCTCCCTCCGTCAGAAGGGGGAGTGGAGGCTTCTCCTCCCCCTCCATTAGGAGGCGGGGCTGTGGGAACGAGAATGTAGGTGTGGAGGGGGAGGCCAGGCTTCCAGGGGTTGTCGATGTAGACCACGCGATAGCCGTCGGCCTGCTCCACATGGATGAGGCGGGCATACTTGAATGCCACGCTGTCAGGCTCAGAGCCGTTCTGCAAACGCTCTGCCCAGCTCTGCGGGGAACGGTGTCCCCCGCAGGCCGTGAGCAGTAGCGCCAGGCTAGTGATGAGTGATAAGTGATAAGTGATAAGTGAAAAATGCCGTTGAGCCATTTTACTTAGTTCTTAATGACCTTGCGCACCGTGCCGTCGGCTGCGCGCACGATGTTCAGCCCCTTGGCAGCAGCGTTGAGCTGGCGGCCGTTGAGGTCGAAGATGCCTCGGCTGTTGTCTGCCTTAGTATGGATCGAGGCAATGCTGGTTGGGGTAGGCTGTTCGCCGCCCAGGTTGTCCATGCAGAAGTAGGCGGGCGTGTTCATGCCGTATTCGCCATTGTCGCTGCTGCTCATCGTGAAGTCAAGGCGCTGCACCTTGCCCAGCGAGGTGAGGTCGCACCACAGCCACTTATCAAGGATATAATGTGTTGCCTCGTTCTCTGAGCGCAGGTCGGCCAGGTAGAAGTCTACGCTTCCCGTCTGCTTCCCTTCAGCGTCGGTGCCGGTGATGGTGAGCTTCAGCCAATCGCCTTGGCCGAACTTCTTGGCGTAATAGTCGCCGTCTTTCATCGACTGGTAGGCGTAAGCATTGTTCGTCAGGTAACAGCCGCTGATTTCCTGTGCCTCGCCCAGTACGACGATGCCCTTCGGGGTGTAGGTGTTCAGGTTGTAGGTGGCATAGTTAGCCGATTCCTCGGCACCGCTGCCCACGCACGAGTTGTACTGCTCGTTGAGGGCATCGCCCGTGTAGGCTGTCGACGTGCGGTTGGTGTAGAAGAATCCGTAGCAGTAGTCGTAGGTGCCCCACTCTCCGTAGTCATAGACTTCGTGGCCGTTCTCGAAGAGATAGCCGCCCGAGACGAAGGATCCGCTGTCGTCGGTGCCGTTCCAGAAGCTCTCCTCCTCTAGCGTCAGGTTCTCGAAGGTGGCGGTTCCATGGGCTCCAATCACCACCTCGATGTTGTCGATGCAGGCGTAGGTGGCCACCATCGGCTTGTTGCAGTCGAAGCTGAAGCTAAGCGCGGATATTCCTGTTCCCAGCGAGTCGAGGTCGATGCGCGTCCAGTCTGTCAGATAGGTAAGCTCCTCGTCGTACTCTGCCAGCTTCACCACGGCCTTCTTGGTGGAGCCGTCAATCTTGGTGGCTTCGATGACAAGGTAGATGTGGTCGCCCTTGGCAGTGAACTTGGTGTCGTAGGCACCGGTGTTGGTGGTGAAGTTGTTGTGGGTGTAGGCGCTGTTGGCCACGCAGATGCTTTTCACCATGCCACCGCTCTTGTTGTTGAAGAGGAGGGTACCGTTGCCATAGATGACGCCGAAGGTCTTCGAGCCATCATCTCCCCCGCCCACGATGTTGTTGTACTGGTCGTCGAGGACGGTGAAGGCGGTGCTGGTGCTCTGTGAGAGGGCAATGCCGCTCCACCAGTCGTAGCCGTCCATGTAGTTGTAGTCGACGGTGCCGGTCAGCTCACCGCTCACCCACTGACAGTGGTAGATGTCCTCGCCCCAGTCGCCTTCTTCCGGGGTTCCGATCTTGCCACCGTTCCAGTAGCCTTGTTCGTTAAACTCCACGTTGGTGTCTTCCAGCGTGCTCACGGTCGTCTGCTGTGCCATGGCGGGCATGGCGAGCAGCATGAATGAGTAGAAAATCTTTTTCATACGCTAAAAATGTTTTGATGGGTTAATAATGACTTTTTTTCCGTTTTTGATGTAGAGGCCGGGACGGGCTGGCGTGGCCACGGGGCGGCCCTGCAGGTCATGGAGTGACTGCGGCTGTTGTTGCGATGGTATCGCAACATGCCTGACAGCGGCGGCGAATTGCAGCGATGCCTCCAGGTGTAGGTCTTCGGCACCGGTCATCTCTGTGGAGGTCTCGCCGAGCCAACCGCACACTTGGTTCAAGGCCGTGTAGACACGGATGAAGTCGGCATGCGTGAGCGCTACGCTTCTGCGGGTGACGGGATCTACAGCCCAGTCCAGGTTAAAACTGTTGGCCAGCGAGTCGCTGTTGGGCCAGTTGTCCACATATCCTTGTCGTAAGGGCGATAGCACCCAGTTCTGACCGGTGGTGCTCTTGTTGACGGCGTTAGTAGGAAGCAGCGTGCCATGGAAGGTGAGCTCATCGGCCAGCCACAGCGGGAAATACTCCTGCTTGTGGAAGCCGTTACGGGGCACCTTGCCACTAAGCCCCTGGCTGTCAGTCCACGGACAGTCCTGCAGGTCGCCGTTCTTGCGGTAAGTGATCTCATAGTCGTAGGTCACTCGGCCGATGCTGTCCTCGTCGGCCGATGCGGCCAGTTCATACCAAGGGTCGTCGGGCAGTCCGTTGCCGTTGATGTCCTGGCTCACCATGACGATGCCCGCTTCGCTGCCGTTCATGTTGGCATTGCCGGCAATGTAGAGGTCCATCTGTCCTGTGATGTTTACCACTGGGTGGTCGAAATGGAAGGTGATATAGCCGCCGTAGGCTCCCAGTGTCACCAGCTGTCCGGCTCCGTTGGCCAGCCGCTCAGTGCATTTCTGGGCCATGGATGCCGGGGTGTCGGTGGCATCGGCAGCAGGCAGGTCGTTGACGAACTGTCCCGGGGCAGGCACATACTCGTCTACCGCTTGGATATATTTCGTTTGCGCCCCAGCGGGACTCACGGCCATCAAAAAGGCAAATGCAAAGCTGATGATCTGTTTCATTTTCTCTTTTCCGTTTTCAATCTCCAGCAGGCATGTCCGGGAATGTCGCCAGTAGAGGTCTTCCACCTGAAGTTCCCGTCTTTGTCGTAGCAGAACAGCCAACCGCTGGAGACGTAGTTGGTGGCGTCCATCACATAGATATCGCCCGTCAGGGGGTGTATCTTCAGTCCGTAGGCAGTCTCTATCTCCGTGGCGTCTTTCACCAGTTGGGTAGTCAGCAGGTGTTTGCTGCGGATGTCTACCACGCCGAAGTTTGTCTGCTGGTTCCAGTTGGCGTCGTAGCTGGCCCCGACGTAGCAGAGTGAGTCGCCTCGGAAGTCGAGGTCGCTCACGGGCACATCGATGGAGTCGGACTTCGCCATCAGTCCGTTGCCGTCCTTGCTCAACAGGTAGAGGCGCGAGGGGGTGTCGGCATAGTCGCCACGCGAGGTGACCCACAGTTGTCCGTGGCTGTCTGCGCGCAGACGGAAGAGGTTAGGAGCCACGTCGATCTTCCGTTCCTCGCGGAAGGTGGCCAGGTCTACCACACTCACCGTACGGTCGTAGCCCAGGCCTTGCATGGCGTTGTAGCCGCCGCTGTTGGCCACGTAGAGCTTTCCGTCGACGACGGCCATCTCCTCCGGTTGGTAGCCTACGGTGGTCTTGGCTACCACCTGGAGCGAAAGGGTGTCAATCTTGTAGACGCTGCCCAGTACCGACGAGCCGCCGGTAGGGCCGACGTAGCTCGATACGTAGGCAAAACCCTCGTGGAAGGCGAGGAAACGGCAGTTGGGCACATCGACATGTCCCAGCGAGAAGGCGCTGTCGGCCGTGCACACCTCAACCTTGTTCGAGCTGTTGACGACGAGCCACAGCCGGCTGCCGTAGATCTGACAGTCGTTGCCCACGTCGCCCAGCTCCTTCACCTGGTTCGGGTTGCGCGATGGGAAGATGTTCTTATGGTACTGGCCGGTGTGCAGGTCGAGGTAGTCGAGCGTGGCCTTGTTCGAACCCATATTCCCCTCGCAAAGTACGTAGAGTCCGAGGTAGTCGGTGATGGTCAGCTGCCCGGTGTCGTCGATGGTGGGTTGCACCACGTCGTCGTCTTCGCGGCAGGAGGAGAGGGAAAGAAGAATCAATAAAAAACAAGCTAAAGACTTTTTCATATTTTCATTTCTAATGATATGGCCGCGTTCCGGCCAGGCATGGGATAGTTGGTGATGACGTCGTACTGCTGGTCGAAGAGGTTGTTCAGTTCGGCCGCCAGCCGCCACTCCGTCTTCCCGGTCTTCCAGCTGTAGCTGGCTGTGATGTCGCTGGTGTACCACGGCTGGACGTGGTTGTAGGGCGTGTTCTCCTGTTCGTTCCATCGCTCGCCCGTGTAAAGGAAACTGTAGTTCAGCGTCAGGCTGTTCCATTCTATGCCGATGATGGCCGAGCCGCTGTGGCGGGGGATGTAAGGTATCTGGTTCCGATAGTAGGGCTTCTGACTGTCGGTGACATCGATGGCGCGCTGCCAGGTGTATTGTGCACGGAGGGTGGCGATGATGTCATGGCAGAGGCGGCTGCTGGCTTCGGCCATCAAGTCGAGGCCTCGAATGTCTACGCGTCCCAGGTTGAGCATCGTCCAGCGGAACTGCTGCCCTTTGGGATAGGCGATGATTTTGTCCTTTACCTTATTATAATAGGCATCTGCTTGCATGCCGAAGTGTGAGATGAGTCCTCGCTCCCAGTGCCTGCTTACCACGATTCCTATGTCAAACTGTGTGGCTGTCTCAGGCAGGAGCGAGGCGTTCCCCATCTCTGTATAATAAAGGTCATTAAAGGTTGGCATGCGGAAGCTTCGCTTGGCGAAGGCTTTCAAGGCGAGCCACCGGGCGTTTGCCAGCGGGTAGAAGGTGGCGAAGAGGGCAGGGGTGACCCGTTCCAGGTGGCTGGTTCCCGTCGCCGTGTGGTCGTGTACGTAGGTGCCCACCACCGATGTCTGCATCTTCACATGCCGGTAGTCGATGGCGGTGGCCAGAGCCAGCGCGTGGGTAAACCGGTCGGGCGTCTGTTCTGCTCCCTTGGCCCGGTAGGCATCAGAGACGAGGCGGTTCCAGCGCAGGTCATAGGCGGCCGACGCGCTCCAGTTGGGTAGCAGCTCCACGACGTTGGCCGTGGAGAAGAAAGCCTCTTGCTGCCGGTAGTGGTTGTCCACAGGTAGCTGGGTGGAGTCGCGGTTCTGATAGTGTGTGCGATAGAAGGCGTATTTGGCCAGCCATTTCGTGCTGAACACGTTGCCTATGGACCGCTGCCACTGACCCTGCACGAAGGTGTTCAGATCGCCCTGTCGCTCGCCGCGCCGCCACACATTGTTTACGATGGCTCCCGGGATTCCGCGCTGTGAGTGGTAGGCATAGCCCTTCAGTTGCCAAAGGCCCTGGCTGAGCACGCCGTGCAGGTTGGCCTCCAGCCGCTCGGCATGGATGTCGCCGTTCTGGCGGGTGGCCGTAGTGTCCCAGGCGACGGTGCCGTCCAGGTTCTTGCGGCGGTAGCGGAAGTGATACTTGCCGCTGGCAGTCATGAACTCCGCGTTGACGGCCAGGCAGAGACTGTCGCCCAACTGTTGCTCAAAAAGGGTGGAGAGGCGCAGCAGGTCACTGGCTCCATATTTGGCCTTGGCTTTCCAGTTCGTGTCCTTTCCAGCATCGAAACGCGGTCGCCGGGTGCGGATGTACACCGACGAGGCTGAGGCGAAGTCGCTGGCCGACTGGAAGATGGCACTCTTCTGACCGTTGTAGAGCGTGATCTCGTCCACATTGTCCAGCGAGAACTGCCCCAGGTCGGTCTGTCCGTTCTGGGCGTTGCCCAAGACAATGCCGTCGTAGCTCACCCCCAGGTGGTTGGTGCCCATCGAACGCACATCGACGGTTTTCACACCGCCCACACCGCCATAGTCCTTCAGCTGTACACCTGAAAAATAGCGCATGGCATCGGCCACCGAGAGTGCAGAGAGCCGCTGCAACGTCTCGCCGTCGAGCTTCTGTGGAGGGCACACCTCACGGTAGGCGAGCTTCGATGTGACTACCACCTCGCTGATGTGCAGGGTGGTGTCCTGCCCGCTCCCCGACAGTACATATTTTTCTCCCTGGCCTTTGACAGCCACGGCAAGGAGCAACAATAAACCGATGACATACAGTCTGCCCATGCTGTTGCCTCCACGGTCAGGCGGAGGATTGCTCTTTGTTATAGCATGCTCCGCCGCCCTAACCCCAGAGGTGCGTCGGAGTGTCGTCAGCGTGGCAGGTCTTCTGGCTCGTCGCCCAGAAAGCAAGCGTCTTCCCAAGAATCTCAGTGACTGGCAGTCGCAGAGGACTATGCTCTGCCTTGCCTGCTTGCCCTGTAAGTAAAGCGGCTCACAGCTGCGGGACAGTCGGGGACTCGCACCCCGTTCCCATATTAATCGGTTGTCGAACCACGCTTATGCGGTGCAAAGGTACGGCAAAGAATTGAATTGACCAAGTTTTTCTGCCATTTTTTCTATCGGCCTCTCACTTCAAGTGTCTGCCCTTTGCGCATCCTGACCATATAGTGATAATAACCTTTCTGCCTTGGCTGGCTTCTCAGACCGTTGGCTTTCAGGGGTGTTGCTGAGCGCAGGCGCAGGGTGGCATCTTGTTGGGCGTGCAGGGTGGCCGTTGTCAGCCGTCCGTCCTGCCAGCTGATGTCTACCTCATAGCCGCCGCGTGCCTTGAGGCCGCTGACAGATCCCGTCGGCCAGGCAGAAGGCAGGGCGGGCAACAGATGGACGGCTCCGTCGTGGCTCTGCAGCAGCATCTCGGCGATGCCCGCCGTGCAACCGAAGTTTCCGTCTATCTGGAAGGGGGGATGGGCATCGAACAGGTTCGGGTAGGTTCCGCCGTGCTGCTTTTGGGGGCCGTAGACCAAGAAGGTGTCTGCCGTCAGCGTCAGTTGGTCCTGTATCAGCTTGTAGGCATGGTCGCCGTCGAATAGACGCGCCCATGAGCAGACTTTCCAGCCCATGCTCCAGCCGGTAGAGACATCGCCGCGAGCCAGCAGCGACACACGGGCGGCCTCCCAAAGCTCCGGCGTACGGAAGGGAGATATCTGGTCGCTGGGGAAGAGGCCGTAGAGATGGGAGAAGTGGCGGTGGGTGTCGTTCGGGTCGTCGATGTCGTCAAGCCACTCCTGCAGTTGTCCCCAGCTGCCTACCTGCATCGGGGGGAGGCGAAGGAGCTGGGTGCGGAGGGTGGTGAGAACTTGGAGATCTTGATTTTCTAGATGACCTAGATTCTCTAGTCGTTCTGCCGCCTCCAGCACATTATTAAAAAGCTCCGTGACAAGCTGGTTGTCCATGGTCACACCGGCGTCAAGAGACGAAGGACGCCCTTTGCCGCCATGTTCGGGCGATTCGCCGGGACAGATGACGAGCCAGCCCTTGGTGGGGTGCTCCACCAGGATCTGCGAGTAGAAACGGGCGGCAGAACGCATGATGGGAAAAGCTTCGCGCAGGAAATCGGTATCGCCAGTGAAGAGATAGTGCTCCCATAGATGCCGGCAGAGCCAGGCGGCCCCCGTGGGCCATAGCCCGCTGCTGGCACGGTCGACGGGTCCGGTGATGCGCCACTGGTCGGTGTTGTGATGAAGCACCCAGCCGTCGGCTCCGTACATCTTCTGTGCTGTCTCGCGTCCCGTCGTGCTGACCTCGCGGATGAGACGGAATAGCGGGCCGTTCATCTCGGTAAGGTTGCACACTTCCGCCGGCCAGTAGTTCATCTCCAGGTTGATGTTCGTCGTGTACTTCGAGTCCCACGAGGGCAACAGCTTGTCGTTCCAAAGCCCCTGCAGGTTGGCGGGGTTCACGTTGTCGGGCTGAGAGGAGCAGATGAGCAGGTAGCGGCCAAACTGGAAGTAGGTCTCGACGAGGTGGTTGTCAGAGCGGGAAAACCGCTCTGCACTCTGGGCGCTGAAGCGGCCAATGCGCTGGTGGGTGGGCACGCGGGGGTAGAGGTCTGGCCCCAGGTCGAGTGTTACGCGGTCGTAGTAGTGGTGGTAAAGTTGCTCGTGGCGAGCCTTCAGCTGGTCGTAGCCCAGTAGCATGGCCTGTTGCAGACGCTCGCGGCTTTGCATGACTTCATTGCCAGAATAGTCGTTGTAGCTAATGACGTTTGTCCCCACTGCCACGTAGATGGTGGCTTCGTCGGCTTTTGTCACCGAGAGCTGTCCGTCGGCGGCAGCCACGTTGCCGCCCACCGTCGTGGCCGACAGCAGCCCCATGAAGCGCACGCGGCTCTTCACCCCTTCGTGGTTGGAGGTGACGCCACGCAGATAGACCGTTAGGGGATAATTACTTATCAGCACGTCGTTGTGAGGGCTGGTGAGCGAGGCGGTGAAGGTGATCATGCCTGGCTTCGATGCCCTGAGGCGTACGGCGATGACCTTGCTGCCCAGCGGGGCGATGGTCTCGCGCTCATATTGTACGCCGCCAACCGTATAGCGCACCAGAGAACGGGCATCGTCCAGGTCGAGCAGCCGCTCGTAGTCGGTATAGTCGGCATGGCCGGGCATGGCGATATACAGGTCGCCAAACGGTTGGAAAGGCATGCCCATGTTCTGCTCCGCCCCTCGGGGCATCACCTTCTGGTTGGCCAGAGCCTCGGCTTCCTGGTATCGGCCCTCGAAGATGAGCTGGCGCACCTTCGGCAAGTATTCTTTCGCCTCGGGGTTGCACACGTTGTTGGGGCCACCGGCCCAGATGGTCTCCTCGTTCAGCTGGATGCGTTCCACGGCAGGGCGTCCGAACACCATGCCGCCCAGCGTTCCGTTGCCCACGGGCAGTGCCTGTGTCCACGTCTGGGCGGGCCGGTCGTACCATAGCTGGTGCTTACTGCCGGCCTGGACAAAGAGAGTTGGCAACAGCAAGAAGAGGGCGAAAACGATTTTCTTCATTCGTGACAGATAGTCTTTAAGTTTGTACTCTGCTTTTGTAGAGGTGCAAAGTTATCACTTTTCTGCCGAATAGTCCCGCTTTTTTGATACATTAACATAGAAAAAGTATGTGGGTAAATAATTTTTTGTAATTTTGCACACGAACAAATCGATGTCTTTCGAACATGACTACGAACTACGAACTACGCTACGCAGCTCATCCTGAGGATGCGCGCCACTATGACACAGCCCGGCTACGCCGCGATTTCCTGATAGAACGACTCTTCGCTCAAGATGAGGTGAACATGGTTTATTCGATGTACGACCGGATGGTGGTGGGCGGTGCCATGCCCGTCGACGAGCAATTGCCACTGGAGGTCATCGATCCGCTGAAAGCTCCGTTCTTCACCACGCGCCGTGAGGTGGGCATCTACAACGTGGGCGGACCGGGGACCGTCACCGTAGGCGACGAGACCTTCCTGTTAGACTATAAAGAAGCGTTATACATAGGCCGTGGCGACCGTCCGGTCATCTTCGCATCCAAAGACAGGCAACAACCTTCTAAATTCTATTTCAACTCCGCGACGGCGCACACGGCCTTTCCATCGCGCAAGGTGACGAAGGCAGATGCCGTAGTGGCTAACATGGGTAGCCTGGAGATGAGCAATGAGCGCAACATCAACAAGATGCTGGTGAATCAGGTGCTGCCCACCTGCCAGCTTCAGATGGGGATGACGGAGCTGGCTCCCGGTTCCGTCTGGAACACCATGCCCGCCCACACCCATAGTCGACGTATGGAGGCCTACTTCTACTTTGAACTGCCCACCGACCAGGCCGTCTGCCACTTCATGGGCGAGCCGCAGGAGACGCGCCACCTCTGGCTTCACAACGAGCAGGCCGTCCTCTCCCCCGAATGGAGCATCCACAGTGCCGCCGCCACGCATAACTACACGTTCATCTGGGGCATGGGGGGGGAGAATCTGGATTATAGTGACCAGGATTTTTCACAAATCTGCGATTTGAGATAGGAGTTCAGGAGTGATAGGGGTGTAGGAGAGATAGGAGTAATAGGAGTGTAGGAGAGATAGGAGTAATAGGAGTGTAGGAGTGATAGGAGGGAGGAGTGTAGACGATAGACTTATGGAGAAATTCTCATTTGAAAATATTATTGCTTGGCAAAAAGCACATAGCTTTACGCGATGCGTATACAAGATCACAAAGCACTTCCCTGAAGACGAACGCTACGGAATGACATCTCAATTCAGACGGGCGGCGGTATCAATCGGTGCAAATATTGCTGAGGGATACAAAAAACTGAGCAAAGCAGACAAACTGCGATTTCTGAACATCTCAGATGGCAGTCTGGCGGAATGCGAGAACTATATCATTCTGGCTCGTGATGTGGAATATATTAATGAGGAAGAATACGCTCTACTGCACAACAGTGCAGAGGAGGTTGGCAGGCTACTGATAGCCTATAGTAATGGAATTATTAATAATAACGCAATTAAATAATCTTGGGACTGAAGAAGAAAGAGTACAATAAAGAAAAAGAATGCGATTAGGAAAATGAGAGTACAGCAGCAATGGAGCAGTAAGACTGACGTCTACACTCCTTCCTCCTGCTACTCCTGCACTTCTAAAAGAAATTCTTCCTCCTAAATACTCTCTTCTGAACTCCCCCAAAAACAAAAACTTATGACAAACATGTTTTCATTAGACGGCAAAAATGCCTGGATTACCGGAGCATCGTACGGTATCGGATTTAACATTGCCAAGGCTTTCGTAGCTGCTGGCATTAAGAACATCATCTTCAACGACATCAACGAGGCTGCCTTGCAGCGCGGGCTGGACAACTACAAGGAGGCTGGCATTGAGAACGTGAAGGGCTACGTCTGCGACGTCACCGACGAGAACGCCGTGAAGGCACTCGTGGAGAAGATTCATGAGGAGGTGGGTCAGATCGACATCCTGGTGAACAATGCCGGCATCATCAAGCGCATCCCCATGCACGAGATGAAGCGCGCCGAGTTCCAGCAGGTCATCGACATCGACCTCGTCGGCCCGTTCATCTGTTCTTCGGCAGTCATCCCTGAGATGATGGAGCGCAAGGAGGGCAAGATCATCAACATCTGCTCGATGATGTCGGAGCTGGGTCGTGAGACCGTCTCAGCCTACGCTGCCGCCAAGGGTGGACTGAAGATGCTCACCCGCAACATCTGCTCAGAGTATGGCGAGTACAACATCCAGTGCAACGGCATCGGCCCAGGCTACATCGCAACCCCGCAGACGGCTCCGCTGCGTGAACGTCAGCCCGACGGCAGCCGCCATCCCTTCGATAGCTTCATCTGCGCCAAGACTCCGGCCGGACGCTGGCTCGACCCCAGCGAGCTGGGCGGTCCTGCTGTGTTCCTGGCCTCGCACGCCAGTGATGCCGTCAACGGCCATGTCCTCTATGTTGACGGTGGTATCTTAGCCTACATCGGCAAACAGCCGAAGTAAAGCCTCACCCGACGCCTCCAAAGGGAGGGGGTACAGCGAGAAAGGAAGAATGGACTATGTGATTATCGTGGCAGGCGGCAAGGGACTGCGTATGGGGGCAGATGTGCCCAAGCAGTTCCTGCCTGTAGGTGGAGTTCCTGTGCTGATGCGCACGCTGATGCGCTTCCATGAGTACTCTGCAAGTCTGCATATTATTCTGGTGCTGCCGCGCGAGCAGCAGGACTATTGGCATGAGCTGTGCCGGCAGCACCATTTCTCTGTCCCCTATCAGCTGGCCAGCGGGGGAGAGACACGCTTCCACTCCGTGCAGAATGGGCTGGCCCTTATTCCAACAGATGCTCAAGGCGTGGTGGGTGTACACGACGGTGTGCGTCCCTTCGTCAGCATCGACGTGATCAGACGTTGTTTTGAAGAGGCACGCACGCGGAAGGCCGTCATCCCAGTCACGCCCGTCTACGAGACGCTGCGGCATCTTCAAGGTTCGGAGCGTTCTCACACCGTTCCACGTTCCGACTACCGGCTGGCGCAAACGCCGCAGGTGTTCGACATCCAGCTGCTATTGGCCGCCAACAAGCAACCCTATCGGGATGATTTCACTGATGATGCCTCTGTGGTGGAGGCCTACGGCCATGCTGTCACCCTGGTAGATGGTAACCGTGAGAACATCAAGATCACTACCCCCTTCGATTTGCGCGTGGCAGAGAGTATGATAGCGGAATAGATGAACATGCTCGACCAGGACATCATGTACTTGCCGGGCGTCGGTCCCAATCGCAAGAAGTTGCTTAGTCAGGAACTGGGCATCGGATCTTATGGCGATCTTCTCGGCTATTATCCCTACAAGTATGTTGACCGTAGCAAGGTCTATCAGGTGCGCGACCTTACAGGCGACATGCCTTTCGTGCAGGTGGTAGGCCAGATTCTGAGTTTTGAGACTTTCGACATGGGGCCACGCCGTGAGCGGGTGGTGGCCCATTTCAGCGACGGCACCGCTATCATGGATCTGGTGTGGTTCAATGGCGGGAAGTATGCCAAGCAACATTATAAGATCGGCGTAGACTATATGGTCTTCGGCCGCCCCTCGGTATTCAATAACCGTATCCAGGTGCAGCACCCGGAGATTGACGACCCCCAAGTGCAGCAGGGGACGGGGCTTGGGCTACAACCCTACTATAACACCACGGAGAAGATGAAGAAGCAGAACTTCTCGTCGCGGGCCGTCAGCAAACTCATGGCTACGCTGATGGAGAAGCTGCGCGAACCGCTGCCGGAGACGATTCCCGACTTCATCCTCACGCAGCGTCATCTCATGGGGCGTGACGAGGCCCTTCGCATCATCCACTTCCCACAGGACACCCGTCAGCTGGAGCGTGCCCGTGTTCGCCTGAAGTTCGAGGAACTGTTCTTCTTGCAGTTGAACATCCTGCGATATGCCAGTGACCAACGGCGCAAGTTCCGTGGTTATGTGTTCAGCCGTATCGGCGATTATTTCAACACCTTCTACCATGAGTTCCTGCCTTTCGAACTGACGGGAGCCCAAAAACGCGTGATGCATGAGATCAGGGCCGACATGGGCTCCGGACGCCAGATGAACCGTCTGCTGCAGGGCGACGTGGGGAGCGGCAAGACGCTTGTGGCTCTGATGACCATGCTCATAGCGCTGGACAATGGCTACCAGGCCTGCATCATGGCCCCTACGGAGATACTGGCCGAGCAGCACCTCCAGACCATCTGCGACTTCCTGGGCGACATGAACGTCAGGGTAGAGCTGCTCACTGGTATGGTAAAGGGCAAGCGGCGGAAGGAAGTGCTTGACGGACTGCTCAATGGCGATGTGCATATCCTGGTGGGCACGCACGCTGTGATCGAGGACACCGTGCAGTTTGCCCGCCTGGGGCTTGTCGTCGTCGACGAGCAACATCGTTTCGGCGTGGCACAGCGGGCCAAGCTGTGGCAGAAGGGAATGGACGGGGCTATCCCCCACGTGCTGGTGATGACTGCTACGCCCATCCCGCGAACGCTGGCCATGACGATCTACGGCGACCTCGATGTGAGCGTCATCGACGAGTTGCCGCCAGGACGTAAGCCTATCCACACCAGTCATATCTTCGACAACCGCATGACCTCACTCTATGACGGCATACGCCGTCAGATAAGCCAGGGACGGCAGGTGTATATTGTTTTCCCACTGATAGAAGAGAGCGAGAAGATAGACTTAAAGAATCTGGAGCAGGGCTTCGAGGTGCTGTGCGAGGCTTTCCCGGAGTTCCGCCTGAGCAAGGTGCATGGCAAGATGAAACCCAAGGACAAGGAGGAGGAGATGCAGCGATTTGTCAGCGGAAAGACGCAGATCCTGGTGGCGACGACGGTGATAGAGGTTGGCGTGAACGTGCCCAATGCCTCAGTAATGGTCATCCTCGATGCCCAGCGTTTCGGCCTCAGTCAACTGCACCAGCTTAGGGGTAGGGTGGGGCGTGGAGCCGACCAGTCATTCTGCATCTTGGTGACTCCCTTCAAACTCTCTGAGGATACCAGGAAACGCATCGACATCATGTGCGAGACCAATGACGGTTTCCGTATCGCTGAGGCCGACCTGAAGTTGCGTGGACCTGGCGACTTGGAGGGTACTCAGCAGAGCGGCATGGCCTTCGACCTGAAGATTGCCGACATCGCTCGTGACGGTCAACTGGTGCAGATGGCTCGTGACGAGGCCCAGCGCATCATTGATGTTGACCCCACGCTTCAGTATCCTCAGCACCAGCAGCTCGCAGTCCGTCTGCGCCAGTTGCATAAGACCAATATCAACTGGAGCAAGATTTCCTAGCCACACATCATTAATATTGATAAAAATGAAAGAACTTCGTAGTCTCTTAGCATATAGTATAGGTCTTCTGTCGGCCCTCTTTTCCCAGTTGCCCTATTTGGCTTTCGGTGAACAGCATATTGATGTAGAGCCAGGTGAGTTTGCCATAGAGAGGGCATTGCAGCAGGCGCGGCTGCAGCGTTTGCAAGGCAGAGGCCATGAGCGTACCGTGCTGGCGTTACAGCCAGGCATCTACCGACTCTCTCAGCCAGTTATTCTTAGACCTGAAGACAGCGGAATGTGCCTCAGAGGTGGCGAGGGCGTGATACTCAGCGGAGGAGTCGCCATTACTGGATGGCGGCGTCAGGGCAAACTCTGGGTGGCCGACGTGCCGCAGTGGCAGGGACGTCCGTTGGAGTTCCGTCAGCTATGGGTGAACGGCGTGAAGGCTGTCCGTGCCCGCGACGTGGGCGATTTTGAGAAGATGTTCCGTATACGCAGCGTCGACAAGCAGAAGGAAACGGTCTATGTGCCCAAAGCTGCTGTGGCCTCCCTCCTCCGTTCTTCTTCTTCCGCCTACCCTTTGGAAATGGTACTCCACGAGATGTGGTGCGTTGCCAACCTGCGCGTGAAAGGTATTGAGGTTCAGGGCGACTCGGCTGCCATCACATTCCACAATCCTGAGAGCCATATCCACTTCATGCATCCCTGGCCGTCGCCCATGGTGACACCTGGCGGCGAACATAACTCCGCTTTCTATCTCACCGGGGCACGTGAGTTGCTGGATGAGCCTGGAGAGTGGCATCTGGATGTCCGGGAGCAGAAAGTGTACTATATGGCTCGTCATGGCGAGAATATGCTGACGGCAAGGGTGGAGGTGCCCGCTTTGGAGACCCTGCTACGTGTGGAGGGAACACCTGACCGGCCTGTCAGCGACGTCAGCATAGAGGATGTCACTTTCGAGCATGCTTCATGGCTGCGTCCATCTTTGCAGGGACATGTGCCGCTACAGGCAGGCATGTATATGATTGAGGCATACAAGATTCGTCCGCAGATTCGCCGTCCCAACGGTGACCATGGACTCGACAACCAAGGATGGGTGGGGCGGCCTGCCGCTGCCGTAGTGCTGAACGGGGCTAGCGAGGTGAACTTCCGGGGCTGCACCTTCCGTCATGTCGCCTCTACTGCACTCGACTATCACCGCTACATAGATGGTGGAACTGTGAGCCGTTGCACCTTCCATGACATTGGAGGCACGGCCATCATGGCCGGTTCCTTTGGACCAGAAGGGCATGAGACGCACCTGCCCTTCGATCCTGCCGACCGTCGTGAGATTTGCCAGAACCTCATCATCTCCGGCAACCGCATCTCAAATGCCACCAACGAGGATTGGGGCACCATCGGCATTGCCGCCGGCTATGTACGCGGTATTAAGATCCTGTATAATGAAATATCCGATGTCTCCTACACGGGCATCTCGCTGGGCTGGGGGTGGAACCAGCAGACCTGTGCCATGTCCGACAATGTGGTACGAGGAAACTATATCCACCACTACGCTCGCCACATGTACGACACGGCCGGTATCTATACCCTTGGGGCACAGCCCCATACCTTCATAGAAGAGAACGTGGTGGACAGCATCTACACGCCCAGCTATGTTCACGATCCGCAGCACTGGTTCTACCTCTACACTGACGAGGGCAGCAGCTACATCACCGTGCGTCACAACTGGACTCCTGCTGAGAAGTTCCTGCGAAATAGCAACGGCCCCGGCAACACCTGGGAGGACAATGGCCCCCAGGTGGCCGACAGCATCAGAGCTCGCGCCGGAGCGCATTGAGTCATTCTGCGTTTGCCATCTGGTAGATAGCACGCATATCGTCGGTTTGCAGCACCTCCAAGGCTCCCAGGGTGATGGTGCCGCCACGGCTGCACTTATGTACCATCAGGTCTATTTCCTCGTCGGTGGCAGGATGCCCCAGCAGTTCAGGAATGCTGGTGGGCATGCCGATGGTGTGGTAGAACTGCTCGATGGCCTCAACGCCGCGCATGGCGGTCTCCACCGGATGGGCAAAGTCGTTGGTCACCCCCATCACGTTGACGGCGAACTGTACGAAACGGCTGACGTGCCTCGGCATGACATAGCGTGCCCATGACCCCCAGATGGCAGCAAGTCCTGCACCGTGGGTGACACCATAGAGGGCACTCAGTTCGTGTTCCAGACGGTGGGTGGCGAAGTCCTTCTCAGTGCCGCATTCTGTCAGGTCGTTATGTGCCAGTGAGCCGGCCCACATGATCTGGGCGCGATGGCGATAGTCATCAGGGTGGCGCATCACGATGAGGGCGCTGTCCTTCACCGTTCGCAGCAAGGCTTCGGCAATGGCGTCAGTAAGCGTCATGTCCTCATATTTCGAAAAGTAGCGTTCCATGGTGTGCATCATAATGTCAGTGGCACCTGCAGCAGTCTGATAGGGCGGTAGCGTGTAGGTGAGCACGGGGTTCATGATACAGAAGCGGCAACGGCATAGGTCGCTGTTGATGCCGCGCTTGATGAGTCCGTCGTCCTTGGTGATGACACAGCTGCTCGACATCTCACTGCCGGCGGCAGGGATGGTGAGGATGACTCCCACGGGAAGGCACTGCTGGGGCGTGGCTTTCCCTTCCCAGAAGTCCCAGACATCGCCGTCGTAAGGAACGCCATAGCCGATGGCCTTGGCCGAATCGATGACGCTGCCGCCACCTACGGCGAGGATAAAGTCCACCTGTTCCTGGCGGCAGAGGTCGATACCCTCCTGCACCTTCGACAGCAGCGGATTAGGCACAACGCCGCCCAGCTCTACAAAGTCGATGCCGGCTTGCCGCAGACTGTCGAAGGTACGGTCGAGAAGTCCGGAGCGACGGGCAGAGCCACCGCCGTAATGTACGAGAACGCGCTGTCCACCCTGTTGGCGGATGAGCTGTGCCAACTGTTTCTCACTGTCACGCCCGAAGACCACACGGGTAGGGGCATAGAAATTGAAATCCTTAATCATAGAAATGTTTTTATAATGCTTTATTCAATAATCTTCCCCCAGGGATAGCTGCCGGGCTTGATGGTGACCAGCGTTTTGGCTGGGGTTCGCATGGTCACTATGCCTGGGGCATGCTGGGCCACGATGTCGAACTGTGTCCATCCGAGTGCCTGGAGCGTAGCCCATGCTGTGGCACCACCTTCAATGATGAGGTGGGCGGGGCAATGTAGCGTCACTAGGCGCTTGGCCATCAAGGCCATCATGGTACGGAGGTGGTGGGCGGCCTCGTGTCCTGTGCGGTGGGAGAAGGGAATGGTGAGGATGAGACTATGGGTCGTCTCGTAGGTCGAAAAGTCCCAAGAGGAAATGTCATCGGAACCATTGTAGACTTCCTCTGGCATTCCAGATGCGGCAATGCCGCAGTCAATCGCCTTGCTCTGGGTGCTGCCGCAGAGAATAAGGGTGGAAAGACCGGTATCTATAGAAGGGACAGAAGTACTGGGTTTTCTCAAACTGACAGATTCTTCAGAGAATCCTGTCTCCAAAAGGTTAGCAAACAGGTCGGCAGCACCAGCGAAGAGGGTGTAGCCGTCGTTGTATTGAACGATGATACGACGGATATCGTCCAGGTTCTCAACATCGGGCATGAGGATGCCCTTGGCTGAGGCATCGGGGAAACGCTCTTCCAACGTGGAGGTGTATGCTGGGAACTCTGGGTCGAAGGAGAAATTGGTATCAGCGATGGGTACATGATGAATATAATAGATGCCGTTGCTGATGACACGACCTTTCGACGGGTTGGC
>Ga0310690_10004421_pt1 | contig 19963 bp, 10 predicted proteins | sample AusTroGonzalo_MG_2_FD_207661 | JGI IMG/M metagenome (GOLD analysis project Ga0310690, IMG submission 207661) | Bovine rumen microbial communities from tropical cattle in Woodstock, Queensland, Australia - Gonzalo_04 (v2) (version 2) | ecosystem: Host-associated > Mammals > Digestive system >...
CGAAATCGACAGCAAAAACAAAAAGCCAATCATAAACAATTGACAAACAAGACCCCATGTTTTTTTGCGTCCCAAGTGTTTTGCAAGGGGTAAATTGACCTGATCCACCAAGGGTGCCCACAAAAATTTCAGCGCATAGGGAATCAATACCAAACTAAATAATCCAATTTTACTTAAATCAACACCAACGGTCGAAAACCAATACTTTAATGTTCCACCGATAAGGTTGACTGGCGCTTGGGAAGCGATACCCAATCCCAAAAAGGGCCAAACACGTGGATTGCACAACGATTTAATCAGCTTATTAAAAAATCTCATTATTCCCCCTTAAACAATGCGGCATACTTTTTCAATCTTTTATACACCTTTGAATTTGGATTGTCCATCAATTTTTTCGGATTGCCATCTTCTACAATTTTTCCATCTTCAAGCAATAAAATTCTATTGGCGCTTGCAATTTCGGCCGGCACATTGGAAGCAAAAACAACTGTTGGCTTGTGTCCTTTTACTTTGGATAAATTCTTAATACCCTGCAATACTTTTGTTTGGGCATGTGTATCTAAATTCGCCGTTGGTTCATCCATAATAATAATTGGTGTGTGCCGCAACAAAGCACGCGCCAAAGAAAGCCGTTGTTTTTGGCCTGCAGACAAAGAATTGACTTTAGAATCAATCCCTTTTTCTTTGCGTGTAATTTCATCCAACAAATTAGCCGCATTTAATGCCTGGTACAAATCCACTTCGGTGGCCTTTGGATTAAACATCAATAAGTTTTCACGAATATTTTTTTGGCTCCAAAATACCGCATGCTGATTTAAATAACTGATAATTGCCTTTAACGATTTTGTGGTTACTTTTTGCACATTCTTACCATTAATAATCACTTGGCCACCTTGGACCTCATAAGCGTGTTGCATCACATTAATCAGCGTAGACTTTCCCATTCCACTGTTGCCAATAATCGCCACGCGATCCCCTGGTTTTATTTTCAGTGATAAATCTTTCAAGACGGGCTCAGAACTGTCGGGATAAGAAAACGTCACCTTTTTCATTTCGATATGCCCCCCTTCGGGCATCCGTTCACGTCCCACCTTTAAATCCAATTTATGGTTATATTCCAGCTCATCCATAATCTTGCGATAGGCCTTTGTTTGGGACACAACTGTTCCCACGAAAAAGCTGAGCGGAGCGCCTTCTGATGCCATCGTCCGTGCCATACCCGTCAACAAGATAAAACGTCCCACATCGCCTGTTTTCATAGCGTCCATAACCGCCAACAACATAATCACAACATTGCTGGCAATGCTGATAATATAATTGCTGGACCGCATAATGTCTGCCTTCATCAAAACCTTAAAGGATCGCCATCTGTTTTCATTCAGCTTTTGTTCAACATCATCTAAAATTTCTTTTTCGCGCCCCAATGCACCAATATTCACAATGTTGTTTAAATGATCTGTTTGTTCGGCATTAATTTTAATGCGCATCTGATCCAATTCAGCATCGGGATTATACTTGAATTCGATCCAACTTTTAATCCACACAGATAACAGCAAAAACACAAACAAAATCAGCGCATAGATTGGTTCTTCTTTCAACAAAATTGCCGTTGCAACAACAAAGCTTACCCCCGCTGAACAAGTTTGCCCAAGCCGGTGTAAAATGGCCTGAATATGATCTCTGGCAGCGCCAATCGTCGCCACAATTTTATCGGATTGTTCCCCCTCTAAAGCCAATTGGGGGCGTTTAAACATCTTTTTTAAATTTTCAATGGAAATGCGATCGTTGTAGAACCCTACCAAGTGGTGATTGACATTCCACGCCAAATCCCAGCACCACCAATTGAAGGGGGATAAAAACGCACTGAATACCGTCCAAAAAATCATGATGAGCGTTAACGTTTGTTGGCCCACATCATTTTGAATTGCCGTAATCAATTTGGCGCTGATCCATGGAATACCAACTCCCATTAAACCCAACAATGTCCACAGAGCAATTTGCATCAGCAATAAACGCCTGTTCCGTTTAGTTGTTTCAAACAAAACAGATTTTAAATCACCCAAGACTTGCCCTGTTTCTTTTGGAAATAGACGCATATCTCCCCTCTTTAAGCTAAAATTTATTATTAGCCTTTTTTAGCGGAAGTCTTTTTGGCAGAAGCTGCCTTCAATTTTTTCTTTGTTTCATCAGCTTTTGTTAAAGACTTTTTGGATTTACCTGATGTTGTCACATGCGACACACCCGTGCCAGGAATAGACACAGTCTTGCGTGTTTGACCATTGGCCATTTTTGTCACACGATACCCAGGTACGCCATAGCTGAAACTGATTCCAGATTTGCTGAAATTAATTCTGAACAAACCTAACACATCAATTGATTTACGAAAACGAAAACCCATTTTTACCTCCCTTTGTTTATAATCTGCCGCGTTCAAATTTACGGCGGTCGTTTAAATCCAGATACTTTTTGCGTAACCGGATATGCTTTGGTGTTACCTCCACCAACTCATCGTCTGCGATATATGCCAATGCAGCCTCCAATGACATCTTGACTGGCGGAATCAAAGTCACCGCTTCGTCTTTTCCTGCTGCACGCATATTCGTTAATTTCTTTCCCTTAATTGGATTCACATCGATGTCGCCAGGTTTTGCGTTAGCGCCAATGATCATCCCTTCATAAACATCCACACCCGCACCGATAAAAAGCGGTCCGCGTTCTTGGATATACCACAAAGCATAAGCCACGGATTCCCCTGCTTCCGTTGAAATCAAGACACCATTACGACGCGCTTGAATTTCACCTTTATAGGGTTGATAGCTGTCAAAAATACGGTTCATCACGCCCGTTCCACAAGTGTCTGTTAAAAATTCGCTGTGATAGCCAATCAAACCACGAGATGGGGCCAAAAACACCAAACGAGTCTTGCCACCACCAGACGGTGACATCTGAGTCATTTCGGCCTTGCGTTGACTCATCTTGTCAACCACAACACCCGTATAGGCATCATCCACATCGATGACCACTTCTTCAAAAGGCTCCAGTTTTTGGCCATTTTCTTCTTTGAACACCACGCGAGGACGGGACACAGAAAGTTCATACCCTTCACGACGCATTGTTTCAATTAAAATACCCAGTTGCAATTCACCACGACCTGCCACCTCAAATGCATCGGTGGAATCTGTTCTGGAAATTTTTAAAGCCACATTACCTTCGGCTTCTTTTTCCAAACGATCCCAAATCATACGAGATGTTACTTTGTCGCCATCACGTCCAGCCAAAGGACTTGTGTTGATGGAAAAAGTCATCGCCAAAGTCGGTGGGTCGATTGGTTGCGCTTGAATCGCTTCCGTCACCTCTTGGGCGCACAAAGTATCGGCCACAGTTGCTTTTTGGAAGCCAGAAATACTGACAATATCGCCCGCCAAACCTTCATCAATCGCTTGATGTTTTAAACCACGGAACGCCAAAATTTTGCTGACACGCGCCGTTTCAATTGTCTGACCATCGCGCGAAATCGCTTTAATCATTTCGTTTGTTTTGACTTTACCCGAGGTAATCCGACCTGTTAATACGCGCCCCACAAACGGATCCATATGCAACGTTGTCACCAACATTTTGAAAGGTCCATGGATGTCACTTTCGGGGGCTGGCACATGCTCAATAATCTTTTTGAAAAGCGGTTCAATATCAATACGTTCGTCGTTCAAATTTTCAACAGCCCAACCATCACGACCCGAGGCAAACAACACAGGATAATCCAATTGTTCATCCGTTGCGCCCAAATTTGCAAACAGGTCAAACACTTCGTTATTGACTTCAATTGGACGCGCATCTGGACGATCCACCTTGTTGATGACGACGATCGGACGAAGGCCCAGCTTTAATGCCTTACCCACCACAAACTTTGTTTGAGGAAGCGGTCCCTCAGCGGCATCCACCAAAACGATCACACCATCCACCATGGATAAAATACGTTCTACTTCGCCACCAAAATCAGCATGCCCTGGCGTATCTACGATATTGATACGATAACCATGCCATTCCACGGACGTGCATTTTGCCAAAATCGTGATACCACGTTCACGTTCCAACTCGCCCGAATCCATCGCGCAAGTTGCCACTTGTTGATTTTCACGAAATGCCCCAGATTGGCGCAAAAAAGCGTCTACAAAAGTCGTTTTGCCATGGTCCACGTGGGCAATAATGGCAATGTTTCGCATATTCTGACTCATTTTAAAACTCTTTTCCTCATCTAAAATATGGCGAAATTATAACATAAAATCAGATAAATGTAAAGGGGGAAACTAAAAAGTTGAATTGCTCTCTGTGGAAACAGAACTCGTATTCTGCCTTTCTATCTTTTTTGGGAATAAAAGCCCTCGACAAAGAATATACCCTAAAAACAAAATGACCCCATATAAAGCATATAACAAATGCCATCCATCCTGAAAAGATGGTAGAAATTGCGATAACTCCGGTCTTACCAACAACATCAGCGTGCCGATTTTCTCTCCCAAGAACAAACAAACTTGTCCTATAACCGCCAGACCAATTAGTGGCAAAAAAATCAAAATAACTTGAGTATGTGCTGTTGCAATTTCATTCGCAAACCACATCCAAATCATCATGATTCCCGTGACAAAAACACCCATCGCATACAAAAGGAAAAGATACTGCGTCATACGAATTCTATTTTCAAATCCACCAACCACGGTTACGCCGCCAATTTCCGCAACGCTCATTAATTCTTTGATCTGATCCACATATTTCATCATTAAAACACAGCACACAAATCCAAACAAACCCATTAGAATTGTCAACGCTATCTTTAAACTAATTTTTCCACATGAATAAACTCTATTACCCAACACTAATGGGCGCGGATTTCCTCGATGGGCATGAACCAACAAACCGCCAACAATAAATAACAGAACAATGCCATAATATATATAAGCACTTGTCCACTTAAATAATTCCGGAAGGACTAAATCTCGTCCTATTGAAATCTTAAGCGGGGCAATTTTAGGCATCCAATACAGCGCCGTTATATGGATCACATCCAACAACCATAGGCCATTTGTAAAAAACAACCCCACCAACTTGTGGATTAAAGAAACACAAAAAATTAATCCTATCCCAACCCCAAGAAAAGCAACGCTATGCATAGGAATTGAATTAAAGAAATACGAAACTCTCAAAGCAATTAAGCATTCCGGAAACAAAAAAACAAACACGCCAATTAAAAGCCATAAAGCGGCATTGTCCCAAAAACCTCTTGCTTCTGGGGCTGTCGCCTTCCATGTGACAATATAAAACAACCCCATCCCAATCAGCATTGCGCCAAACCCATAAGGATTTACCTTAATCATTGAAAAGGAAAATATCTTCCACATCAATGTTCCAAACATCAATCCTGCTAAAAGTGTTAGAAAAATGCGTCCCCTATATGACATAATTTCCTTTCCGTTATGAATTACACGTCCAAATTGGCCACGTTCAGGGCATTTTCTTGGATGAAGTCGCGGCGTGGTTCAACCACATCGCCCATCAAAGTTGAAAACACCTGTTCGGCTTCGTCTTGGTGGGTAATCTTCACCTGCAACAAGCGGCGATTGTTTGGATCCAACGTTGTTTCCCACAACTGCTCTGGATTCATTTCACCCAAACCTTTATAGCGGTTGATGGCAACGCCTTTCTTACCAATCTTAAATACCGTTTCCGCCAAAGACACTGGTCCTTGAATCGTAAATTCTTCGTCTTTCACTTTCAAGACGGATGGCTTGGCATAAAATTCACGCAATTCGGCCGCCATTTTATCCAATTGACGCGCCTCGGTGCAGTTCATCAATGTTTCGTCCACCACATGCTTTTCGGTCACACCGCGTAACACACGACGGAACACAAATTCGTTCTTTTCGTTGTATTCACATTTCCAACCGCGTTCATATTCTGGCTCCATCATATCCAAACGTTTGGCAAAGTCATCGTCATAGACCTTATTGCCGCCAAACATACCCATGATAGCCATTTGACCAATAATGCGATATGGCACATGGCGGGACATCGCAAGAATCAAATTGCGTGCCACACGGGCTTGTTCCACGCGCGCCACCAAATCGGCTCCAGCAATTTGCGTACCGTCGGCCAACTGCAACACGGCACCTTCTGTACCAGATCCAATCAAATATTCTTCCATCGCGGCATCGTCTTTTAAATATGTTTCGGAATTACCGCGTTTTGCACGATACAAAGGTGGTTGCGCAATATACACATAGCCACGTTCAATCAATTCCGGCATTTGACGGAAGAAGAACGTCATCAACAATGTTCTGATATGCGCGCCATCCACATCGGCATCGGTCATGAAAATGATCTTGTGATAACGGCATTTATCGGCGTTAAAGTCATCACGTCCAATGCCCGTCCCCAACGCCGTCACAATTGTTCCGATTTCGGCCGAGGAAAGCATGCGGTCAAAACGAGCGCGCTCCACGTTCAAAATCTTACCACGAAGTGGCAAAATTGCTTGGTGTGCACGGTCACGTCCCTGTTTCGCGGAACCACCGGCGGAATCTCCCTCAACGATAAAGACTTCGGAATCGGCAGGATCTTTACTTTGACAATCCGCCAATTTACCGGGTAATGAAGCCATATCCAATGCGCCTTTTCTGCGTGTCAATTCACGGGCTTTACGGGCGGCTTCACGAGCAGCCGCGGCTTCCACCACTTTGCTGATCACCATACGGGCTTCGGTCGGGTGTTCTTCAAACCATTGCTCCAATTTATCACCGACAACGCCTTCCACTACAGGACGCACCTCGGAAGACACCAACTTATCCTTCGTCTGGGACGAAAATTTCGGATCGGGCACTTTTACAGACAACACAACGGTCAAACCTTCGCGCATATCTTCACCCGCTAATTCCACTTTTTCCTTTTTAGCAATACCGCTGGACACCGCATAGTTGTTGACCGTTCTCGTCAAGGCACCACGAAGTCCCGCCAAGTGTGTACCACCATCACGTTGTGGAATATTGTTCGTAAAGCACAAGCATGTTTCATGATAAGAATCCGTCCACTCCAAAGCGGCTTCAACGGTAATTCCATCTTTTTCACCTTTCAAAAAGAATGGCTCTCCATGTAATGAATTTTTCGACGCATCCAAGTATTTCACAAACTCTTTGATGCCACCTTCATATTCCATATCAATGGTCTTAGGTTCGCTGGAACGTTCATCCGTCAAACGCAAATGCACGCCCGAATTCAAGAAGGCTAATTCACGCAAACGATGTTCCAATGTATCAAAATCGAATTCCGTCTTGGTAAAAATTTCAGCCGACGGGTGAAATGTCACGCGGGTACCATGCTTACCTTCAGCATCCCCCACCTCGGTCAAATGCTTGACAGTATTTCCGTCTTCAAAACGCGCATAATATTCCTTATCGTTACGCCAAACAGTTAAGTCCAACCAATCAGACAAAGCGTTCACACAGGACACGCCCACGCCATGCAAACCGCCAGATACCTTATAGGAATTGTTATCAAATTTACCACCGGCATGCAATTGGGTCATAATCACTTCGGCCGCAGAAACACCTTCTTCCTTGTGTGTATCCACTGGCATACCACGACCATCATCAATAACGGTCACAGAACCATCGCCATTCAAAATCACATCCACGCGGTCACAATAACCAGCCAACGCTTCGTCAATGGAGTTATCCACCACTTCGTACACCATATGGTGCAAACCTGTGCCATCATCCGTATCACCGATATACATACCAGGGCGTTTTCTGACCGCTTCCAATCCATGTAAAACCTTGATTGAATCGGCATTATATTTGGCTTCAGCTTCCATCATTTCTGCGTTTTCTGTCATGTTATTTATCCTTTCTATGCAACCTTTTCTATTACCTTAGATTCTTGTACATCAAATTGAGAAAAAAGTCCAGTAAAATCTGCAAATAATTGCGAATTTGTTGAGGTCATCCAAACCTGCGTTGGACGGGTTTTTAAAATCTCAAATAAAGTATGTTGACGACGGTCGTCCAAATGGGCCGAAACCTCGTCTAAAAGCAAGAGTGGACAATGCCCTTGTTCCGCCATTTGCGCCCGCATTTCTGCCAAAATAATACTTAACAACAACGCTTTCTGCTCGCCCGTAGAACACAAATCCGCCGACCGATTTTGTTGTTTATGAATCACAATGAAATCTGCTGTGTGTGGCCCGTTTAAATTACCTCCTTCGGCACAAATCTTGCGTGCATTTTTCAATTGTCCCATGAAGGCATCTTCCACCATCACAGCACTTTGGCTTAAAAGCGCTTTTTCAAGTAAGCCCGTTAGTTGAATCTCAGCCGCTGGAAAGCTGGCATCTTCCGTCACATTCAAATATTGGCTGATGCGTTCTACCACATCCAAACGTGAAGCAGAAATAGCAATTCCATTTTCCACCAATTGTGTTTCCAATCCATCTAGCCACGCATTATCACCACGCCCTTCGCGCACCAAGGCATTCCATTCTTTCAATGCTGCATTGTAATCAGCCAAACGATTAGCGTGATTAGGATCAAAAGTCGCCACAACGCGATCTAAAAAGCGCCGACGTGCTGCTGGATCGCCACAAAAAAGTCTGTCTTGCGCTGGCGTCAACCACAAACACCGAAATACCTCGCCCAATTCCGCTTGCTTTGAGGTTGTTCGACCATCAATACGCACTTGACGTCGCTCAGATCCTTCCACCATACCTGTACCAATTTTGCTGATTCCAAGTGGAGATTGAACTTCGGCCGCCACGCTCCACAAAGGATGCACATCTTCACCCATTCGACGCGCCACATCCGAAAGGCGTACCGAACGCAAACCTTTTCCGGGTGTCAATAAAGAAATTGCCTCCAAAATATTGGTCTTTCCCGCGCCATTATGGCCTGCCAAAAGTATCGGCTGAAAATCCGATGGGAGTTCTAAATCTAAAAAATCATAAGACCTAAAATTGGTCAATCGCAAATGCAAAATGCCCGTCTTGACCAACGCCATCGTTTACACCCGCATTGGCATTAACACGAACAAGGACGACGTATCCGCTGCGTCTTGTAAAATCACGGGCGACACACCATCTTGCAATGTAATCTTGACATTTTGTCCTTTAATTTGGGCCAAGATATCCAACAAATAACGATAGTTGAAACCAATGTCCAACTCTTCGCCCATATAGACGGCATCCAATTCGTCTTCCGCAGATCCTTCATCCACAGCCGTCGCTGTCACTTGCAACAAATTTTCGCGCAATGACAACTTGATTCCTTTGGATTTTTCGGATACAACAGATACGCGTTCAATCACGTTTGCCAACGCTTTTGCATCCGCTTCTAACGTTTTATCGTTGTTTGAAGGAATCACTTTCTCATAGTCGGGATACGTTCCATCCACCAAACGAGAGGATAACTCAATCTCATTCATTTTAAAACGAATTTGGTTTGCAGACAAAGAGATTTGCAGATTTTCCACATTTTCGCCAGCCAACTTGGATACCTCGCCAATGGTCTTACGAGGAATAATCACCCCAGGAATTTCTTTTGCCCCTTCTGGTAAAGCAGCTTTAGCACAGGCCAAACGATGGCCATCCGTTGCCACTGCCACCAATTTTCCTTCTTTTTCATGTAAAAAGATGCCGTTCAAATTGTAACGTGTTTCTTCCACAGATACCGCAAAACTCGTTTGATTGATCAGGTTTAATAATTGTTCGGCAGACAATTCAAAAGAAAATGGCGTTTCTTCACGAGCCATGGATGGGAAACCCTCGGGCGCAATGCTGGCCAATGCAAACTTGGATCGACCAGACACGATGTTGACTTGGTTTGTTCCTTCCGAAAAAGCCAAAGACAGCTCTGATCCATCTGGCAAACGGCGCACAATGTCATACAATTTATGAGCGGGAACTGTGATGGCGCCTTCTTCTTCCACTTTAGCCGGAATCTTTTCGGCAATTTCTAATTCATTATCTGTTGCCTTCAACAAAACGCTTTCCCCTGCCGCTTCCAACAAAACGTTTGCCAAAATAGGAATCGTTTGACGCCTTTCCACGATGCTTTGAGCGTGCGCCAACGCCTTTAATAATGTCCCTTGTTCAACAGTAATCTTCATCATTTTTTAAATCCTTTCCCTGTCTTTGTTCTTGATGGTTTTATTCTACTTTATTTTTTTCAAAAATACCAACAAAAAAACACTTTTTTTATATTTTTCTTTTTTTCTTTAAAAAAATGCGTATAATAGGATTGAAAAGGGGGAATTTATGACCATTCAAATTCTTAAAGGTGATGATTTATACCGCGCCAGCGTTTTAACTGCAGCAGACATTAAACGCATTAAACCAAAAGCCACCATTTTAGGACAAAATCGGGCCGTTTCTGCTTTGAACTTTGGCGTCAAAATGCCCCCAAATGGTTACCATATTTTCGCCGTAGGTCCAAAAGGTGTTGGACGCACCTCTTTAAGTTTGAATATTGTGCGTCAATATGCCCAAACTTTGCCCGCCCCGAACGATTGGTGCTATGTTACGAATTTTGATGATTATAATCGTCCCTTACCACTTTCCTTTCCCGCTGGACAAGGTCGTTTGTTTGCACGAGATATGAATCATACCGCATTGGAATTAAAACAAGCTCTTTCCAATACATTTAACGACGAAGCTTACAAGATTGAGCTTGCCCATATCGAACAAGAATTTACCGCTGAACGCGAAACCCATTTTCAAAAATTACAAAAAATCGTGGCTTCTGATTGTGTGACTTTATCACGTCTGCCTTCTGGTTTGGTGGTATCACCAGTTCAAGAAGGACAGATTTTGTCCCCTGATCAATTTAACACTTTACCCCTTAAAACACGCAAAGTTATTTTGACCGAGATGAAAGAGGCCCAAACCCGTTTAGAAGAGGCATTAAAATCCACCCCCGAATGGAAAACACTTCAAACACAAAAAATTACAGCGTTACAAGCCCATTTAACAGAACGTGTTGTGGACGATCGTTTTAAAAAATTGATTAAGACCTATGGACAACAAGAATCTGTTTTGACTTATTTATCGGCCGTCAAAGAATATTTGTTGGAAAATTTAAATTTCCTGACGCCAGACAAGACATTGTCCTCCGAACAAATACGCTTGTTTTGGTCGCGATTGGCAGTCAATCCTTTTGTGTGCCACGATCCCAAAGCGGGAGCACCTGTGGTTCACTTGGGTCGGCCAACAATTCCTCATTTGTTGGGACGTATCGAGCGCGTGCCATTGGGCGCCAATTTAGCAACAGATCATTCTATGATTCGGGCCGGCGCTTTGCATCAAGCCAATGGGGGTGTCTTGGTTATTGAGGCTCAGGAATTTATGGACAATCCTTTGTTGTGGCTTGTTTTGAAACGCGCTTTGTTCGCCGCTCAAATTAAAATGGATGCCGCCGAAGACAACAGCATTTTTACAAATGTCGCATTGGATCCATTGCCCATTCCTTTGTCTATCAAAATTGTGTTGGTTGGTGACACCCATCTTTACAATACAATGAGCACAAAAGATAATGAATTTACGCAATTGTTCAAATTAGAAGCCCAATTCACAGAAAAAACAACGCGTACAACCGATTTGGAAAAGGTCTATATCGGCGCATTGATGGATTTCCGTTTACACAACAAACTGTTGCCGTTTGCCCCAACAACTTTAAAAATTCTCGTGGAAAAAGCAGCGCGTCATGCTCAAGATAAAAACAGCTTGACCATGCACGTGGTGTATATCCATGATCTGATGCGCGAAGCAGACTTTGAAGCGCGCACCGTCGGTGCAAAAATGGTAACACCAGCGCATTTGGAACACGCTTTGGTGCAACGTTACTATCGTTTGGGCGCGCCACAAGAAGAAATGATGAAGGCCATTAAGAGTGGCACCTTACAAATTCAAACAGATGGATTTAAGGTGGGACAATTAAATTCGCTGGTTATCCATCAGTATGGCGCTTTCTCGTTTGGTCGTCCCTCTCGCGTGACATGTCAAATTCGTTTAGGACATGGCAAGGTAACCGACATTGAGCGTGAAGTGGCTTTGGGTGGCGCTTTGCATACCAAAGGCGTTTTAATTTTGGCTGCCTATTTGGCAGGAACTTATGGGCGCGACATGCCGCTGCCCGTGGATGCCAGCTTGGTGATGGAGCAATCATACAATGAAATTGATGGTGATTCCGCCAGCACTGCAGAACTTTATACGTTGCTTTCCGCTATCTCAGATGTGCCATTGAATCAATCTATTGCCGTCACAGGCGCCATCAACCAATTGGGCGAAGTGTTGGCGGTTGGATCTGTTAATGAAAAGATTGAAGGATACTTTGATGTGTGCGTACAAAAAGGGCTGACAGGCAATCAAGGCGTGATGATTCCAAAAGCTGGCGTGCAATCATTGATGTTGGATGAACGTGTCCGTAATGCTGTGGCACAAAAACGCTTCCATTTGTGGGCAGTCGATAATGTCGACGAGGGCATTCAAGTCTTAACAGGTTGGCCTATTGACAAATTCAAAAAGAAACTTACAAAACGTTTGGCTGAATTTACTGCAAAAGCCAAAAAAGCAAAATAGATTATTCGTCTATTCCAAATGTTTTGTTCAGGTCTGATATTATATTTTCTGACGCATTCGTGATCAGTTTTAAAGAATCCAACATGGATAATCTTTCTTTTTTCCAAGGATCTTCATTGCCCATGACGATTGTCTTTAATTTTTCACTCAACTCATCAACGTTCCATACGCTATAATAGTACTTTGTTACCTTCTGTCCTAAAAAATTATAGGGGCTGGCCGATTTCGACCTTAATAAAATTACAGGATTTTGTGTCGGCATATATTCCGCCAAAAAGGACCCACAATCTGTAATCAGCGCTTTTGATTGCTTAAACAAATCCAAATATTCTGGCCCTTCATATTTAATAGCAATCTTATCCCACGCATCCCAATATTTATCAACTTCCTCTTCCGTCATATGCTTTGTATTGACCAACGTTTTTTTCAAAATGGGGTGTGGCTTAAAGACCCATTTAATTTCTGGATGTTTCTGGGCAAATTCCAACATATACGGCCCACTCCAATCGAATGTCGCATATTTAAGCTTGGTTTCCCCCACAGACCAATGTGGTGCATAAATCACGTAATTTTGTCTTTTATCCGATGGTTGATAGCCTATATATGTTTCCATTAAAGGATACCCAACAACCGCCAGATTCCTGCCTTGATTTGCCATACATTGTGCATATTCCCGTCTTAAATCTTCATTAAGAATATAATATTTCCACAATCTGTTTTGAAATTTCCCATTTGCTTCCAATTCCGCGGAAGAATTTGATATAAAATAAGGAACATAAGCCGTTAATGCCGATTTTGATACCGACTTTATATTGTGTCCTTTCGCAATGCCCCAAGGCCTTGAATAAAAAACGATATCTGGTTTAAATTTTTTTATAGCAATAGGTGCTTTCTTGTTGGGTTTATATATTCTATAAACTGGCATATTTCGTTCTTCAAAAAACTTTACAATATCCTCCAGTTCTTTTTCTGTTTGTGCTTCTTTTTTACCACAAGTTCTGGCAACCAACACAAACGGATCGTAATCCTTGCTTTTTTTCATTAAATCAAATAAATTTTGACATTTCCACTTCGTATCATTGACATAAAAAGCAACGCGAACTTTCTCGCCACGTTTTATTTTTTCTTTGATTTGTTTAATTCGGCGCAAGTAACGTTGTGCGCATTTCAAATATTCTCCGTCTGACGCTTTGTTTTCTTCAACAAGGTATTGGAAATGCCTTTGTACACCAAAATCACGCGGCAGCTTCATATAATCTCCATATATCATGCGCAAAAATTTGTCCGTATTTGCAACACAGGGCATCTCGTATCCTTCAAATAAAATAGTTTGAAGTGGAAAAATATCTTTTTCCTCCATAAAATCTTTCATGTGATAAAAAATAGCGCTGTAATTTCCAACATCAGGAGCAATTTTGTTTGTCTTGTCCTGCGCCACAAACGGTGATTCTTGTTTTATTTTATCTAATGCCTGATGCACCTGACCATGTGTTAGTTCTTGTTGGATAGCAATGGCATATTGTTTTTTACCCAACTCATGATAATCCGCCAAAGTACATTCTTTTGTGTAGTATCCGTACGAAAAAACATCACAGCAAACACAATCTTTCAAGCTAATACCATTATATAATCGAAGAGCCGTTAATGATTTAAACACAAATGTTTGATTGGGATATTTTTCAAACATTTCTTGCAACATTTTTTTCTTATTAGCGTTTGTGATATTTTTAGAATCCAATTGCACAAATTTATCACACAACACTTTTTTTGCTTTTTCAAAATCTTCCCGCACCAAGGCAATATCGATATCGTCATCCCACGGAATAAAGCCGCCATGACGCACGGCGCCCAATGCTGTCCCGGCGTCCAGGAATGGCCTCAATCCATTTTCTTCCAAAAGATGAATAATCTCCGCAGCATACTTCGCATCTTTTACTTGACGTTCCCTCAATTTGCCAATTGCAGGTGGAATATTTCTAGGATCAATTAAGGCAACCAATTGTGGTATTGCATTATACAATTTGCAATATGCCTTAAACGTCACCTTATTTCCAATGGCATGCGCAAATTTAAATTTAGGAGGATCAGACAAAAACGTACACGCATATTTGTATGTTTTGACAAGGCGTTTATAATATTTCCTGTTTACGAGCTTCAACCCAAAATAATTTTTAACACGACAGGTGCAAAGCTGTTCGCCGTATGTTGTAACTGGTATCATTATAACTCCTTGTATGCTCTCTATCATATGCGAAAATTCAACTAATTACAAACAAAATATTTGTCTTTTTAATGATTTTTCCCAAAATAAAAACACCCCGTACGAAAACGGGGTGTTTGATTTTTCCGAAACCTTATGCTTCGGCAGGATTTGCCGTTTCCTTGTTTCGGGCATCCAGAATCTCTTGATCCTTGACGGCAGCCTCGGCACGCAAACGCTTGATTTGAGCGCCTGTACCCGCAGGAATCAACCGACCAACGATCACGTTTTCTTTCAATCCCTTCAAAGGATCGCGTTTGCCCGCTGTCGCAGCTTCCGTCAAGACACGAGTTGTTTCTTGGAACGAAGCGGCAGAAATGAACGACGGTGTCTGCAAGCTGGATTTTGTAATACCAGACAACACCGGCGCCACTTTAGCAGGTTTACCACCCGCAGCCAACGCTTTTTGGTTCTCGTTTAATAAGGTTTCTTTATCAACTTGTTCACCAAGCAACAATGTTGTGTCGCCAGCATCTGTGACTTCCAACTTACGCATCATCTGGCGAATAATCACTTCGATGTGCTTATCGTTGATCTTCACACCTTGCAAACGATACACGGCTTGGATTTCTTTGATCAAATAGTGAGCCAAAGCTTCCACGCCCAACACGCGCAAGATATCGGCAGGTACCAAGTCGCCTTCCACGATCATATCGCCCTTGTGGACCATATCACCTTCATAAACGGTTGGAGTTTTGCCCTTTGGAATCAAGTAATTGTGTTTCTTACCAGCTTCGTCCACAATCGCAATACTGCGTTTTGTTTGGAAGTCTGAACCAAATTCCACACGACCATCTTGTTCGGCAATAATTGCAGCGTCTTTTGGACGACGAGCTTCGAACAATTCGCTCACACGTGGCAAACCACCTGTAATATCCTTTGTCTTGGATTCACGTGGAATCAAGGCTAATACGTCACCTTCGTGTAATTCTTGGCCATCGTTAACCGTCACGATAGCACCTTTTGGCAAGTACACGCGGACATCAGCGTTCTTGGCGTTCTTAACCACTTCGCCTTTAGCATCAACCAGTGTGATGTGTGGACGTAATGGCTTGCCAGAACCAGCCTTTTCGGATTCCATAATGACTTTTTCTGTCAATCCTGTACCCAAATCAGTACGTTCATCCAAAGTCTTACCAGAAACCATGTCTTGATATTTGACCTTACCAGAAGCATCGGCAATGATTGGGCTGGAATATGGATCCCATTCAACCAAACGTGTGCCTTTCTTCACTTCTTGGCCATCTTTCACCATGATTTTGGAACCATAAATGATCTTGTGATGTGCCTTTTCGCGGCCATTTTTATCCAACAATCCAAGTTCGCAGTTTCTGGCCAAGACAACCATCTCGCCTTTGCTGTTCGTCACAATGTTGGCATTTGTTAATTTAATCGTGGCATCAAAAGCAGCATCCACAGCAGATTCGGCACCGCGTTGCGCTGTACCACCGACGTGGAATGTACGCATCGTTAACTGAGTACCTGGTTCACCAATGGATTGTGCAGCAATTGTACCAACGGCTTCGCCCAAATTCACTGGCGTACCACGGGCCAAATCGCGGCCATAACATTTGGCACAAATACCTTCTTCGGCTTCACAGGTTAACACAGAACGAATCTTCACTGTATCAATACCAACGCTGTCAATCTTCGCCACATCAGTTTCATCAATCAACTTACCCTTTGGCAACAAGACTTCTCCTGTTGTTGGATGTTTAACATCTTCGGCCAATGTACGACCCAAAATTTGTTCGCCAGTCGATGAAATCACGTCTCCGCCTTCAATAATTGGACGGATAGTAATACCATTTTCTGTGCCACAATCTTCCATCGTAATAACGGCATCTTGTGCCACACCCACCAACTTACGTGTCAAATAACCTGAAGAAGCTGTCTTCAAAGCTGTATCGGCCAAACCTTTACGCGCACCGTGAGTAGAGTTAAAGTATTCCATCACGGTCAAGCCTTCTTTAAAGTTAGAACGAATTGGTGTTTCAATAATGTCACCGTTTGGCTTTGCCATCAAACCACGCATACCACCTAACTGACGCATCTGGGTTTGAGAACCACGAGCACCAGAATCGGCCATCATATACACCGAGTTCACAGGCTTACCAACTTCAACCTTGGACATTTCCGCCATCATTTCTTTACCGACAGCATCGTTACAAGCAGACCAAGCATCGACCACTTTGTTGTATTTTTCCAAACGTGTGATCAAACCATCTTGATATTGTTGCTCATATTCTTTTGTCTTAGCTTCTGTTTCAGCAACCAATTTCTTTTTGGCAGGTGGCACAATCATGTCATCCTTACCAAAGGAAATACCGGCCAACGCAGCGTGCTTAAAGCCCAACGCCTTCACTTTGTCAGCGAAAATGCATGTTTCTTGTTGACCACAGTAATGATACACTTCAGCGATAATGTCGCGAATATCATTTTTCTTCAAAAGCTTGTTGATCAACTTAAATGGAATTTTGTCGGAATCTGGCAAAATCGTGGAAATAATCACACGACCTGGTGTTGTTTCCACCAATTTTGTGACCTTTTGTCCGTTTTCATCCATAATTGGCATACGGACTTTGATTTTGGCTTGTAAGGACACATCGTGATTGAACAAAGCGTGCTCAATTTCTTGTGGACAAGAGAACACCATACCTTCGCCCTTTTCGCCATCCTTTTGCATGGAGAGGTAGTATAATCCCAACACCATATCCTGAGATGGCTCAATAATTGGCTTACCTGAGGCAGGGGACAAAATGTTGTTTGTTGCCATCATCAATACACGAGCTTCCAATTGAGCTTCTGTGGACAATGGAACGTGAACAGCCATCTGGTCACCATCGAAGTCAGCGTTAAACGCTTTACATGCCAATGGATGCAATTGAATGGCTTTACCTTCAATTAACACAGGTTCAAATGCTTGAATACCCAAGCGGTGCAATGTCGGCGCACGGTTCAAAAGCACTGGGTGTTCATGAATCACTTCGGACAAAATATCCCAAACGACAGGCACTTCTTTTTCCACCATCTTCTTGGCGGCTTTAATTGTGCTTGCGTGTCCATATTGTTCCAACTTGGCATAAATAAATGGTTTAAAGAGTTCCAAAGCAATACGTTTTGGCAAACCACATTGATGCAATTTCAATTCTGGACCAACTGTAATCACGGAACGAGCGGAATAGTCCACACGTTTACCAAGCAAGTTTTGACGGAAACGACCTTGTTTACCTTTCAACATATCAGCCAAAGATTTCAATGGACGCTTATTTGTACCAGTCACAGCGCGACCACGACGGCCATTATCAAACAAAGCATCAACGGCCTCTTGCAACATACGTTTTTCGTTGCGGATAATGATTTCTGGCGCACGGAGTTCTAACAACCGTTTCAAACGATTGTTGCGGTTAATCACACGACGATACAAATCGTTCAAGTCAGATGTAGCAAAACGACCACCATCCAATGGAACCAATGGACGCAATTCTGGTGGAATCACAGGAATCACATCCAAAACCATCCATTCCGGACGAGAACCAGATTCCAAGAAAGCTTCTACCAATTTCAATTTCTTGATGATCTTCTTGCGCTTCATGTCGGACTTTGTTTCAATCAATTCAGCACGCAGCTTTTTGGCTTCTGCATTCAAATCGATTTGGCTCAATAATTCTTTAATTGCTTCAGCACCAATGCCAACGCGGAAAGAATCTTCACCATATTCTTCCAAAGCCTGATTGTATTGTTCTTCCGTTAAAAGATCCATTTGTTTTAATGGTGTCAAACCTGGTTCAATCACGATGTATTTTTCAAAATACAAAACAGATTCCAATTGTTTGAGCATCATGTCCAATAAGGTACCAATACGGCTTGGCAATGACTTTAAGAACCAAATGTGTGTGACAGGGCTGACCAAATCAATGTGTCCCATACGTTCACGACGCACCTTAGACAATGTCACTTCCACTCCGCACTTTTCGCAGATAATACCACGATATTTCATGCGTTTATATTTACCGCACAAACATTCGTAGTCTTTCACTGGACCAAAGATCTTGGCACAGAACAAACCATCTTTTTCCGGCTTAAATGTCCGATAATTGATGGTTTCTGGACGGGTTACTTCACCAAAAGACCAGCTCCGGATTTTTTCCGGTGAGGCAATAGAAATCCGAATGTCGTCAAACATTTGTGGAGACGGCATTTGACCAAAAGTTTTAATCAGTTCATTCATTTTACTTTCTCCTCTTAATTACTGTTCATTTTGATTCAGTTCAACATCCAAGCCCAATGAGCGCATTTCTTTGACCAACACGTTAAAGGATTCTGGGATACCGGCTTCAAAGCTTGTATCACCACGAATAATCGCTTCATAGGCCTTGACACGACCCGACACGTCATCAGATTTAATCGTCAACATTTCTTGCAATGTATAGGCGGCACCATAGGCTTCCAGTGCCCACACTTCCATTTCACCAAAACGCTGACCACCGAATTGAGCCTTACCACCCAATGGTTGTTGTGTCACCAAACTGTATGGACCAATGGAACGTGCGTGAATCTTTTCATCGACTAAGTGGTGCAATTTCAACATGTACATGTATCCGATTGTCACTTTGCGATCAAAAGGTTCGCCTGTACGACCATCATATAAGGTGACTTGACCTGAGACATCCAATCCAGCTTTCTTCAACATGGCGTTGATGTCGTCTTGGTGAGCACCATCAAATACTGGGGTTGCAATTGGCAAACCGTCTTTTAAGTTGGCTGCCATTTTGAGGAGTTCATCATCACTCAGTTTGGCAACTTTGGCATTATATTCTTTCTCACCATAGATGTCTTTCAATTTGGTGCGCAAATCTTCTAATTTGGCAGTTTTGGCTTTTACCTGTTCTACCATTTCATTAATTTGGGCGCCCAATTCATGACAAGCATAACCCAAGTGTGTTTCCAAAATCTGACCTACGTTCATACGAGACGGCACGCCCAATGGATTCAAAACGATATCCACAGGTTTTCCATCTGCTGTATAAGGCATATCTTCAATTGGTAATACGCGAGATACCACACCTTTGTTTCCGTGACGACCAGAC
>Ga0310690_10004422_pt1 | contig 19957 bp, 16 predicted proteins | sample AusTroGonzalo_MG_2_FD_207661 | JGI IMG/M metagenome (GOLD analysis project Ga0310690, IMG submission 207661) | Bovine rumen microbial communities from tropical cattle in Woodstock, Queensland, Australia - Gonzalo_04 (v2) (version 2) | ecosystem: Host-associated > Mammals > Digestive system >...
CTTCCGTGATCTCGGCCGCGTAGTGCGGGTTGAAGACGAAGTACCCCATGAAACGCCCCGGATGGCGCTTGGCAAGTTCCGCCGTTTCGCGGTTGCCCTCGATGGGATCGCCCATCATCGCCTGTTCGCCGATCAGGCAGATCTTCGTGATCCCGTGGCGGTCCATGAATTCGGCCATGCGGTCGACGGTTTGCGCCGGATCGCTCTCGCGGATCACCCAGCCGCGCGTGACCGGGCCCTCGACGTGGGTGTGGATGTCGTAGGCCTTGACGCCCGGGAGCGGCTTGCCCGCCTTGAACGCCTTCCAGAGCGGCTTGTCGGCGAAGTCGGGCTCGTGCGCGAGCTTTCGGGACGCCGGGGCGATGCCGAGCAGCTTTTCCAAATTCCCGTGGGCGACCGCCTCCCGGTCGGAGTCGGTCAGCTGCGCGTGCGCCAGCGCCGCCACCGCCGCCCCGTACTGCGCCGTGTGTCCGATGCCGAAAAAGAGCCGCTCGATGCCGAACTCGTCCCTCACGAGCTCCATCGTGTCGCGCATGTGCAGCCACGAGATGTTCAAGCCCACGTTGCCCCGCCGCCACATGAGATCGAGCACCCGGTGGAAGCCTCCCCACATCTCCTTGCAGATCACGAAGTGACAGCCGGGGCACTTTTCCGTCAGGTATTCGATGTCGTAGATCATGTCGGGATCGGTGCGGTAGTCGCTGTCGACGAAGAGCACGGGCTTGAGTTCGTCGAGCGCGAGCAGTATCCGTTCCAATTCGCGGATGCGGAAACGCGACAGCTCCGGCGTGATGAAAAAAGCGCGGTTCCCCGCCGTCATCTGCTCCTTTATCCAGTCGAGCGTGCCGTATTCGTAGAAGTCGGTCGGCGTCAGCACCCACGCCGGGAAGAGCCGGTCGCGGTACGGTTCGAGCGCCTCGAGCAGGCGTTTGTTGCCGTTGACGGAGGAGTAGTCCGTCGCCTCGGCGGAGTAGACCAAACTCCGGTCGATGCCGAGGTAGTCGAGATGCTTCAGCAAGGCGTCGGCATCCGGGAATTCCGGCTTTTCGTAGGCGCCGCGCCCGATCTTGAGCGGGGTCGAAAAATAGTTCATCATGGTTTCCCTTATTTCAGTGTGTCGAGCAAATATTCCAGTATTTCTCCAAACAGCGGTATCGGCGAATCGTGGCCCCCGTGCGGTATGGCGCGGAAGAGCTTTCCCGACCGGTTCTCCAGCCGGTCGCGGAGATCGAACATCTCCGTCTTGGGCATGATACCATCCGCCGTGCCGTGCGCGTAGTACAACGGCATCGCGAGCTTTTCCGCGTGCGCCGAAACGTCGTGGAGAGCGTAGGCGGCTTCCGTGTAGTGCGCCTCGATCGCTTCGAGGATCTCCCGGTGGATCGAGAGCTTGCCGCGCCGCCGCAGGAACTCGCAGTAGCGCTTGAGCTTCGTCGCGCCGCCCATGACGCCGACCGCGTCGACGAGCTCCGGATGGCGCACCGCGAAAATAAGCGCCCCCGTGCCGCCCATGCTGCCGCCGACGAAGACATACCGCCGGAATCCGTACTTTTCACGGCACGTCGTCAAGATGTCGGCGAGGTCGTTCACGACCGTCGGATCCATCCACGAGTTGCCGCGCAAGTCGGGGGCTATCACGCTCAAATTGAGTTCGGCGATCCGCGGCAGCTGCGTCTTTATGTCCTCGCGCGTGAAGAGCTGGTCGCCGTGCGAACCGTGTCCGTGCAGGTACACGAGGCAATCGGTGCCGCGCCCCGCGTCGCAGAGCATGTACCAGTCCTCCGCTCCGTCGACTTTGCTCGTGTAGGCGATCTTTTTCGGCGTTTCCGTGTACATGGGGCGTGAAACCTCCGCGTTTGAAGTTGATTTTTGAACGAACATGCTGTAATATATGCCGTGTACCGTTGAAAAACCATCTATTATACCGCAAAAACATATACTATCGTGCAAAGTTTAAGGTTGAAAGTTTAAGGCGCGGACAGACGTTTGCCGACGAATAACCGAGTTGTCCCGCGTAATTGGCGAGGTACGCTGGCGCATATGCAAGCCGCCGCGAGAAGTACAAGTGCAGTAGGACCAGCAGAAAGAGCAGGACAAGCAGGATAAACGTGGTTTGACCGCGTACCGGCGGTGGGAAATATGAAATAATCGTCCCGCGTGTTCTACCGCAACGGACGCGGGACATACAGTTGTTAAATTTGGTTGCGCCGATTCGCGCCTTAAACCTTAAATCCTTAAACCTAAAACCTAAAATCTATGCAGGGCTTCGTTTTCGATGTCACCGACCGGGTGGTATATCCCGTGGCGGCGCGGATGGACACGGCGGTGCCGTTGACGCACAAGCCGCCGCATTACGCCTGTCACGATTCGTGGGTGGTGGACTACTCCATCGGCGATTGCGGCGAGTGTCGCACCGAATTCACCGACTGGCTGCCGCGCCCGGTCGGGATCGCGCACCTCTATCCGCCGGGACGGCGCTATATGGAAAGGTATCCGCGGGGAGACGTAGGCAGCTGCTGTTATATAAAATTCCGGGGCGAAAACGCCAATTTGCGCCGCGTCGTGACGAACTCGGGCGGCTTCGCCCGGATCGTCGACGACGGGCGTCTGGGCGAACTCATGAAGCGCGCCATCCGCGCCGCGCAGCAGGGGAATGCGGGCTACTACGACTGCTTTTCGGAGTTCGCCAAGGCGGTCGAACTTCTGGAAAATTTGCCCGCCGCCGCCGGGCCGGATTATCTTTACATATTGTCGCGCAAGTCGGAGGCGGGGAACTTCCCGGGGCGGCGCGTCCGCGCGTATCTGGAGCGGAACTACCGCCGAAGTCTTTCCCTCCGCGACATCGCGCGCGAGTTCGGCTGCAGCGAATCGAAACTTTCGCACCGCTATCGCGCGGAGTGCGGCGAATCGGTCTTCGAAACGCTGCTCCGCATCCGCGTCGAACAGTCGCTGCCGCTGCTGCTGAAAGGGATGCCGCTGAAAGTCCTCGCCGCGGAAACGGGCTTCAACAGCGAATTTTACTACTCAAGGATCTTCAAACGGTATTTCGGCGTTTCGCCGGTCAACTACCGAAAAAAAGCCGCAGACGGCTGAAATTCCGGCGTTCCCGGCTTGCAATATTCGGCCGCGCGGGCGATATTATCCGCCGGAAAGCAGAGTTCATACACCAATTTACATTTACACACGGAGCAGTTCGAAATGGATGTGAAGTCGTTTTATTCCAGCCCCGAAGTTTTGGGGTTCGACCGTCTGCCGTCGCGCGCGGCGATGATCGAGGGGCGGGACGTCGAGAGTGTCCGCATGGGGTTTTCCGATCGGATGTGCCTCGACGGCGAGTGGGAGTTTTACACCTTCGAGTCGCCGGAAGACGCATTCGGCGCGATCGAGACTTTCGACTTCGGCGGCGAATGCCGCAAGATCCGCGTGCCGTCGTCGTGGGGAGAGATCGCCGGTTTCGATTTCCCGCACTACACCAACGTGCAGATGCCGTTTGCCGGCGACCCGCCGTGTTCGCCGGAACACAATCCGACCGGGGTGTATCTGCGGAACTTCACACTCGACGAAACGGCGGAGTTCATGACGCTCCGCTTCGATGGGGTCGAGGGGATATTTTCCGTCTGGATCAACGGCGAATTCGCCGGAGCGTCCAAGGAGGGGCGGTCGGCGGTCGAATTCGACGTGACGAAGCTCGTCCGCAAGGGCGAAAACTCCATCACCGTGATGGTCTCCAAGTTCTCCGAGGCGACTTTTCTCGAGGACCAGGATCATTGGTATCTGCCGGGGATCACCCGCTCGGTCTTCATCGGCTTCTTCAACGCTTACCGCATCGGCGACGCTTTCGCGCGCACCACGCTCGCGGACGACATGACGACCGGTTTGCTCGACCTCGAACTTTGCGTGAGCGTCCCCGAAAACGGCACGGTCGAACCGGAACTTGCCGCCACGCTCTTCGACGCCGGCGGCGTTGAAGTCGCCCGCTTCCAACCGAAGTTCGTCAACGTCTCGGGCATGTTCGGCAACCGCAGCGACCACACCCGCAACCGCGCGGCGGCGAAGCTCGAACTGCCGGATGCGAAACGCTGGACCAGCGAGACCCCGGAGCTTTATACTTTGGAAATAACGCTCGCGGCGGAGGGCAAAGTGCGCTCGTGCGTGCGCTTCCGCGTCGGTTTCCGCCGTTACGAGATCAGTGGAGGGCTCTTCCGCGTCAACGGCGTTCCCGTCCGCATCGACGGCATGAACCGTCACGACTCGCACGACACTTTCGGCAAGCACGTTCCGCGCGAGATGATCGAGCACGAATTGAAAGTCATGAAAGCCTTCAACGTAAACGCAGTGCGCACCAGCCACTACCCGAACGACCCGGCTTTCTACGACCTCTGCGACGAATTGGGGCTGTACGTCGTCGCCGAAGCGAACCTGGAGACCCACGCCTACTACGACGACCTCTGCCGCAACCCGCTCTACGCCCCGGCTTTCGCGGACCGCGCGGCGCGTTCTTTCGAGCGCGACAAGAATCACGCCTGCGTCTACGCGTGGAGTCTGGGCAACGAATCCGGCGCGGGGGCGAATCACGCGGCGATGGCGGGGTACTTCCGCTTCCGCGACCCGTCGCGGCTCATCCACTACGAACCAGCCGTGCGCTATGTCGAGGGGGCGAGCCTCGCGGACGAAAATTACTACGACACCAAGGCCTTCGTCGAAAACGAGTCGCTGCGCTTCGTCACCGACTTCGTCGCGCCGATGTATCCGAGCGTCGCGGAGCTCGAAAAGTGGGCCAGGTACAACACGAAAGAAGACCGTCCGCTCATCATGTGCGAATACAGCCACGCGATGGGCAACAGCAACGGCTCGCTGAAGGAATATTACGCGCTCTTCGAGCGGTATCCGCGGCTCCAGGGCGGCTTCATCTGGGAGTGGGTCGATCACGGAATATTGCAGAAACAGCCGGACGGGAAGTCGGAGTGGCGCTACGGCGGCGACTTCGGCGACGAGCCCAACGACCGCAATTTCTGCGTGGACGGGATCGTCTGGCCCGACCGGACGCCGCACCCGGCGCTGTACGAATTCAAGCGCCTCGCCCAGCCCGCGAAGTTCGCTTACGACGAGTCCAATGGGATACTGCGTATCGAAAACCTGCGCAATTTCAAAGATTTGAGCGACCTCAAACTTCACTGGCGCGTCGACGCCGACGGCGTCGAGATCGCCTCGGGCGAGCTGTCGGTCGAAGCACCGCCGCAGGGCAAGACGGCGGCGCGCGTCGACGCGCCGCGCGTCCCCGGAAAGCTGCGGGTGCTCACGGTCGAGCTGCGCGATACGCCGGAGCACGCGGTTGCGGAAGATCACTTCACCCTCGCCGAACTCCCCGCCCCGGTTGCCGCGCGTCCGGTCGAAACGGTGGATGTGAAAAGCTCCGCCACCGGCGCGGAACTCGGAGCCGGGAAAGTCCGCCTGACGCTCGGGAGCTCCGGGATCGTCAGCTTCACCGACGGCGGCGCGGAGCTGCTGCGGCAGGGGCCGCGCCTCAACATCTGGCGCGCTCCGCTCGACAACGACGGCATAAAACTCATGCCGAAGCGCCCGAAAGGGCCGCTGCCCGGCTGGCTCGTCAGCGGGTTCGACAAGATCAAACTCGCGACCGACCGCGCGGTCTTCGACGCGAAAGGCGGCAATCTGCACGCGCTCGCGATGGCGCCGGGAATACCGGGGAGCGAACTCGAATTTTCGCAGGAACTCACGCTCCGACCCGACGGCGTCGCGCGCGCCATCTTCACATTCGACGTGCCCCCCGCTTTCGCGGACCTGCCGCGGGTGGGGGTCAAAATGGAACTTCCCGCTTCTTTCGACCGCGTGACTTATCGCGGGTTCGGACCGCTCGAAAACTACCGCGACCGCGACGTCGCCGTTTACGAGAGCGTCTTCGACGATACCGCGGAGGGGATGTTCACGCCGTACATCATGCCGCAGGCTAACGGCAACCGGACGCGCGTACTGTACGCCGCCTGCCGCGACGAAAATGGGCGGGGCGTGCTAATCGCGTCTCCGGGGCGCATGGAGTTTTCGGTCAGCCGTTACGCGCAGGATGATATGACCTCCGCGGTCCACCTTTCCGACCTCAAGCCGGATGGCGTACTGCACGTTTACTGCGATGCGTTCCAGCGCGGCGTCGGCACCGCGACCTGCGGACCCGACGCGCTGGAAGAGTACCGCATCGCCCCCGGCCGGTACAAATTGGAACTGCTGCTCGCTCCGCTCGCCTCCGGAGACGATGCGAACGAGACCGCGCGCGCGATGTTGGCGGAGTGAAAAAGCTTCTTTACGCCATTTGGATCGCGGCGCTGGCGTTTCTCGGCGCGCCGTGTTCGGCGGAACCAGCGGAGGAGGTGCTCAACCGCCTCGCCGGGGCTCCGCTTTCCGGCCGCTCAGAGCTGTGGGGGGAGCCCCCCTCCGCGGTGATCCGGCGGATGAACATCAACTGCCTCGCCGACCGCATGGGCAAGGAGCAGATGTTCGCCACCCGGTTTTCCCGGACCCTTTTCGGCTGTCCCGCCGTGGAGATCCGTCTCTTCGCCGTCGAGGGGAAGTTGGCGAAGATCGACATCTTTTTTCTCAACAAGGGCGACAGCGTCGGCAAAAAACGGAGCAGCGGCGACTTTCGGAAAATGCTCCACAGCTGCCACCACGATCTGGAAAAACTTCTGACCTCCGAGCTGGGCGGATCGGAGCGGGTCAACTTCGCGGGGGCGGCGAAGAAGCACCAGCTGCCCGCGTGGAAGCTCGACCGCTATGTGTTGGTCGTCGATTACGCCCCGCAGGAGTATCTCATGCTGCACATCGTGCCGCCGGAAGCTCTCGGCCGGCGCGGCAAGTCTTCCGGCGCCGCCTTGCCCTCGCGGCAGAGTTATGCCGAACACGTCAAACGCAACGACCGCGGCGACGTCTTCATCGCCGACGTGCCGATGGTCGATCAGGGCGGCAAGGGTTACTGCGTCCCGGCAACGGTGGAGCGACTGGCGCGCTACTACGGCGTTTCCGGAGTTGATATGCACAAGCTCGCGGAGCAGGCGAACACCAAAAACTCCGGCGGCACGTATATCCGCGGGATGCTGCGCAGCATCCACCGACTGCTGAGCAGCTGCGGACTGGAGGTGCGTTCCGTCGGAAAGTTGAAAAAGAGCACGATCATGCGCCTCGTCGACCGGGGAACGCCGCTGTTGTGGGTGCACTACTCGACCCCGGAGTTCGGCCAGCGGATGAGACACAGCAATGCCGCCAGGGGACGCGCGACCCCGGAGGCGTGGCGCAAGGAACTGCGCCGTCAGCGCCTGATCAAAAAAAGCACCAAGGGAGCGCACATTGCGCTGATCATCGGCTACAACCGGGATACGGGCGAGATCGCGATCACCAACTCGTGGGGCGAGACGCACCGGCTCGAATGGGTGCGCTTCGCGGATATGGAGCAGGTGGATCAGGGCGACGACCTTTTCGTCGTCGAACCGCGCAAATAGCTTGACAAATCGCGGTTTCGGAGCTATATTAGGGCATTGTATATCTTAAATAAACTGTGATCGGGGAACCTTGATCCGCTCTGGTTTGCGGATCGAAGACGGCTTCGGCCGTCGCACCGCGAGGTATCCGTCGTTTCGGCAGCGCAGGCGCCAAATATCGGCGTATCAGGCGTTTCCGAAGTGTTCCGAGACTCCGCGGGCGCGTGTTTTCCCAATCCGAAAAAAGGGGCACACGACCGAAATGGAAGAGGCGAAACACATTTGCGTCTATTCCGGATCATCGCATCCGGAGCTTTCGCAGCAGATTGCCAACTACCTTGGCATCAATCTGGGCAAGGTCCACATCACGCACTTTCCCGACGGCGAGATATTCGCGCAGTTCGAGGAAAACGTCCGCCGCGCCGACGCATTTCTGATCCAGCCGACCTGCAACCGCCCCAACGACTATTTGATGGAGCTCCTCATCATGATCGACGCCGCCCGCCGGGCGAGCGCCGCGCGCATCACCGCCGTTCTGCCCTACTTCGGCTACGCCCGTCAGGACCGCAAGGATAAGCCGCGGGTTCCCATCACCGCCAAGCTGGTCGCCAACATGATCACCGCCGCCGGCGCCGACCGCGTGCTGACGGTCGATCTGCACGCGCAGCAGATACAGGGCTTCTTCGACATTCCGGTCGATCATCTCTACGCCCGTCCGGTGCTGGTGCCCTACCTCAAGACGCTGATCGGTGACAACGGCGTCGTGGTCGCCCCCGACTCGGGCAGCACCAAGATGGCGATGTACTACGGCGACATGCTCCAGGCCGGGTTCGCGGTCGTGACCAAGCGCCGTATCAACGCGACGACGGTCGCTTCGAATCTTCTGGTCGGCGAAGTGCGCGACCGGGTCTGCGTCATCACCGACGACCTGACCAGCACCGCCGGGACGCTTTGCGCCGCCGCGCGCATCCTCAAGGAAAACGGCGCCGCCAAGGTCTATTGCGCCGTTTCGCACTGTCTGTTGAACGACAAGGGCAAGGAAAAACTCCTTTCCACCCCCGAGATCGAGCAGCTGGTCACCACCGACGCCGTGCCGGTCACGGACACCCTCGGCGGCAAGATCAAGGTCATCAGCATCGCTCCGCTGCTCGGCGAAGCGATCAGCCGCATCCATTACGGCAAGTCCATCTCGTCGCTTTTCTATCTCAAGGATTGAAGCGCAGGATGTTTTTTTTCAATCAGGGAACCAAACTCACACACATAGTCAAACCGACAAGAAAGGAAATCCATGAGCAAGGAAACCCCCCAGATCAAGGTGGAAGCGCGTACCGTCTTCGGTAACAACGCCTCCCGCCGTCTCCGCAACGCCGGCAGGATCCCGGCCGTCATCTACGGAAACGGCAAGGAACCGCGCGCCGTGAGCGTCGAATCCGACGCCTGGTGCGCTTTCAGCGCCAGCCACGCCAGCCAGATGGTCACGCTGATCGAGGACGGCAAGGAAGTCCCGGCGCTGATCAAGGAAGTCCAGTACAACCATCTCAAAAACTACTTCGTCCACATCGACTTCCAGGAAGTCAACCTCAACAAGGAGATCAGCGCCTCCGTGCCGCTGCACGCTCACGGCGAGAGTTACGGCGCCGCTCACGGCGGCATCCTGGAGCAGGACCTCCACGAACTGCCGGTGCTCTGCCGTCCGAAAGATCTGCCCGACAGCATCCGCGTGGACGTCACCGAGCTCAAGATCGGCGACGGTCTGACCGTGGCGCAGCTGACGCTGCCCGCCGGTGTCAAGGCCGACATCGACGCCGAAACGCTGGTGTTCCATGTGGTCCGTCCGCAGGAAGAGGTCGTCGAAGAGACGCCGTCCGAGGAGGGTGAAGCGACCGAGCCCGAGGCCATCAACGAGAAGAAGACCGAAGCTCGCGCCGCCGAGAAGGAAAGCAAGGAAAAGGAGCGTAAGTAATCGTCATGAACGCGTCTTCCCGAAACGGGGATACCGCCGTGAAACTGGTGGTGGGGCTGGGCAATCCGGGGGCGGAATACGCCTCCAGCCGCCACAACGCCGGATTCATGGTCGTCGAGCGTCTGCTCGGCACTTTTCCCGCCGGGAAGTTCACCGAGTGCCACACCGCGGCGAGCCGTTTCTTTGCCGGCAGGTTCCGCCAGAAGCCGCTGTATCTGCAGCAGCCTCTGACTTTCATGAACCTGAGCGGCGAGGCGGTCGCCTGCGCGGCGGGCCGGCTTCAGCTGGAACCCTCCGAGATCATGGTCGTTTCGGACGACATGGATCTGCCGCTGGGCAAGATCCGGCTGCGGCGCGGCGGTTCGGACGGCGGCCACAACGGGCTCAAGTCCGTCATCGCCGAGCTGGGGAGCGCCGATTTTCTGCGGCTGCGCCTCGGCATCGGCCGTCCGGAGCACAAGTCGGAGGTGATCGACCATGTGCTGAGCGCTTTCACTCCCGAGGAGCAGAAGCTCTTCGACGACGAGCTGGAGGCGGCCGTGAAAGGCGTGAAACTGGTGTTGAGCGTTCCGCTGCATCTGGCGATGAACGAGATCAACCGCCGGGAACCCAATGCGGTACCGGCGCGGGAAGAAGAAACCATCAAGCAAAACCAATAGGCGAGGTATTACTTTGAAAAAATACGAAGCGGTATTCATTCTGGACATCCGCAAGGCGGATGACGAGGGCGCGTCCTTCTGCAAGGAGCTTTCCGAATTCATCGAGTCGCTCGGCGGCAAGATGGAGGCGGCGGTCCCGATGGGGCGCAAGCAGTTCACCTACGAGATCAACAAGCGCCGCGCGGGGCTGTATTTCGATTTCGTCTTCACCCTCGGCGCCGACAAGGTGCGCGAGATCAAGGACAAGTACAAGCTCGACGCCCGCGTCCTGCGCAATCTGATATTGATCTACGACCGTCCCGAGAACGCCGGCGAAGTCAAGCTGAACTTCGACTGAAGAACGCGGGATCGTTGAAACACACTGAACATTGACGTAACGGGAGGGATCGGATAATGGCATCGTTGAACAAGGTATTTCTGCTGGGCAATCTCGTTCGCGACCCCGACTTGCGCGGTCTGCCGAACGGCCAGAGCGTCTGCGAACTGCGGATGGCGGTCAGCCGCCGCTACACCAACGGCAGCGGGCAGGAAGTCGAGGACACCTGTTTCGTCGATGTGGTCGTCTGGGGCAAGAGCGCCAAGAACTGCAAGCAGTATCTGGCCAAAGGCTCGCAGGTCATGGTCGAGGGGCGTCTGCAGCTCGACCAGTGGGAGGATCGCAACGGCGGCGGAATGCGCTCGCGTCTGCGGGTGATCGCCGAGCAGGTCCAGTTCATGAACCGTCGGTCGAATGCCGACGGCGAGGTGCGTCCCGCCTACGACGACGGAGCGGCTCCCGAGCCGCGCCGTTACGGCAGCGCTCCCGCTGCGGGCGCGCCCGGCATGCCGCCGATGCCCGAGGCCGGCGGAAGTGCCGACGCTCCGGTGGACGACATCCCGTTTTGATGATATTTTCTGAAACTGCACGTCGATAATAAAAATACCAAAGGAAAGGAATTTTTCCATGCAAGGACAAAAGAGAACGGGCGGACGGCGTCGCCGTACCGCGGCCAAGCCGAAGAACTGCCGCTTCTGCGAAGCGAAAGTGCGCTACATCGATTTCAAGGACGCCGAGACGCTGGCGCGTTTCCAGACCGAGAAGGGAAAGATCATGCCGCGCCGCATCACCGGCAACTGCCTCGATCACCAGAAGATGCTCGCCACCGCCGTCAAGCGTGCCCGGATCATCGCGCTGGTGTACTAATCGTTTCCGGAAAGGGAGAATAAAATCATGGCTCAGGTATCGTTGATTCTGCTTGACGACGTGGAAAACCTCGGTCTCGCCGGAGACTCGGTCACCGTCGCTCCCGGGTACGCCCGGAACTATCTTCTGCCGCGCGGTCTCGCCGCCAAAGCGACTCCGGGGATCTTGCGGCTGGTCGAGTCGCGCAAAGCGCAGATCGCCGCCCGCCGCGCGAAAGAACTCGCCGACGCGAAGGAGCTCGCCGAGAAACTCGCTTCCGTCGAGATCTCCATTTCGATGCAGGCGACCGAGGACAATCAGCTGTTCGGTTCGGTGACCGCGCGCATGATTGCCGACGAACTGGCGGCGCAGGGCTACAAGATCGAACACAGCCGGATCAAACTCGATCCGCCGATCAAGCTCTTGGGCAGCTACGAAGTCGAAGTCAAACTTCACGCCGAAGTCATCGCCAAGGTCAAGGTCTGGGTGGTTCGCGGCTGACGTGTCCGCATCCGGCATGACGCTTCCGGGCGGTGGATGCCGTCCGGAAAATACGGGCGCTTCGGCGGCGGCGGGACGGGGAGTTTTTCCCCTCCCGTCGGGCGGAGCGCCGCAAGTGTTTTTTGAAAACAGCAGCAATCACGGTCGCGTCGCAAGCGGCGTAAATCAGGGGAAGTCGACAGGCGGTGTCTGATAATTACAAACTGCCGGAAGGGGTCCTGCCCGACCGCGTCCAGCCGCACGCGCTCAATGTCGAGCGGGCGGTGCTGGGGGCGATGTTGCGCGAACCCGAGAGCTGCATCGATCTGGCGATCGCCCAATTCGGTGGCCAGGAGGTCTTCTACACCCCGGCGCACCGGGTCATTTACGCGGCGCTGCTCGAACTGCACGCCCGCGACAAGAATAGCGCCGATCTGGTGTCGCTGGCGCAGCTGCTCAAGGAACGCGGCAAACTCGAAGGCGTCGGCGGCGAGGTGTACCTGGCCGAATTGGATGGCGCCATATCCACCACGGTCAACCTCGAGTCGTGGTGCAGAACGCTCGTCAAATATGCGACTTTGCGGCGGATGATCGACGTCTGCTCGACGTCGCTGGCGAAGTGCTTCGACGCCGATCAGGACATCTCGAATCTGGTCGACGAAATAGAAAGCGATATTTATGCGGTGCGCCACGACGACACCTCGCACACCGTGTTCAGCATACAGGAGCTGGTCACCGAAGAGGTCGCTTCGCTGATCAGCATCATGAACAACGAGGTCGAAGTCGGCATCCCGACCGGCTTCGCCGCGATCGACGAGTACACCGGCGGCTTGAAGAAAGGCGAGATGTTCGTGCTGGCGGCGCGCCCCTCCATCGGCAAGACCACGCTGGGGCTGAATGTGATACGCAACGTGGCGCTGCATCCGACCAAGCCGCGCGCGGTGGCGTTCTTCAGCTTGGAAATGACCGAACAGCAGATCGCGCGGCGGCTGCTCTGCACCGAGGCGCAAGTTTCGGAGTCGGCGTTCTGGAACCACTCGTTCCTCGACAGCGATCTGGACAAGCTGGGGCGGGTCGCCGAGAAGATAGAAAACGCGAAAATCTGGATCGACCCGACCGGCGGATTGTCGATCGCCGAACTCCGCGCCAAGGCGCGGCGGCTGGTCAGCCAGCACAAGGTCGAACTCATCGTGATCGACTACCTGCAGCTGATGACCGCCGACGAACGGGTCGAGAGCCGCCAGCAGGAGGTCGCCAAGATATCCGGCGGCATCAAGAAGCTCGCCAAGGATCTGAACATTCCCGTGCTGGTGTTGGCGCAGCTGAACCGCGAGGTCGACAAGAACTCATCGCCGAACGCCCGCCCCAAGCTCGCGCATCTGCGCGAATCGGGGGCCATCGAGCAGGATGCCGACATCGTGACTTTTCTGCACCGCAACCGCGACGACACCAAGAACAATGCCGTCACCAGCGTCGAAGCGGAGTGGATCATCGAGAAGAACCGCAACGGCCGTACCGGTGTGGTGAAATTGTTGTTCTATCCCGCGCGGATGGAGTTCGTCCCGGCAGCGCCCGGCAGCGACCAGTTCGGGCCACAATAGAAAGCCAACGGCATGAAGATGAAAAGACTTGCATTGACGCTGCTCCTCGTCGGAGTGTTGGCGTGTTCCGCCGCAGAGGTGGGCGAAGTGCGCTTCGAGCAGTCCGGGACCGACCGGCTGACCGAGGAGCAGCTGGCGCTGAACATCCGGCTGCGTCGCGGCGCCGAGTACCGCCGCGAGATACTCGACGGCGACGTGAAACGTCTTTACCGTACCGGGAACTTCGCCGACGTCGCCGCCGAGGTCAACGATCTCGCCGACGGCAAAGTGCAGATCATCTTCCGGGTGCGTCTGAAACCGCGGATAAGCAGCCTCAAGGTCGTCGGCAACTCCAAGTTTTCGACCCACGACCTTTCCAAGGAGCTGACGCTCGCCGAGGGGGCTTTGCTGAACGACCTCGAATTGCGCAAGACGCTCAACAATTTGCGCAAGTTTTACCACGACAAGGGGTACCGGGACGTCAACATCACCTTTTCGCAGATCGCCGACGGTCCCGGACGCGTCGCGCTGACCATCAAGATAACCGAGAACCTGCGGCTCAAGGTCGACGACGTGACTTTCGAGGGCGCGGAAAAGTTTTCGCAGTTCGATCTGCGGCACAGCATCGCCAACCAGTTCAGCTACCTCAATTACGTGCCGTTCCTCAACGACTTCCTCAACCACGGGCTGCTGGATCGCGGCGAACTGGAATTGGACAAGGCGCGGCTTCGCGACAAGTACCACGACGCGGGCTATCTGGACTTCAAGATAGAGGATGTGACCCTGACCCCCCGCGAGGGCGATCCCGAATACGTCAACATCAATTTCAAGGTCCACGAGGGGGAACCGTATACGGTGGGGGCCATCGCCGTCGGCGGCAACACCACTTTCGAGACGCCCGTGCTGCTGGAGCAGATCCGGCTCAAGGAGGGCAACACCTTTTCGCGGGCGGACGAGGAGGCGAGCTGCCGTGCGATAGCTTCGCTTTACGACACGCTGGGCTACGCCGACGTACACTGCCGCGCGGTCCGCTCCGAGGATGTGGAAAAACACGTCGTCAACGTGACTTTCGAGGTCAACGAGGGCCGCAAGTACCATGTCCGCGACGTACTGATCGTCGGCAACACCGACACCAAGGACAAGGTGATCCGCCGCGAACTCGCGATACAGCCCGGCGACCCCGTCGACCGCAACCGCATCGAAGTCAGCCGCCAGCGGCTGATGGGCATGGGATATTTCACCCGGGTCGAGGCGGCGAGCGTCAATGCCGAAGCCCCGGACGAAAAGGATGTCCACATCATCGTCGAGGAAAAGCCGACCCGCTACAATCTGCGCATCGGCGCGGGCGCCAGCGACGTCAACAGCGTATTCGGCATGGCCGAAATATCCACCGACAACTTCGACATCACCAATCCCGGCAACTGGTTTTACGGCGGCGGCCAGCGTTTGAGACTGCAGGGCATCTACGGCATCGAGAACGCCGGTTTCAACGTGGACTTCGTCGAGCCGTGGCTCTTCGACATGCCGATCCGCTTCGAACTTTCCGGCTACATGAACCTCGTCGAGTACGAGTACTGGGATGAGTGGCGCGTCGGCGGACGCACGTCGGTGCAGAAGAAGATATTCGACGACTTCACCACCCTCGCGCTCGGTTACAAGTTCGAGGTGGTGCGCGTTAACAACGTCCACAAGTCGCTCCGCAATTACTTCAAGCGCGAGGGGCTTTCCGGTACGTTCCTGGTCAGCCAGCCGTCGATCATGCTCTCGCGCGACACCCGCGACAGCCTGATCAATCCGACCGAGGGGTATCATATCGGACTTTTCGGTTCGATCACGCCGAAAGTGTTCGGGTCTTCGAGCAACTACTATCGGCTCGAGGCCAAAGGCAGTTATTACTACAGCTTCTTCGACAAGGCGATCGTCGCGATGATCGGCGGCAAGGTCGGTACGGTCGCCACATTCGAGCACGACAAAGACGTCCCCGTCTTCGAGCGTTACTTCCTCGGCGGCGGCGACTCGCTGCGCGGTTTCGAGTACCGCACGGTGTCGCCCACCTACAACAAAAAGCCGATCGGCGGCCAGTCGATGATGCTCGTGACTTTCGAGGTCAGCCACCCGATCTGGGGCCCCCTGCGCGGCGCGGCGTTTCTGGATGTGGGCGGCACCTGGGCAAATTCGTACAGCATGAACTTTTCGAGCATCAACATGGGCGCCGGCTACGGGTTCCGGCTGAAGCTGCCGTGGCTGAACATCCCGCTGCGGCTCGATCTGGCCTACCCCGTGCTGAACAACACGGATTCTCCGAGCCGTTTCCGGATACACTTCAACGTGGGATTCACTTTCTGATGGACGGCCTGATACGGACCGGGCGCGGCGACTTCGGCGGAGATGCGGAGTCGCTGCTGCGGATACTGCGGATACTGCGCGCTCCGGACGGCTGTCCGTGGGATCGGGAGCAGACCCGGCACACCCTGACGCGGTCGCTGGCCGGGGAGTGCGCCGAAGTCATCGACGCGATCGACCGCGAAGACGTTCCCGGAATAAGGGAGGAGCTGGGCGACCTGTTGATGAATGTGCTCTTTCAGGTGGTGATCGCCGAGGAAAACGGCGAATTCACCATGACGGACGTCTGGCGCGGCATCAACGGGAAGATGGTGCGTCGCCATGCTCACATATTCGGCGACGCGCACGCGGATACTCCGGAAGAGGTCGCGCGGCTCTGGGCGAAGATAAAGGCCGAAGAACACGCCGCGGAACCGGCTCCCGCGTCGCGGCTCGACAAGGTCCCGCATTTCCTGTCGGCGCTCACCCGTTCGCACGAACTGCAGAAGCAGGCGGCGAAAGCCGGTTTCGACTGGCCGGACGCCTCCGGCGCCGCGGATAAGGTGGCGGAGGAAGCCGGCGAACTGGCGGAGGCGCTGCGCTCCGGCGACGAAAAGCACATCGACGAGGAGCTGGGCGACCTGATCTTCGCGGCGGTCAATCTGGCGCGGCTGCGGAAACGCGGCACGGCGGAGGAGCTGACCCGGGCGGCGGCGCTCAAATTCGAGACCCGCTTCCGCGAGGTCGAAAAGCTGGCGGCGGCATCCGGGCGACCGTGGGAGGAGCTCACGCTTGCCGAGCTGGACGCTTTCTGGAACGAGGCGAAACGGCGTACGCCAGCCGCTGCGGAAAAAGTAAGGCAATGAACGTAATTTACGAATACAATCATTAAAGCTGGAGCATATCATCATGCGCAAGGAATTTTTACCGTTCACCCGTCCCAACGTGACCGCCGAGGATATCGAAGAAGTGACCGCGGTGCTGAAGTCGGGATGGATCACCAACGGCCCCGTCAACTCCGAATTCGAGAGCTCCGTCGCCGAATATACCGGAGCTTCCCATGCCGTGGCGCTGTCGAGCGCCACCGCGGCGATGCACCTGGTGCTCAAGGTGCTCGGCATCGGCCCCGGCGACGAGGTGATAACCCCCTCGATGACCTGGGTTTCGATCGCCAACATGGTGGAGCTCACGGGCGCCAAGTGCGTGTTGGTCGACGTCGACAAGGATACGCTGCTCGTCACCCCCGAGGCCATAAAGGCGGCGATCACGCCGCGCACCAAACTGATCGTGCCGGTGCACTTCGCCGGTGCGGCGCTGGATCTGGACGGCATCTACGAAGCCGCCGGTGACATCCCGGTGGTCGAGGATGCCGCGCATGCGCTCGGCACTTTCTACAAGGGGCGTCACGTCGGCGGTCAGCGCAATGCCATTTACAGCTTCCACGCGATCAAGAACGTGACCTGCGGCGAGGGCGGGATGTTCGTCACCGGCTCGAAGGAGCTCGCCGACGCCGTGCGCCGCTGGAAGTTCCACGGGATCGGCATGGATGCCTTCGACCGCCAGAATCGCGGCCGGTCGCCGCAGGCCGAGGTGCTCTCTCCGGGATTCAAGTACAATCTGACCGACATCTGCGCCGCTTTGGGCTTGAGTCAGTTCCGCCGTCTGCGGCAGATCAATTCGCGCCGCCGCGAACTGGCGATGCTCTACCGCAAACTGCTCGCCGGAGTGCCGGAATTGTCGCCGCTCGCCGATCCCGCGGGGTATGATTTCACCCATGCGTGGCATCTTTTCGTGGTGCGGGTCGAAAGCTCCAAGATCGACCGCAACACATTCATGGCCAAGCTCAAGGAAAAGAACATCGGCACCGGGCTGCACTTCCGCAGCGTCCATTCGCAGAAGTACTACCGCGACACCTACAAGATCGCTCCGGGCGTGCTGCCGAACACCGATTACAACAGCGACCGCATCTGTTCTCTGCCGCTTTTCCCCGACATGACGCCCGACGATGTGCGCGACGTGGTCGCCGCCGCCAAAGAGGTGTTTGCCGGGAAGTGAGGTAACGGGGGTGGCTTTGCCGTGAACGACTCCGCCGAAAAGGTCAATCCGCTGTTCCGCCAGGAAATGTTTTTCTGGTGCTGCGCGGCCGTATCGCTCGTGGCGCTGCTCGGGAGTCATTCGCTCTTCTGGCTGGAGCCCCGTATCGCCGAGGCCGCCCGCGAGGTGCTGGTCACGGGCAAGTGGTATCCTTTCACCGTCAACTTCCGCAACTGTTCCGGACTGCCGCTGCTGGAGGTGTGGTGTGTGGCCCTGAGCCTGCATCTCGGAGTTTCGGAGTTCGCGGCGCGTCTGCCGTCGGCGCTGTCGGCGCTGGCGCTGCTCATCGGCATCCGGCAGTTGGCGCTGCGGCTTTTCGACCGCCCGACGGCGTTGTTGGCCGGATGGCTGACTTTGGGATCGTTCGGCGTGCTGTTCATGGGGCGCTGCTGCATATCCGGAGCGTTTTCCGCGGCGCTCGCGGTCTGGCTCGTGGTGGCGTATCTGCGCAGCGCCGAGCTGGAAAGCTTCGAAAGCCATCTCGTATTCTGTTCGCTTTGGGCATTGGGTATATTGGATCGCGGGCTCTGGTTTTTCGCGCTTTCCGTACCGCTGATGGCCCCGTGGATGTATGCGTACCGGGCGCGTCTCAACCGGAACGCCTTTGCGGCGATGGCGGTCGCGGCGTTCGGAATGTATATCGTGTGGACCTTGACATTCGGCGAGCCGTTCAGTGCCGCATGGGCCCGGTTGAACCGGGGGGTGAGCTCCGACGATCTGCCGCGGCTGCTCGGGGTCGTCGCCGCCAACTGCCGGGCGCGCTATTCCGGCTGTACTTGGGACATACTCGGCAAAATATTCCAAAGCGTCCGCAGTGGAGGGTGGCCGAGAACGGGTTTGTCATGGGATGTGATCGGGCTTCTGCCGATGATAATCATGCCGTGGACTATAATCGCCTTCGCGGAGTTTTCGCGTGCGCTATGGAATCTGCGTCGGTTGTCGCGAGGGGAAAAATGTCTGCTGATCGTGATCGTTTTTTGCCTTTTGGCACTGGTGCTTCCGGTATCGCTGCAGCGTCCGGATTTTCTGCCGATGGTACCGTTCCTGTCTTTGGGGATGGGGGTCGGGATGCTCCGCGGTGACGGCGACCGCGTCGGCCGCTGGGCCGTGATCGCGACCCGCAGACTGCTGATGGTCGTCGCGGCATTCGCCGTGGTGTCGCCGATCACTTTCAAGGTTTGGGAACAATTGCTCAAGCTCGAACTGCCGCTGCTGTTTTGGGGCGCGGCGCTGTTTTTCGGCGCGCTGGTGCTCTTCATCATGATGCTGGATAGTTATCCGACACGTCCGTTGTCGCGCCTGACCGGTTTGCCCGATCCGCTTGGCTCGACGGTGCTCGGCGGCACGCTGATGAGCATCTGCCTGCTCTCGTTTCTGCTGCCCGCGGTGCGCGAACTGCGGGCGGAGAAGCAGTTTCTGCTCGGGGTGCGCGACGACATTTCCGGAACAATAACGCAGCCGATCATAAATATCGACAGCAGCGATTTCACCGCGCTGATGCTCTTTTACACCGGGGCCAAGGAGAAAATAACGCGGATCGACGGCAGGAACGGCGAAGATGCCGTCAAGGCGTTCGCCGATGAATTCGAAAGCCGCCCCGGGCAGCGGATCGCTGTGGTAAGCGTGTTTCGCGACCGGGATATGCGGATTTTGCGCCGCTGCGCGGAGGCGGCAAAGCTTAAGATCGATCTCGATAAGCCGGACCGCAAGGAGGCTATACCTCCCGGTTGCGTTTTTCCCTACCGGCAGCATGTCTGCTGGCTGGTGTCCGTACCGGAATATCCGGCCGGAAAAAGTGAAGTTCAACCAATTACGAAAAAGGAATAAATAAGATGAGCAATCCCAGATATGCGATCGACATGGTTTCGGTGGTGGTCCCCGTGTACAACGAGGAGGGGTGCCTCCGCGAGTTGATCGAGCGTACGATCAAGACCATGGATGCCTGCGGCAAGAAATACGAATTCATCATGATCGACGACGGCAGCCGAGACAGCTCGGCCGAGATTATCCGCGAGGCGGCGGAAAAGTATCCCGACCGGGTGGTGGGGTGCATCCTGAACCGCAATTACGGTCAGCATTCCGCGATCATGGCGGGATTTTCCATCGTGCGCGGCGACCTTGTCGTGACCATCGACGCCGATCTGCAGAACCCGCCCGAGGAGATTCCGCGCCTCATCGCCGCCGCCGAGGAGGGCAACGACGTCGTCGGC
>Ga0310690_10004423_pt1 | contig 19957 bp, 14 predicted proteins | sample AusTroGonzalo_MG_2_FD_207661 | JGI IMG/M metagenome (GOLD analysis project Ga0310690, IMG submission 207661) | Bovine rumen microbial communities from tropical cattle in Woodstock, Queensland, Australia - Gonzalo_04 (v2) (version 2) | ecosystem: Host-associated > Mammals > Digestive system >...
CGGCGGTCGCCCTTCGTCGTCCGCCCTTGCGACTCTGATGAGTCTGTCTATCCTCACGACATGCACGGCGAGTCGCCTCACCGCCGCATCCCCCACCTTTGAACGCCACATTGCGAATGGCCGCATGTGGCACCTGACGAGCGGAGGAACCTCCCTGAGTATGCGCTCCTCGTTGGTGAGCCGCCTAAGAAACGAAAGCGTGGGCGCAACGCCAGCCTCGTCGTGTCCGAGACTGCGTATGCGCTTCTTCACCGGGTCGTAACTTGTCGTCGCGGGTTTTCCGAAGTCATGGCAGAGGACGGCAAGCCCGACGATCAAGTCTTCGTCCCGGTCTCCGATCCTGTGCCGTGCGAACGCATTGAGTGCCATCATCGTATGGTTCCAAACGTCGCCCTCCGGATGCCACTCCGGATCCTGCTTGCATCCGATGAGCCGCTCCAGCTCCGGGAAATACTGCACCCATCCGGTGTCACGCAGGAAATTCAGTCCGGCCGCAATGTCTACGCCCTTCGTCAGCAGTTTCGCCCACTCCTCCATCAGCCGTTCCTGCGGCAGCCCTTCCATCGAGATGGTGCGGCATAGCGCAACCGTCTCCGGCGCAGGCGTCAGGCAGAACCTTGCGACGAACTGCATCCCGCGCAGAACGCGCAGAGGGTCTTCGACGAACTTCTCCGAGACATGCCTAAGTATCCGACGCCTTAAATCTTCCGCTCCACCATACGGATCCTCGTACATGTCTTCAAGCGGATCGTAGTACATCGCGTTCACCGTGAAGTCGCGCCGTGAGGCCGCCTCGCGCACGGAGAGCGACGGATCAGACTGGACGAGAAAACCCTTGTGTCCGAAGCCCTGCTTCGACTCACGGCGCGGAAGAGACACATCTATGTCGAGGTGCTTTATCTTGAGGACGCCGAACGACACGCCGCACTGGTCGAACTCGAACTTCTCCGACAGAACGTCCTTGAGCCGCTCTGGCTCTACGCCGAAGACCTCTATGTCCGCGTCCTTGACAGACGTCGCGCCGGACATCATGTCGCGAACCGCGCCTCCGACGAGAAGCGCACGCCCGCCGATTCCACGGACGAGCCCCGCGATTTCGAGCACGGCCGCAGATAACTCTGGGCTGAGGGACTTCATTCTGAAAGCAGCAGGTCTTCGCCCTCGACCAGCGGCCTGCCCATGAGAAAGGCGCCGCCCTCCATCTTCGCGCCGCCCTCCGGCTTGAGCACGGTCAGCATGAGCGCGGTGTCGCCGCACTTGACTATCGGACCGGTAGGCTGCTTCTGCTGCGCCGGAGACGTCTGCCCCTTCTCTTTCGGCCTCGTAAGAATGCACTTGAGCACGGTTCCGGGCGCGGCAGACTTCCAGGACGGCTCCATGTTGCGGACGATCTCGGCCTTCTCCACGACAAGCCGCCCGGAGTTGCCCTTTCTGCGGAAGCGAGGCGGAAGGAAGGTATAGCATCCGGGCCAAGGCGAATATGCGCGTATCTTGCGCTCGATGCATATAACCGGATCGCTCCAGCAGATGAGCCCGTCGGTCTTCTTTAGCTTGCGGGCGAAAGTCGCCTCGTCTTCGTTCTGCTTCACTTCCGGCGGCAGTTGGTGGCGGTTCATCAGCGTCAGCGTCTTGGCAAGCGTCACGCCGCCCGCGAACGCAAGTTCGTCCATGAGGACGCCACCGGTGATGTCGGAGTATATCGGCTCGTATCCCTGCCCGAGTATCGGCCCGTCGTCCATCCCGACGCCCATCCTTATCACGCTCACGCCTGTCATCTTTTCGCCGGCTGCAAGCGCCGCGACGACAGGCGACGCCCCTCGGTACTTCGGCAACAGCGAGAAATGGCAGTTGATGCAGCCGAGGAGCGGCAGCTCGAGGAGCGGACGCTTGAGAAACTGGCCATAGGCGACAACGGCGATCGCATCCGGACGCCACGCGTAGATCTGCGCCATCGGCGCGGGGTCGTTGACGTTTTCCGGGGCGATTATCTGGGTAATGCCGCGGCTCATGGCAAAAGCCTTGCAGGGGCACGGCGTCAACGCCTTGCCCCTCCCGGCCGGACGGTCCGGCTGGGTGACTACTCCGACGACCTCCAGCTCCGGCTGGCGCAGTATCGCGCGAAGGCACGTCGCCGAGGCCTCGGAAGAACCCATGAACACCACTCGCATGTTGACGGGTATTATACAAAAAATGTGCGGTGGAACTCAACCATGTCGGGAAAATTCGCAGCCACAGTACGACTGTCTGTAGAGGCCGAGTTCTGCCGCACGACGCACGGAGACAAGGAATCCATCGCGCTTCTTGAAGTCCTCCCGCAAGAACTCAGGACCGACCACGCCATCTGCCGCCGCCTCGCCCTGCGCGAACACAACTGGGCTAGGCTTGTGCGGAGACACGGTTAGAGAAGACGTGAACGCGTCGTAGCCGTGCGACGCCGCGTAGCGCGCGGCGCGCGCAAGGTTGAAGCGAAAACACCTCTCGCATCTGGCGCCCTTCTCCGGCTCGGACTCGAAGCCCGACGCCGCCTCGCGCAGCCACGCGCCGTGGTCGTATTCGTCGACGACCATTGCGACGCCGTCCGCCTCTGCGAGGCGTTCCGCGGCCTCACGCCGCCTTTCGAACTCTTCCTTCGTGTCTATGTTGGAGTTCGAGTAGAACATCGTGACCTCGTGTCCGCAGGCCTTCAGTCGCGGGACGCAAGCGCTGGCGCAAGGACCGCAGCAGGTATGCAAAAGAACCTTCACGCCGGAGGGAACGTTCCGTCCGCGACTTCCGTGACGTAAGCCGAGAATGCGTCGCGGACATCCTTCGCAAGATGCGCATACTGCCTGACGAAAGACGGCACGGACTCGTTAAGCCCCAGAAGGTCATGCATGACTAGCCACTGCGCGTCGCACACCGGCCCAGCGCCGATTCCGATGGTGACGATCTTCAGCGCGGCCGTTATCTCCGCTGCAAGCTCGGATGGTATGCACTCGAGCGTCACAGCGAACGCACCGGCCTCCTCGACCGCTTTTGCGTCGGCAAGCACCACGTCCGCAGCTTCGCGCGTTCTGCCCTGCTTTTTGAAGCCTCCGTATTCGTTGACGCTCTGGGGCATCATGCCGACGTGCGCGAGGACGGGTATGCCTGCTTCGGTCAGCCTGCGGACGAGGCCGCAGACTCTCGCGCCGCCTTCAAGCTTTACGGCGTCCGCGCCGGCCTTCAGGCAGGCGACGGCATTGGCAACGGCGAGGTCGTCTCCGCACTGATAGCTCCCGAACGGCATGTCCGAGACGACCATTGCGCTCTTGGCCGCGCGCGCAACCGCCGCAGTCGCAGAGAGGGTCTCCTCCATCTTGACCGGAAGCGTCGTGTCGTATCCGAGAGTCGTCATGCCCATCGAATCGCCTACAAGCAGAATCGGCACGCCCGCCTCGTCGGCAAGACGCGCAAAGCATGCGTCGTAAGCCGTACAGCATCCGAGTTTTCTGATGCCTTTCGACGCCCTGACGCTTGCGACATTCCATTTCTTCATGAGCTACCAACCTTTCAGCGGAACCTTGCCCGCCATTTCCGTCAATGAATGTTTCCGCGCGACGGATGACTCTTGGCCTTCGGCTTCTCAAGCTTCAGGAACGTCGCGAACTTTAGCGCCTCCGCCGGGACCTCGTCGCCGGTCGTGTCCGGCATCTGGGTGAGGTCTAGTCCGTGGTCGGCGTGCGTGTGGTGGAACTTGGTCTTTGGACAGACGATCTTTCTGAGCTCCTCCTTGAACACGTCCAGACCTTCGCGCGTCGCACAAGACACGGTGATCGGACTGACGCCGGTCTCCTCGACGAAGCGCTTCAGGTTCTCGGCGGACACCTCCTCGTCCATCTTGTTCGCGACGACGAGGCTCGGGCGCTCGGCAAGCTCCACGGAATACTCGTCTATCTCCTTCTTGAGCACCTCGTAGTCCCGCCAAGGCTCGCGGTTGTCAGTACCTGCCATGTCGATGACGTAGACGAGGACCTTAGAGCGCTCAAGGTGCTTCAAGAACGCAAGCCCAAGCCCCACGCCCTTCGCAGCGCCCTCTATTATGCCGGGAACGTCCGCAAGAGCAATCTTCGCCCAGTCGTCGTACACCACGGTGCCGACAATCGGGTTTAGCGTCGTGAACGGATAGCTGGCGATCTTCGGAGTCGCAGACGAAAGCGCAGTCAGCAAAGAACTCTTGCCGGCGTTGGGAAAGCCAAGGAACCCCGCATCAGCGATTGTCTTCATCTCGAGGCGCAGTCTCTTCTCCTCGCCTTCGCCGCCCTGCGTGTGTTCGGTGGGAGCCTGGTTTACGGACGACTTGAAGTGCACGTTGCCATATCCGCCCGCGCCTCCCTTCGCGACCACGACCGACTGCCCCGGCTCCGTTATGTCCGCAAGCATCAACCCCGTGTCTTCGTCATATACCTCCGTCCCGAGCGGAACAGGCACGACCAAGTCCTTGCCGCGCTTGCCGAACATCTTCTGTCCCTGTCCAGGACCGCCATCCTGCGCAAAGCATTTTGGATCGTAGTAGAGCGACAGGAGGGAGTTCACGTGTTCGGATGCCTTGAACACAACGTCGCCACCCCGTCCGCCGTCGCCGCCATCCGGTCCGCCAAACTCCACCAACGCCTCGCGACGGAACGACATCGCGCCGTCGCCGCCCTTTCCGGACCGCACCTGGACAATCACCTGGTCTATGAACGTCTTTGCCTTCATCGCGAATATTATAACAAAAAAGTCCCGCCTAGGGGAACAGGGTACGCATCTTGGATAATGATAAAAAAACAAGGCGCGGACTCCAGTGAGAATCCGCGCCGAGGCTTTCGCGTGAACTTTCTCTTAGGCGAGAACGGCGTCCTTGAGCGCCTTGCACGCGACAAGCTTGACGACCTTCTTGGCCTTGATCTTGATCGTCTCACCGGTGGCGGGATTGCGGCCCATGCGAGCGGGACGCTGGATCTTCTTCACTTTGCCGAGGCCGGGAAGCATGAAGCCCTTCTCTTCCTGCTTCGCGCCCTTGACGGCGAGGTCGACGAGCTTCTCGTAGACCGCGACGGCCTGCTTCTTGGTGATGCCGGCAGCCTCAGCGAGGGCAGCCATGATTCCACTCTTGGTGGTAGGAACGAGTTCCTTCTTTGCCATTTTATGTTGATCCTTTTTATTGTTCACGCGAGAACCATTCCCCCGTGATTTTGGTGATAATATATCAGTATTTACTGGGTTTGGCAAGGGGGAAAATAAAAAAAGTTCAATGATTACAGGGGTGTGGATTGCTTGACATGCGTCTTACCCCTAATTTTATTGGGTGAAATGCACTTCGGACGCTACTGGGAAATTTTCGAAATTGTGGCTTGCCTAGAGCCTCGCATACAAGGGATTGTGTCCGTGCACCCCGAAAACGCCCTACTGCGACACACTCCGTTGTGTCGCCGAATTCCCACCTGCACAACATTTTGGGGATGCTTCGCCGCGACGACGAGACTCTTCGGCGAGTATTCGCCGGATGCGGGCAAGCTCTGCTTCGCGTGGTCCTCGCCGCTCGTATGATCCGTCCGCCATCAGACCTTGGTCTGTGACTCCTGCGACTCGGCTGGAGTAGATTCAGGCACCGGAGTGTTTTCAACAGCAGTCGTGGGAGCGGGAGCCGACGAGTCGAAGCGAGTTGGATTCTTCGCCATGAACTCCCACGCAAAAGCCTTGTAGCTCTCAGCGCCCTTTGAACGCGGATCCAAGAAGACGACAGGCGTGCCCATCGACGGAGCCTCTGAGACGCGCACATTGCGAGGGATGACGGTTTCGTAGACCTTGTCGCCGAAATGTCCGCGCACCTCCGCCATGACGTCCTGCGTAAGCTTCGCCAAAGAGTTAACCATCGTGAAAACGATTCCGTTTAGTTCGAGCGACGGATTGACTGACTGACGGATGCGGTCAATCGAGCCCGTTATGAGCGCGAGGCCGTCCATCGCCAGGAACTCCGCCTGGATTGGTATAAGCACTCCATCAGACGCGACGAGGGAGCTCGTCATCACAATGCCGAGCGAAGGCGGACAGTCGAGTATGATGTAGTCAAACGCACCGGAGTCCTTGACCGGCCTGAGAGCGTCCCTTATCATGGAAAGCCGGTCTTCGCGCGCGCCGAACTCCAACTCTGCGCCGGCGAGGTCGACCTCGGACGGAATCACGTTGAGGTTGTTCCACTTCGTAGGCTGTATGACGTCCTCTATCGGCTTCGCGCCGAGCAGCACGGGATACAGCGAGACGCCCTGTTGCTTCTCGAGACCGAGCCCGAGCGTCGCATGCGCCTGCGGGTCGAGGTCCACCACCAGCACAGCCCTCTTTCTCGCCGAAAGTGCCGCCGCGAGGTTCACGACCGTGGTCGTCTTGCCGACGCCGCCCTTCTGGTTTGCTATCGCTATGGTCTTTGTCCTGCGTTCCATATCTAAACCCCCGTCTGCTGCCCTTTGCCGAAGAGCTTTCCGCTCTCGTCCAGCTCCCTTATGTTCTTGTCCGCGCTACGCGCCACCTCGCGCCGCCAAAGTTCGACAAGCGCGACGTCCCAAGGGTCGTCCACGCCTTGCAGAACCGCAGAGAACTTGTCTCCTCGCGCGGCCACCTCGGCCTTGACCCGCTCCGTCACAGCGGCAAGGGACTCCGTCAATATCTGCTCGGAGAAGTTGTCGCTCTTCAGGTGGTATCCGTACTGGAGTATGCGCATGCTTTCCTCATGCTCCTTGAGGAACGCAATGTACTCGCGCGCATGTTCGCTGAAGCCCTCCGTCGTCACCTCGCAGAAATGCGGCGCAATGACGAGCGGCTGGTGCGCCTCAAGGCGTCCTTCGCGAACGCGCACTTTGCCGGGATGATCGTCGAGTTCGGAAATCAGGTGGTAGTTGACGAGCGTCGAGCCGAACGTCTCCAGCTGGTGCGTCGGCGAGACAAGTATCCTCACCCGCCGCGCCGCGTACCATCTGTCGAAAACCGGATTAAGGCTCATCGCTCCATGCCCTCCACGGTCAGCTGCCCCTGCCGCAGCACTTCTTGTACTTCTTGCCGCTGCCGCACGGGCACGGATCGTTGCGCCCGACTTTCGGTGACTCGCGCAGAATCGGCTTCTCGCTGACGAGTTCGCCGTCCTCGAACTTCCATCCGTCCGGCTCCTTGACAAACGTGGAGACCTCGTGGTGATTGCAGAACTCGCCGTTGGCGGTATAGGTGGCGCGGAACTCCACTACGCCGCGCGCGTCGTCCTTCCCGCCGGCCTCGGTGCGAATTATCTCCAGCGAATGCCACTGCGCCGCGCGGCTCCACGCCGTCGATGCATTTTCGTCAAACTCGTCCTGAACGGACTTGACGGCGCTGTCCCTGAGGAATGTGATGTGCTCTGTTACATACGCGCTGTAGCGCGCGCGCATGAGGGCCTCCGCAGTCTCGGCCTTAGCCGCGCCGTCAAGGATTGGCCCACAGCATTCGCCGTAGGTCTTACCGGAATTACATGGACACTTCTCTTCGCTTTTCATGGTTGTTCGTATATTTTACCATAACCATCGCCCCTATGAGAAGTAGGAACGACATGAAAATCGGAATGTCCCCCAGCCATCCGTACGGCATCCATATCCTTGGATGCGGGAACCAAACGACGACATCAGACATGACACCGCTCTCGTCGACGAGCGGCCGCCTGTCCGGACCGGATAGCCATGACGCGTTTCCATCCGGCGTTATTACGCCCGTCACGCCGGAGTTGCCGACCCTAATCACCGGCAGTCCAGTCTCGATAGAACGGGCGACTGCCTGCCATGAATGCTGCACGGTCTCCTGCGACTCCGAGAACCAGCTGTCGTTCGTGATGAACGCCAAAGCTCGCGCGCCCATCTTCGCAAGGTCGCGCATCTGCGCGGAATCGGTGTCCTCATAGCATATAGCGACGCCCAGCTCCACGCCAGGCTCGCCCGTGCGCAGCAGCTTCAGCTCTCCTGGCGTGCAGCTGCCAACCGGCGCGAGGCTCTGCAGCACAGGGAAAAGCTTGTCGCCCGGTATGTATTCGCCGAATGGAACGAGATGAGCCTTGTCGTATACCTGGACCGAAGCAGGGACTCCCTCTCCGCTAGTGGAATAAAGCGCCGCCGAGTTGTACAGCTTGCCGCCCTCTTCTCGCGAACCACCTGCGATTAGCGCCTTCGCGCGGCCCGTGCGCATGAGCCATTCCGCAGCCGAGGCCGCGCGAGCGGATCCGAAAAACTCCCCGAATTCAGCAAACGCGCTTTCCGGCAGGACGATGAGATCAGGCTTGAGCGGAGCCACGCCTGCAAGAAGCCTGTTGTAAACGTCACGAGGACGCTCATTCGCTGTCGCGGCCTTGAACACGCATGGGAAGTTCCGCTGCACAAGTGCGACCGACAACCGCTGCCCGACAGCCTCGCGCTCGGCGACGCAGTATTCGACGAAACGCCCCGAGACGCCGTAGACACACCACACTAGAGCGAACGGAAGAATCGTCTCGACGCTTCGCGCCCAGCGCGGCACAGACGGAGCGAACGTGCCTTCGCCGTCGCCGTTTTGCATGTTGACCGTTCCGCCGGCGAGTTCGAGTCGCCGTCGCCGAACCGCCATCAACGGTTCTAGCATGCGTTCCGCTATCGACGCTATTGTTCCGTTTATCAAGACCACCATCGCGCTGACGAGGTAGACGCCGCCAAGCGCGGCAGGCGAACCGAAGCCGGCGTTCACCGGCGCCACGCCAAGTTGATTCCAAGAGAACCCGCCACCTAGCCTGGAGCGGATTATCTCAAGACCTGCCCACAGAATCGGCTCTACGATGAGAAGCGACGCGACACGCCAGCCGTAGCCACGCACTTTAGTCCACGCCCATGCCTTCGACGAGAGCCATCCGAACACCCCGAAATACAAGGCGCAGTATGCAGACAGTAAACCCCATCCTAGGACGACGAGCGGCCACGGACCGCCGTTCTTGATTATGGCAGGCATCCAAGACAACGTTCCGACCCAGAAGAGCATTCCGTTCAGAAACCACAGCCGGAAACTTGCACCAGGCGCTTTGTTGCGCGAAAACCACAGAAGCGGCGCGAGCGCAAAGTACACGTCCATCTTCTCGCCCATCGGCGGAAAGCTCGCCCAAAGCAAGAACCCGGGGAGGAACCAGAATATACGGACAAGCTTCTGCAGCAAAGATTTTATCATGACGGGTTCCAGCTTAGGTCGATTCTCACCGATGCTCCATCCGGCGCCTCAAACGTCCTAGGCACCGGCCTCGTGGTGACCCATAGACCGCCGCGACGAAACACAACAACGCCATCGAGCCCACCAGACGCTGGCTTGGTCAGAGACACGAAAAGCGGAGTGGACTGCTGGCTCAGAAACTCCACATCATATCCGCTCTCCGCTAGATACGCCAGGTTCTCCCGTCCGTTCTCCGGGCTCGCCACGAACCGCCTCGCGCCAAGCTCCGAAAGTTCCTCCAACGCCCGCGAATTGAATGCATACAGCGTCCAGTCCGCCGTTATGTCGGTCACGCCAAGCGCCTTCAGCAATGACAACGTCGCGAGGTCTCCGGCCTCCCATCTGTCATAACCTTCGCGCAACAGCCGCTTGACCATGACGCGCAGTTTGCCGAACTCCGGCTCCGGCGTGTAGACCGGCAACGCGAGACGAACCGTCGTCGAAGCGCTGAACGACGCGGCGGAGAACACGGCGTCCGGCGTCGTTTCCACCACGACTTCATCCCATTTTCCCGCCGGCAACTTCTGTCCGACGCGCAGCTTGACGGTTCTGCGCGGCTTGGCCGGAATCAAATCCACATCAGACATATCGTCTATGGCAGCCTGCGCCTTCTTCCTTCTCGCCTCGGCCCGCGCGACGTCGAGCCGTCTAACGATTTCGCGGCGAAGGTCGTTCAACACGCTCATCGGCGCGAAACGTCTTTCCATATCGACGAGCGACAGCGCACCTAGCGCATAGTCCGTGTCGCCGAACTTCGAAAATGCTTTCTCAACGGCTCCGTACGTCATGTCAGGATTCTTCGCAAGCCCGAACTCGCCGTCCGACGACACCGACACTTCAACGTCTCCGCATCTTGCGGACGCCAAAACCTTATCAGCCAAGATTTCGACGCGCACGTCAACGGTCGCGTCGCCGGGATAGTCGCCAGGCCTGAAACTTGGCTGCGGAAAGCGCCGTTTGACCGCGTTCGACATTGAACAGTAGACGGCGTCACCCGGTCTCGGCGCATCAGCAGGACGTCCGCCGGCTCCCGCCGACATCTCATCCGGAAGCCGCACCTCGACGTCCGTCCCTGCGGCGACCTCGAATACTGGTGTTCGCGAAATCGCCTGCCGCATCTCGGATATGCCGAAGCCCGACGGCTTGCCTCCGTCGCGCGCGGCGAACTGCAGCCCATCGTGCTTCTCCAGCGCACGGGAGGTGTGGAACCTAAGCCACGAGATTCCGTCCCTGTCTTTTGTCACGCGCTTGACGGTTCCGACCTGCGTTCCGAGATGCCCGAGCGAAACCGGGTCTATCACGTCGTCGGTCGGTCCGTTTAAGTAGAGCTCCGTAGTGCGACGAGAGAACACCGTCTCTAAGTCGGCGACTGTCGGCGCGCCCAGCCGCTTCCCGTCGAGAATCGCACGATAGTACGCCGTCACGCTCGCTACGTAGAGCGCGGACTTCATGCGACCTTCTATCTTGAGCGAGCACACGCCCGCGTCCACGAGCTTGCGGACGTCCTCGCCGAGACGCAGGTCCTTCATCGAAAACGCAAAGGTCTTGCTTCCGTCTGAGCTACCATACGGCAGGCGGCAGCAGTAAGCACATCGGCCGCGGTTGCCGCTCCGCCCCTTTTCCATCGCGGAGAAGAGGCAAAGTCCCGATATCGAGTAGCATAGCGCGCCGTGGATGAAGCACTCTAGTTCCATCCCTCCGCAACGCTTTGATATGGACGATATCTCGGACAACGACAGCTCCCGCGCAAGCACGACTCGCGTGAAACCAAGACGCTTCAGCGCCATGACGCCCTCAAGGTTGTGGGCGACGAGCTGGGTGGATGCGTGCAGCCGCAGACCTGGGAAATGACGCCGACACAACCTTGCGACACCGAGGTCCTGCACTATCAGCGCGGTCGGCCCGATTTCGTCGAGTTCCGCAAGGCGCTGCACGGCCATTTCCACGTCGTCCTCGTCCACGAGCGTGTTGAACGTGACATAGACGCTCTTGCCGCGCTTCCTCGCCACGCGCATGAGGTTCTTGAGGTCTGCGACAGAAAAGTTCTTCGCGAAGGCGCGCGCGGAGAAGTCGGACAAACCGCAGTACACGGCGTCCGCCCCCGCGTCAAAAGCGGCGAGCGCCGTCTCGAAGTCGCCCGCAGGCGCAAGAAGCTCAACATGGTTCATACTAGGCATATTATAGCATATTCTCGTGACCAGCCTACTGAACACGGACGTCGGATATGGACTTTGCGCCGGTTATGGCCATCACCAGCCGGTCAACGCCAAGCGCAACGCCAGCCGCACTCTCCATCATCGACACCATGTCGATGAACTCCCGGTCAATGGGGTAGTCCGCCTCGCCGAGGGCTCGGCGTTCCTTGCGCGCCTCCTCAAAGCGCCGCAGCTGTTCGTCGCGATCGCAGAGCTCGGTGAAGCAGTTGGCTAGCTCGACACCCTCCCAGTAGAATTCCCAGCGCTCGGCGACGCCGCCTCGAACGAGCGCAAGCGACGCGGCCTCCGGCGGATAGCCCTCCAAGAACACGCCTCCGCCCGCCTCGCGTATTGCCAACTCGACCTTCGTCGCCATGTCGAAGTCAAAGCGGTCCTGGTTCCATTCCGCCCACGGATCCCATCCAGCGTACCGAATGTAGGCATCGCGTACCGACAGACGGGTGAACGCGCTGGACTCGGCGAGTCCGAGCGTCCCTAGAAGCGCGGACAAGTCATCCGCGATTTCGCGGCATGTCGCGCCTCTGCGGTACCACTCCAGCATCGTGAACTCGGGACTGTGCCGCGAACCGCGTTCGCCGTCCCTGAAGCACGGACCGATCTGGTATATCCGTTCCATGCCGGACGCAAGGAGCTTCTTCATCTGAAGTTCAGGAGAAGCGCGGAGGAATCCGCCAGTCGCGACGGGCGGGCAGTCTATATGGCATTCCGGAGCGGGCGCGGCTATGCGCACCGGAGTCTCAACCTCTACGAAGCCGCGCTCGTCGAAGAAACGCCTTGTCGTGCGCAGCACAAAAGCGCGCCGCTCGAGGTTGACGACGTCCATCGCCTATTCGTACCTGTTCAAGAATCTGGAGAGCCGGTCGCCAAGACGGGTCTCAAGCCACGGCACGACCTTCCAGTAGTCCCGCAGTTCGAGGTATTCGCTTACCGGGCCCGGCTGTCCGGGCTTGACGCCCCAGACGCACTTGAGCAGTATGTTCCGGGCCGTCGCCTCGCTCGACACGAATTCCATGACCTGCGTGCGGAAGCCGAGGATGCGCAGAATCTGAGCCCGGAAGGAATCCGTCAGTATGTCGCATAGCCGCTCCCGCAAAATCGACTGCCGCATAAGGCCCGCGAAGGCGCCCTTGTCATCCAGGGTCTTCTGCAGCTCATGCTGGCAGCACGGGGCGGAAAGTATGTATCGGGCCTTCCACTCGACGCCCTTCGCCAGCGCTTCGTCCGTCGCCGTATCGCAGGCGTGCCACGAGACGACGAGGTCGGCGTGGAAAGGCTCCTTGGTGTCCACGTTCGGGCAAAACTCCGAGAGGTCAGAGACAACAAACGAGACATTGTCGGACACGTCGAGCTGCTCAGCCATCTTCGTCGCGGACTCTATCACATCAGCCCTCCTGTCCACGCCTATCACCTTGACATTCGGATAGCCCAGGGTCTCCGAGAGGTAGCAATACAACCCGATTGTCAGATACGCCTTGCCGCACCCGCAGTCGACGACGGTGAAAGTCTCAGGAATCGGGCCTTCCAGCGTCTCTCCTACGACCTTCAGGAATTCATTGACCTGGTCGTACTTGCCGCGCATCGACGCGCGGATCCTACCGTCGCCGTCGACCAACCCGACTGCGCGCAGGTAAGCGGCGGAGTCGAAGTTCGCAAGAGGCAGGTTCTTGACGCGGTCATGGGGCCTAACCACGGCTATGCGGTCCATTTCGGCGGAGCGGGACACGGTGACACGGCCCTTGCGCGACACACGCACATGCAGGTCGCCCCTCGCCGTCATGAGATGCATGTTCCGCGCGCCCTTCTGCGCGATGATCTCCTCTAGCCCGGACTCCGCGGCGACGCGCTCAAGGTTCTTGACGCGCACCTGCCCGTCGTCCGTCATCTCGGCCTGGAAAAGCCTTCGCCCTCCGATCTCGACGGGGCGCATCGCTATCCTGAAGACCTTGCCGTTCCTGCGCACAGACTGCACAAGTTTCATAAACCCCTCGCCAAACACGCGGGAGCGTATCTCGTCTTTCAGGTCATCGTCAAGTTCAAAGCGTTCCATGTGCTGCTCCTGCTTCGTGATTCGGCGACGTGGCGCTAGTGCGCAGGACTGGAAAGCGCGCGCTTGAGCCTGTCGTCAAGGTCATGCGCCGCCAGCGCGTCCAACAGCACGTCCATCTCGCCGTCTATGACTCGGTCTAGAGAATAAAGCGTCAAATCTATGCGATGGTCGGTGACTCGGTTCTGCGGGAAGTTATACGTGCGTATGCGCTCCGACCGGTCGCCCGAACCACGCAGCGAAAGCCTGTCCGCGCCGAGCTTCGCCTCCTCCTCGCGCCGTCTCTGGTCGAGGATCCTGGCCTTCAGCGTCGCAAGGCACTTCTCGCGATTGCGTATCTGCGAACGCTCGTCCTGGCAGACCGCCACGAGCCCGGTTGGGATGTGAGTCATGCGGACAGCGGACTCCGTCTTGTTGACGTGCTGTCCTCCTGCGCCGCCTGCACAGAAGAGGTCAATTCTGATATCGCAGTCCGGAATGTCCAACTCGTCCTCTTCATCCGCCTCCGGGAACACCACGACCGTCGCCGCCGACGTGTGTATGCGTCCCTGCGCCTCGGTCTCGGGGACGCGCTGGACGCGGTGCCCTCCGCTCTCGAAGCGGAACCTGCCGTACGCGCCTTCGCCGGAGACGGTGAAGACGACTTCCTTGTAGCCGTCTAGCGACGTCTCGTTGGAGTGCATCACGGACGTCTTCCAGCCATGCGCCTCGCAGTAGCGCGAATACATCCTGAAGAGGTCACCGGCGAAAAGCGCCGCCTCGTCTCCGCCAGTACCTGCCCTTATCTCCATCACGGCGTTGCGCCCTTCGAACGGATCAGGCTCCAGAAGCGCGGCCATTACCCTGCGCTCAAGCGCGGGCAGCGATTCCTTGATGGACACAATCTCCGCCTCTGCCTCGGCTCGGAAGTCTGGATCGGCTAGCAGTTCCTCGTTGCCCTTCAAGTCGGAGACGGCCTTCTCCCACGCGCCATACGCACTCTCCAGCTTCTTGAGAAACGCATGTTCGCGCAGCGTCTGGCGATAACGCTTCGCATCTGACAAAACGTTCGGGTCGCCCAGGTCCGCCTCCACGGACGCCAGACGACCCAAGACGCCTCTGATCTGACCGACGTCTGGCAAATCTTACTTCTTCGCGAACTTGGCGTAGCGCTTCTTGAAGGAGTCGACGCGGCCCTCGGTGTCAACCATGGTCTTCTGCCCAGTGAAGTACGGATGGCACGCTGAGCACGTGTTGACCGTCATCTCCTTCTTCGTGGAACGCGTTTTGATGACGTTGCCACACGCGCAGGTTATAGTCGCGTCACCGTATGCCGGATGGATGTCTTTCTTCATGTTTTCCTTGCCTTTCGAAATTGTGAGCGAATATTATACCTTATTTGCGCCCCGCTGACAAGGGGGGAATTTGCGCAAGCCGCGCATTTTCAGCACGGCGTCGCGCATCATCCACAAGGTACGCTCACTTCACCATGACGTCCACGGAGCCGACGTTCTTGATCGTGGCGGTGCCGTAGCCTACGCCGTCGATCATCACGCCAGTGATCTTGGCGGTCGTGGCCTTGAGCTTTCCGCCTCCGATGTCGGCGTACACCTTGAACGAGCCCTTGAACGATCCGTCCTTGACCTTGTACGTCAGCTTGAGCGCGCCGGCGTTGTCGCCTGCCTTGGACTCGTCGATCACTCCGTTCTTCATGGCGATCTTGCCAGCATTAGGAAGCGTCCACTTCGTCCCGCTCTGCGCCACGTCCACGCCGTCCGGCAGGTAATTCGTCAGCACCGTGCCCGCGACCTTAGTCCAGAGCTCGTCGGTCTTGCTGACGTGGAACTTCGCGTTCGCGGAAAGCGTGCCGGCCGCGCCGACTATGGCGCCGCCCTCGATTCCGTCGGCCGAGACGGCGCTGCCTTCCTGCGGAATCCATAGCGCAAACGCAAGATTCGCCTTGGCCGCAGCTACGGGCACGCAGAACCACTCGTCGCCCATCAGGAACTGTGACTTGGCCGAAACCTTCGTCCTGCCGTCGGCAAGCGTCCCCTTCACCTTGACCTTGCCTTTCTTCGAAATCGAGACGTTGACGCTGCCGCCGTTCCACACGACGTTGACCGCGCCGAGCCACTTGGAGAGAACCGCGTTCGCGGCGCTCTGCTCCGCCTTGTCCTTCGAACTGAACAGGTTGCGCGAGCCGTAGACGACGCAGTTGCCGTATTCGCCGAGGCATCCGTTTTCGTAGAGCCCCAGCCACGCAGCGTCGCCGCCGACGAGCTGGACCAACGTTCCGCCTTGTATGTCGATCTCGACCTTGCCCTTGCCCTCGGCCTTGAGCGTCTTCTTGCTGCCGCCGGCGAGCACCACCGTTGCCTTGACAGACGACAGGCGGGTCTTGTTGTTCGCCTTGCCGACCTTCACCTGAATGGTGCCTGCCAAGGCTCCTGTGGTCTTGTCGACAAGGTAGCCGTCGTAAATGTTCGCGAACAGCGAAGGCACCGGACCGGCATACGTCTCGAAGAGCTGATGGACTACTCCTGGACCCGGGTCAGGATCGGTCGGATCAGTCGGATCAGTCGGATCGGTCGGATCAGTCGGATCGGTCGGGTCGGTAGGATCATCGACTACCTTCCACTGCGCGTAGAGTGTCACATCAGCCGTCACGACCTGATCGGCATAGACCTGCGTTCCGCCGACCGCTTCCGTGAACCAGCCCTTGAACTTGTAGCCGTAGCGCGTCGCGGCTGGCAACTCGCCCACCGCATTTCCGTCCGTCACAACGCGCACAGACTCTCCGCACATTCCGCCGTTCGCGTCGAACGTAACCGTGAAGTCCTCAGGCGGCGCCTCGACGAACTCGATGGCCGTCACGTCGACATCGGCGGCGGCGAGCAGACCCTTCACCCGGTCGGTGTCGCCGTTCTTGACGTTGACAATCGCCAACGGGACGCTCAGGAACGCATATGCGCTGATGCTCGTCACGCTCTTCGGTATCGTTATCTCCGTCAGAGCAGTGCAGTCCGAGAACGCATATTCCTCGATGCTCTCAAGACCGTCCACGAAGTCGATGTACGTCAGGTTGACGCAGCCCCTGAACGCAGAACGAGCGATTCCTGTCACTCCCTCCGGCATCTCCACGCTCACCAACGCGGTATTGTCGGCGAAAGCCCAGTTGCCTATGCGCCTCACGCCGTCGGGCACCGTCACCGCCGCATCGCTTCCGGCGTAGTGGTGTAGGACGTCACGGACAATGACGAATCCGTCGTCGTCAGCCATCGCGTCGCATCCGCAAAACGCCCCTTCGCCGATCGCAGTCACCGTGTCCGGAATCGTCATTTTCACGGAAGCGCAGTCCTCGAACGCCCAATCGCCGATGACCGTCACCGGCTTGCCGCCGAGCGTGTCGGGAATGGTGACGGTGCCGGTCGTCTTGATCGGGATTGCGGCAAAATCGTCGTTGTATATCTCGGCGTGGTCATCGACGATCCTGTAGGTCCATACGACGCCGTCCGCGTCGACCCACTTGCCGTAGTCGCCCATGTCGATGGGCAGGAACTTCACGCCGGTCGTGTCGAATCCGGAAGCCGTGAGCAACGCCCCCACCTCGGCCGCCTTGCCCTCGGTCACGTAGACGGTCGACAGGGGAACGGTTGAGAACGCCCCCTTCTCGATGTACTTCACGGTTTCGGGAATCGTCACTACATCAAGGTTGACGCATGCACGGAACGCGTTCCTGCCGACGCTCTGCGCACCATACGGAAGCGCCACGGACTCCACGAAAGCGGCGTCCACGAACGCATTGCGCCCGATGCGCACCACGCCCTCCGGCACCTCGACGTTTATTTCGTAACCGGCATAGTAGTGGAGAACGCCGCGTATGATCACGAATCCGTCGTCGTCAGCCAGCGACATGCACCGCAGGAACGCCTGCTCCGAGATGTACGTCACGCTGTCAGGAATGGGCGCACTCTCCAGGTTTTTGCATTCCCTGAACGCACCGAACCCGATGATCTCCAAGGTGTCGGGCATCTTCACGCTTTTCAGGAAATTCTGTTTGTAGAACGCTTCATCGCTGATTTCCGTTACGCCGTACGGCACCGTCACCTCCGGCTCGGAACCTGCATAGTAGTAAAGCACGTCGCGAACGATCACAAATCCGTCTCCGTCAGCCATCGCCGTGCAACCCCAGAACGCGCCGCCGCCGATGTCCGTCACTGTGTCGGGCACCGTCAGCGTCATGGAAGCGCAGCCCATGAACGCCCCGTCCGCGATCTCCGTGACGCTCGCCGGTATCGTCACATTCCCCAGCTTGTCGCAGTCCATGAACGCATACGCCCCGATCACCTTAACCGGCTTGCCGCCAAGCGTGTCGGGCACCGCGATGTCGCCGGACGTAGCGGTCGGGATTGCCGCAATTCCCTCGTTGCATATCTCCGCATAGTCGTCGACGATCTGATAAATCCATTCCACGCCGCCTACCTCTTCATAGGCATAGCCGTCCGTCAGCCACCGTGCGTAGACCGTAACATCGCCGTCAACGACCGTCAGCTCCGAGACCTTCGTGCCGTCCTCCTTGTACCATCCGATCAGGGTGCAGCCCTCACACGTCACCGTAGGCAGCGCGCCGATCGTGAAGCCGCCGTACACCGTCTTGTGCGAAACGGAGGTTTCTCCGTCAGTTGCGTCGAACGTCACCTCGTATGGCACCGCGACCTCAGGCGTATAGAACGTGATGCCGCTCAGGACGACGCCGGACGCTTCGAGCAGAGTGCCTATGCGTGTCGCTTCGGCGGCCGACTCGACAAATACGGAGTCCAGAATGGTGTCGTAGAACGCACTCGACCCTATGGTCGTCACGCTCGACGGAATCGCCACGCGCTGAAGCGCGGTGCAGTCGACGAACGCATAAGACTCAATAGTCTCCACGCCGTCCGGCAACGTCACTTCCTGCAGAAGGTCGCAATAGTAAAACGCATAACTCTCTATGGTAGTCACGCTTGACGGAATCGCCACCAGCGCCAGTGCGCCGCAACTTTCGAAAGCGCCATATCCTATGCGCGTCACGCCATCCGGGATTTCCACGCTTTTAAGTTTGGCGCAGTCCGAGAAGGTGTAGTCTTTTATGGCCGTCAGAGCGGAGGGGAGCACAACGTTCTCCAAGGCGCCGCAGTCGTAGAAAGCGTATTCTCCTATGCTCTTGACGCCGGAAGGAATCTCAACGCTCTTCAAGGAGGTACAGGAGTAGAACGCGGAGCCTCCGATCTCTTCCAAACTATCGGGCATCGTCACGCTTTCCAGAGAGGGGCAATAGGAAAACGCAGATTCTTTGATGCCCTTGACGCCTTCGAGAATTTCCACGGCCTCAAGTGCGCCGCAGCCGGAGAACGCGGAGTCTCCGATGGACGTCACGCCAGACGGTATCGTAACGTGCGTCAATGCAGAGCAGTCAGAGAACGCATAACTGCCGATGTCTGTAATGCTGTCCGGCATCTCCACCGTCGTCAAGGATGAACAAGAGTCGAACGCATAGTCCTTGATCACCCTCACGCCCTCGCGCATCGTCACGGTCTCCAGAGCGGAACAGTCGTAGAACGCGTATGATCCGATAGACTCCACGCTGCCGGGGATCTCAACGTCTGTCAGCGCATAGCAGTATGAAAATGCATACGACCCAATGGTCTCCACGCCGACCGGGATGTTGACGTCCGCCATCAAGTAGCACGAAGAGAACGCGTTGTCTCCGATGTACTTCACTGTATTCGGCAGCGTCACGCTTGAAATGATTTCGCAGTCATAGAACGCATCGCTGCCGATGCGCGTCACGGTATGGCCATCAATCTTGCCGGGAACGGCAACCGGCCCCATCGTTCCGGTGTCTATGGCAGCGCTGCCGTCGTTGAATATCTCGGCTTCATCGCCGATCGTCCTGTAGTGCCAAGTGATGCCGACGTCCGAGTCATACCATGTCTGGACGGCGCCTATCTCCGCGATCTTTGCGCCGCTTGCAGCCACGTCAAAGCCCGACGCCACAAGCAGAGCATTGACCGTCGCCGTCTCCCCGGCCTCGACGTAAACAGTCTTCAACGCGGTTTCGCTGAACGCATCGGCGCCGATAGTCGTGACGGATTTCGGTATCGTCACCTCCTTCAGAGATGCAGACCACTTGAACGCTTCCGAGCCTATGGTCGTCACGGTGTCAGGTATCGTCACGCTCTTCAGCGCAGTGCCCCACACCGACCTGTTTTCGATGGTTGTAAGACCAGAAGGAAAATCCACGCTCTCCAGAGCGCTGCAGTTTACGAACGTCTGATACGGCAAGGCCGTAATTGCGAGGGTTGAAATATCAGCTTCCTTCAGAGAAGCACAGGTGGCAAACACGGCATTCCCGAGAGTTGTCACGCTAGATGGCAAAAACACGCTCTCAAGGGAAGACGAGTCAAAGGCATTATCACCGATGCTCGTGACACCCCATGGA
>Ga0310690_10004424_pt1 | contig 19953 bp, 17 predicted proteins | sample AusTroGonzalo_MG_2_FD_207661 | JGI IMG/M metagenome (GOLD analysis project Ga0310690, IMG submission 207661) | Bovine rumen microbial communities from tropical cattle in Woodstock, Queensland, Australia - Gonzalo_04 (v2) (version 2) | ecosystem: Host-associated > Mammals > Digestive system >...
TGCCGATCAGCAGCGACAACACCGAAATGATTACCGTCGCCAGCAATCCTTTCAATATCAACCATATACAATCCTCAACAAGCATGTTTTTTCAGCTGTTTGCGGAAAAACTTTATTTTTAAACAATACATTATAAATCCACCCATAAACAATTCCCCAACATATCATTCATGATACGCGCTGCAAAAATACGAAATTCCAACTATATAATCCCCAAAAATTCTATCTTTGCCCACGAAAAAGAATCAACACAAGAAAAACCAAATAAAAAGGGTAAATTATGGTCATCCTCTTCAACAAACCCTACGGGGTGCTGAGCCAGTTCACCCCCGAGGCGGGACATCCCGCCCTCGACGGGTTCGGATTTCCTCCCGGGGTCTATGCCGCGGGACGGCTGGACCATGACAGCGAGGGCGCCCTGCTGCTGACGGACGATGGCCGGCTGGTCAAGCGTCTGTTGGATCCGAAAAACGCCCACCCGCGCACCTATCTCGCGCAAGTCGATGGGGAAATCACCGACGAGGCCTTGCAAAAGCTGCGGAAAGGGGTCGTCATCAAAGGCTACCGCACCCGTCCCTGCAAAGCCGAAAAAGTGCTGCCGCCGGAGAACCTCTGGGAACGCGTGCCGCCCATCCGTTATCGCGCCAACATCCCCACCAGCTGGGTCCGTCTCACCCTCACCGAAGGCAAGAACCGCCAAGTGCGCCACATGACCGCCGCAGTCGGGTTCCCCACCCTGCGGCTCATACGCGTCCAAATTGGCGAGCTTGGGTTGGGTACACTCCGTCCGGGAGAGTGGAGGGTGGTCAGATAAGATTATTCATGCTATACTTTGGCTGTTGGCTATTAGCTGTTGGCTATTGGCCCAAAATAAAGGCTAATAGCTAAAGGCTAAAAGCTAGAAAAGATTATCCCTCACCCAAACGCTGTCCCGCGTAATCTTCAGCTGAGGAATACAGGTACGACGATTGATGTCCTGACGCTGGTCGAAAATGAAGTTGCCAAGACTGTAATAGATGTACTTGCCCCGATACTGCTCAATAGTCTGCAATGTGTGGGTGTGGTGGCAGATCAGGGCGGCGGCACCGGCATCGATCAAGCGGCGGGCGACACTACGCTGCATCGGCACCGGCTCCAAGGTATGCTCCTGCCCCCAGTGCAACGACACCAGAATCACAGCGGTGCTATCCTCCTCACGCAACGCGCGGATGCGAACCACCATGGAATCAACGGACTCCTGATTGACAGAGGGCGCCTCAGGAAGATACGGGAAATGTTCTAACGCTAACTGCAACGAGGCAATCAGCCAGACCTTCCGGGGATGCTCCGCCAACAGGACAGGCTGCGCGGCTTCCGCCATCGTGTTGCCCACCCCGACGGCCGTCATGCCATATCGCTCCACATTGCGCCACGTGTCCACTAATCCACGCCGCCCCTGGTCCACCGTGTGGTTGTTGGCCAGATTGAGATGAGTGAAGCCATGGGCGCGCAACGCCTCCAGCCATACCGGCTCGGCACGGAACACGAACTTCTTCATCATCGGCGTGTTCAGCGTGGTTGCCGGACATTCCAGATTCCCCACCACAATGTCGGAACAGCGGAACACGGAATCCGCCCTCACATCGAAAATGCTTTCGATGCCGCGACTCTCAATCTGCCGACGCACGCCCCTGTCGAGGAGGATGTCGCCCGTGAAGGCAACCGTAAGCGTATCACCACCCGACGGACAGGCCGGTTGTATCCGACCACCCTGAACGGAGACCAGCAGGGTCAGCAACAGACACCAAAAACCATTATATAGTAACATCCTCGAATTATAATTTGGCTATTAGCCTTTAGCTATTGGCCCTTAGCTAACAGCTAACAGCCTATGGCCAATGGCTACATCAACATCCTGAACTATAATAAATCAAATCGTTATCCTTCGGTACCTTGATGGGGGCCGTGATGCTCTCCATCCATTTGGGGACACCGAGACGAGGCTTGGTCTTCAACATCTTCTGCCACTCCTCGTCGGTGTGACGGGGCGTGCTGAGGGCGTTGTGAAACTCCCGGTAGGAGAAAACCGCGCCGCGGGTGAGGTAGAGATAGCCGTCTATCTCCACGATGACATAGATGACATCGGAGGGGCCAATCCCATTATAGAGTACGGCCTGCTTTTCAATAGGGATATTCTTGCCGTTAGCGGTATAGATATCGGCCACCACCGCCACTTTGCGGTCTGCATTCTTCACCTCATCCCAGCTGTTGAGATAATCATTCTCGCCACGCATCATACTCAGCGTCATATTCTCGAACACGGCACCCACAATCTCAATCTGACGGTATTCCTGATCGCTCAGCTTCTTGCCGGCAAGCTCTTTTTTACTGCAATTCAGGAAGAACTGTGCCTCTTCGGCCATGTCTTCAGTCAGGGAGAGCATCTCGTCGGTCATGATTCCGAAAGCGCTAAAAGCCTCCTTCGTGGCATACAGCAGGTCAATCACCGCCGTCCAGAAGCCGATATTAGGCTCCACATACCCTTTCACAATGGGGTCGTCCGGTCCGCCGCCACCACATTCGGCACCATCCGGCTGTTTGGCATAGAGGATGGCGTCGTGTTTCAACTCGGCATAGGAAGCAAGGGCCGCATTCAGGTCTTTCTTTCCCCATGCGGGACCGGTCATGAAATACGGGGCATCCGCCGGATGATGGCCTTTGGCCAGCTCTATAAGTACCTGCTGCCAGCGCACGGCGATGTTCTCTTTCCAGTTGATTTCGCCCATCCGCTTCTGCATACGGCTCATGTTCGTGTCAAACTCCGTCCAGGTCTCCCCTTCCTTGTCCAACTGGAGAGCAAGCGCACTGCCTCCCGCGGCAAAGAAATCGATGCCTTTCGGACAGAAACGCTGCGACACCTGGCTCTTCCAATCGTACATCTCCTGCAGCACTTCGGCATCGGGTTGGTAGCGTTGGGGCATCAGGTTGACCTTGTTATGACCAGAGAGTTCGAACTTCGGACGGATTCGCGTCTGCCGCTCCGCCAAAACATCCACCTCCGCGACAAATTTCTGCAACACCTTATCATTTCCAATCACTTTGGCATAGTCGTACCGTTTCAGAATCTCATACACCTGCATCAGGGTGACATTATCCGGCTGGCCCATGATGAACGTCATGGGATCGAAGATAGCCTTAAAAGCGGCGTTCAGCTCGGCATTTCCGCAAATAGTCTTGGCCAAGAAAGCGGTCCTGCGCATCATCGAGGGCTTGTCGGTGTCGAAGGCGGCCGTCTGCAACCACATCATGCCGCGGAAATAGTGCTGCAACTTCTCATCGCGGGTATAATGCCCACGGGGACGGAACAGGGCGTAGGGGAATTTCACCTCCGTATATTCCATAAAAGGCGAGAAATCCGTGGTAGCGGCATTGCACTTCGCCACCTCATCATTTACCATCGTCTGGTATTGCGGGGCAACGGGGCAATCCTCTTTGGGGTTAAGCAGACGCAACGCGATGGCGAAATAGGCCTGGCTGTATTCGGCGAGTGCCTTCTCCTGCTTGCTGATAGGGTTGGCCACGGCGCGCGTGCTCTCGCGATAGCCCTTCCGGCAGAAGTCCAACAGGGCATCGAAGAGTTTGCCCTCCTCGGCCTTGCGCAACATGCAGTCGAAATACATGTGGTAAAGCTGCAGATAAAGATCGGTGGTAACGAAACTGGGGAAGTCATGATAGTCGTTGTTCTCATACACCTGGAACAGCTGGTCGTAGGTATCGGGCACGATGGCAAAGCCCTGTTTTGTGAGCATATCCGTGAGCTTCGGGTCGGGATTCTCAATCTGGAAGCGGTTTATGAGATTGTTTATCACCGGTTTGCCATCGGCGAAATTATGCTTCCTCAGTTCATTCTCCCTGGCTTTGAGCCTAGCCATGAAGGCTTCCTCTTCCTTGGTGAACTGATACTTCGGCGCCTCTTTATTTTCGTAAGCAGCCTCATCCTCAAGATACCATCTGCCCCACATCGTATCATGGTACCATGTGGTCTGATAAAACACCGACCGCAAGTCCGACATCATGAAAGCATATCCCTGACGGGCGTAGAACGCATTGCGCAGCACCCGCAACTCATTGATACTGAGATTGGAGATATCCATATTCAGGTCTATCTTCTTGTTCAGCATCTCCACATCAATCTTTCCGTTGCCGGGAAGGATGTAGTGTTTCTTCTCACCTTTTTGGCTCCATCCCATAAGGATGAGCATCGACAGCATGACTGTAACCAGTATTCTTTTCATATTGATAAAATGTTTGTTTCGCTTCTTCTGCTGTTACATTTGTTATAATATATCTCAAAAAACAGGGGCCGAACCTGGACCATTCCCATTCGTCTAAATTATATTGTCCGTTCCGACATTTCTCGATGCTAACCAGTTTGCCGTCCGCCACGTAGAAGTCCACTAACTCCTCGCCCAACCGCGATCCCAACCACAGGGGACGGATCCTTCCATCACGGTTTTTGAAGACAAACAGTCTGTTCCCCAGTTCAGGATAAAACCTTGTGGCCTTCACCACGCCCACCAAGGCCTCCTCCACCCCATCGCCATCCACGTCACCAACACGGAACTGATAGACCGGATAGGGAAGCCGCCACTCATCCGACAGGGAGTCCGTGGTCAGCACCAGCACGCTGCACGTGTCATTGGCGCGCTCCAGCGCGAACGTCTGGGCGGACAAGCCTGTACACAGGCAGCACAACAGCGATACTATGGCGGTACGGAGTGGCATGAAAAGGATCCCACTTGTTTTGGAACGGCAAAAATATATTTTTTTCGGAATTGTCTTTTAATCCTGCCAAAATGTCAGCGTTTTTCATCCGTTTCATTTTTTGGCACAATTGTTGTTATATCATCTCCGCCTTTTCGGGTCGTCATAGATTCGGAGGCGGGTAACAAACTGAAATAATAACAATTAAATAAAATTTATCATGGGAAAAATTATCGGAATTGACTTAGGAACTACAAACTCTTGCGTTGCCGTCATGGAAGGCAACGAAGCCACTGTCATCCCCAACAGCGAAGGCAGACGGACCACCCCGTCCATCGTGGCTTTCGTGGGTGACAACGAACGTAAAATCGGTGACCCGGCCAAACGTCAGGCCATCACCAACCCCACCAAGACCATCTTCTCCATCAAGCGTTTCATGGGCGAGACCTACGACCGCGTCACGAAGGAGATCGAGCGCGTGCCCTACACGGTGGAGCGTGCGGCCAACAACATGCCGAAGGTGAAGATCGACGACCGCGGCTACACGGCTCAGGAAATCTCCGCCATGATTCTTCAGAAGATGAAGAAAACGGCAGAAGACTATCTCGGTCAGGAAGTTACGGAAGCCGTCATCACGGTTCCGGCCTACTTCAGCGACTCGCAGCGTCAAGCCACCAAGGAGGCTGGTGAGATTGCCGGTCTGACGGTGAAGCGTATCATCAACGAGCCTACCGCAGCCGCTTTGGCCTACGGTCTTGACAAGAAGAAATCCGACTCCAAAGTGGCCGTGTTCGACCTCGGCGGCGGCACCTTCGATATCTCCATCCTCGAATTGGGCGACGGCGTGTTCGAAGTGAAGTCCACCAACGGCGACACGCACCTCGGCGGCGACGACTTCGACCACAAAATCATCGACTGGCTGGCCAATGAGTTCATGAAGGACTACAACGTGGACTTGCGTAAGGATGCCATGGCTTTGCAGCGTCTGAAAGAGGCTGCCGAGAAGGCCAAGATCGAGCTCTCCAGTTCCAACTCCACGGAAATCAACCTGCCGTACATCATGCCCATCGACGGCGTACCGCAACACCTTGTGCGCACGCTCACCCGCGCCCAGTTCGAACAATTGTGCGACGACCTGATCCGCGCCACCATCGAGCCGTGCAAGAAAGCTCTGGCCGACGCCGGCTACACCACCTCCGACATTGACGAGGTGATCCTCGTGGGCGGCTCCACCCGTATCCCGGCCATCCAGGAAATTGTGGAGAAATTCTTCGGCAAGACCCCATCCAAGGGTGTCAACCCCGACGAAGTGGTCGCCATCGGCGCCGCCATCCAAGGCGGTGTGCTCACCGGCGAAGTGAAGGACATCCTCCTGTTGGATGTGACCCCGCTGTCCCTCGGCTTGGAGACTCTCGGCGGCGTGATGACGAAGCTCATCGAGAGCAACACCACCATCCCGACCAAGAAGACGGAGACCTTCACCACGGCCGTCGATAACCAGACCTCTGTGGAGATCCATGTGCTGCAGGGCGAGCGCCCCATGGCCGCACAGAACAAGAGCATCGGCCGCTTCCACTTGGACGGCATCCCGGCCGCACAACGCGGCGTGCCGCAAATCGAAGTCACCTTCGACATCGACACCAACGGCATCCTCAGCGTCACGGCCAAGGATAAAGCTTCCGGCAAGGAGCAGAAGATCCGTATCGAAGCCTCTTCCGGCCTGAGCGATGATGAAATCAAGCGCATGAAGGCCGAAGCAGAAGCCAACGCCGACGCCGACAAGAAGGCCAAAGAGGAAATCGACAAGCTGAATGCCGCCGACAGCCTGGTGTTCCAGACCGAGAAGCAGCTCAAAGAGTTCGGCGACAAGGTGCCTGCTGACGACAAGGCCAAAATCGAGGCTGCGGCAGCCAAGCTGAAAACCGCACACGACAACAAGGACTTCGCCGGCATCGACGCCGCCACGGCCGAGTTGCAGGGCGCTTGGCAGGCCGCTTCCGCCAAGATGTACCAGCAGGGCGGCGCACAGCAACCGGGTGCCGACTTCAACGCTGGCGGTTTCAACCAGCAGGCTGGCGCACAGGGCCCGCAGGGCGGAGCCAACAACGGCAACGACCAGGAGGTCCAGGACGTGGATTTCGAGGAGATCCATTAGTAGAGACGCGATGAATCGCGTCTCCCCAAAAAACCAACGGGTGCCGGCACCAATCGGCATCCGTTTTTTTTTTGAGAAATAAGCGATATTTTATTCTGGGGTAGTAATCTTTAATCTCATCCCGACATCGGACCACGTTTGCATTTCGCGGCGTGCAAATTCAATTCATTTTGGCACATACCATCTGCGCCGCGAGGGTGTGTACGAGGCCCCGTTTCTACCGGGCTTCCGTCCCTATCGGGACTTGGGGGATTCCGCCGCTCCTGTCGTCGCCGGCGGAATGGTGCACATCACACTTGCTGTCCATGCGGCGGCAGATGGTCTTTCCCACAAACCAAATTCATGTGCCGCCGCATTCTTGACCTTGTTGGCCCGCACCATTCCGAGAAACGCAATAGCGTTGAGCGGAATCCCCAAACAATCATGGTACTGCCAATCGTAAGCAGCAAACCGCAATTCGCAAATCGAAAATCTCCTAAACTTCACCCCGGCAGCATCTTACGGATGGTCCCAACCACCCCACCAGCCTTGGTGTTCTTTTAAAGATATAATCCTGTAAGGGGTTACAACTGATTTTACTATTTTTGCACCCAAATCCCACAACAATGATCAAATACCGTCGCGACATTCGAATTGACACCGTGGAGAATCAGGGCAACATTGAAGGCCGGATTCTCAAGGACATCATCCTCACGCCCGGGGAAATGCTGGAGCGGGCGTCAATGTTCAACATCATAACCCTTCCTTCCGGGAGCCGGATCAAGGAGCACCCGCACACGGAGGGTGCGGAGATCTATTACATTCTGGAAGGCGAGGCGGAGGTCACCGACAACGGGAAGGCCGCCATCATGCGCGCCGGGGATGTGATGTTCACCGGCAATGGCGGCCATCACAGTATCGCGAACCGCAGCGGCAAGGACGTGCGCTTTCTGGCCTGCATTTTAAAGTAACATAACGGCACCTCTGAAACCAGACACACCATAATGAATAAGTTCAAGTTTTAAATCGACACAATATCTATCATTTAGGAAAATGGCAGACAACTATTTGGAGAACAAGTTCGAAGAGCTGCGGAACCGAGCCAAGCGTCCTGCTCCCCGCAAGGCAAACACCCTGGACACCCTGCTGGCCCGCAACCGCAGTTATCGGGGATACGACAAGAAAGTGGTGGTGGGCATGTCCACATTGGAGAAGATCGTGGCGGTGAACACCAAGATCCCCTCCGCACGCAACCAGCAGGTGCTGCGTTTCAAACTCGTCACCCGCGACAGCGGTGCCGACAAGGTGCTGGCCCACATCAAGATGGGCGGTGCTCTGCCGGAACTGAACCTGCCCTTTGAAGGCACCGAGCCGGAGGCGTTCATCCTCATCTGCAGCAGCGTGCCCGAGAGCAAGCTCGTGGATATCGACTTAGGCATCGCCGCCCAAAGCATGCTGCTGAAAGCCACGGACTTGGGCTTGAACGGCCTGATGATCGGGGCGTTCAACAAGGCCGAGATTACCCGGCTGTTTGCGCTGCCCTGCGAGCCGCTGCTGATCCTCGCCATCGGCAAAGGGGCTGAGACCATCCGCCTGACGGAAATCCGGGAAGGGGAAAGCCACCGCTACTACCGTGAAAACGGCGTACACTACGTGCCCAAGGTGGCACTGGCCGACCTGCTGCTGTAACCGTCCCGCCGTATCGGCAAAATCATTACCTTTGCCGCCTCAAAACTGAAACCCACGAACATCATGCTACGAGAGAAAACCGTCTTCGGACCCATACACAGCCGCCGTTTAGGCAGCTCATTAGGCATCAATCTGCTGCCGGAAAACGGCAAAATCTGCACCTTCGACTGCATCTACTGCGAATGCGGGTGGAACAAGGACGGACGGGACGACACCGTGCTGCCCACTGCCGAAAAGGTGCGCCACGATCTGGAAGCCATGCTAAAACGGCTGTCGAACGAAGACAAGCCCGTGGACTCCATCACCTTCTCCGGCGACGGGGAGCCGACGCTGAACCCCGAGTTCCCGCAAATCATCGACGACACGCTGCGTCTGCGCGACCAATACTACCCCAACGCCAAAGTCTCCGTTCTGTCGAACGCCACCCGCGTGCACCGTCCGGATGTTCTGGCCGCCCTCAAGCGCGTGGACAACCCCATCATGAAGATTGACGCCCCGACCAACGAGCTGGCCGAACGGATCAACCATCCCGCCCCGGGATACGATGTAGCCTCTGTGGTGCAGGCGTTGCGCGGCTTCGACGGCAACTTCGTCTTACAAACCATGTTCCTGAAAAGCAGTGATTTCGACTCTTCTTCCCCGGAAGTCTTAAACGGCTGGATGGACATCGTGCGCACGCTGAAGCCGCGTGAGGTCATGGTCTATACCATCGACCGCCCCACGCCAGCGGAGAATTTGCAGAAATTCACTGTGGAAGAGATGCACACCCTTGTGAAGCCGCTGATAGACGAGGGCTTCACCATTCAAATCAAAGGTTAGCTTTTACGTTCCTCGCCTGACAACGGTCAAGGGAGGTTCGTCAGCACATTCAGGGAGTTGGGCAGGATATCCAAATCATATCGGCCCAGCGGTAGCAGTTCGCCCTCCACCTCGCCGCGTACCGGACAATCGGATTCAATAGTCAACGAGGCCGTACGGAAGCTTTGGATTCCTTTTATCTTATGGACATGAGAGCCGTCAGACAGGTTCTTCACGTTGGCGATGACGCGCAGATTGCTCACCTTGGGGATAATTACCACATCGAACAGTCCGTCATCGGCGATGGATTCGGGGGCCTGGCACATGCCGCCGCCGTTGTACTTGCCGATAGCCGCCACCATCAGAAAGGTTTTTCCATCAAAGGAAAAGTCCGGCGACTGCACACGCAAAGGCTGGCTCTTGTAGCGGAAAAGCATACGGGCCAGGCTCAGCATATAGACGGAGATGCCGGCGAAATGGGGTTTGTTGTAGGTCACGTCGTAGATAACCTCCGCGTCGAAGCCGAAGCCGGCGATATTTATGAAATAGCGGCGGAAGGGTTCTTCGTTCTCCCGCACGGAGGTGACACTCCCTATGTCGTGGCGAAGGAAGCGCCCGCGGCAGAACACCTCCATCACATGTTCAAGGTCGGTGGGAAACATGTGTGCGCGGGCCCAGTCGTTGCCTCGTCCTAACGGCAGCACAGCGAGGAAGACCTCTTTCGTGTCAACTCCAGAAAGGAAGATGCCGTTCACCACCTCGTTGATGGTGCCGTCGCCACCGATGACCATAATATGCCGTCCGCCCTGCTCGCAAATCCGTCGTGCCGCCACCATACCGCTGCCTTGGGTGTCCGATATGTGCATCTCGTAGCGAATGCCAGCCTTGTCCAAAGCGGCGGACACCTTGGGCCAGTTGTCAAAACAATGGCTATCGCACGCATTAGGGTTCACCACCACATACCACAGGTGGTCTTCAACCTTGAGAACCTCTTTTTCCATTTCCAAAATCAGATATAAACAAGAACGGAGAAGGCCGCCTTTCAGCAGCCTTCCCCTTATTTTCAAATAAAAATGTTACTGTTTCACCACTTTTTGGACACTCACACCCTTATCGGTCATAATCTTCAGGGTATAGATGCCGTTGGCAAGATCTCCTAAAGAAATGCTGTGGTTATCGCCCTTCACCGTGCGCACCAATTGTCCCTGAATGTTGTAAATCAGAATCTGATCAATCGGGCTGGGGGTGTTCACATGCAGCATATCAACAGCAGGGTTAGGATACAACGAGATGTTGAGGGCATCATGTTCCTCCACATCCGTACCATCTAAAATACGGACATTGTCCAACCAGATAATCTGGCCATAATCACTGAAGAATCCGAATCTGAAACGGATATTCGACCTATTTTCAATTCCCGACAAGTCTATATACTCAGTACGCCATTGGTTGGTCGAAGGAATAAAATTTTGATTGGACTGATATCCAGACACGGTGGCCAATTCCGGATCTCTCTTTTCATATATTGTAATCCAATTGTCATCGCAGTTGTTGGAGTATTCGACCTTCAAGATTTCTTGGCGATTGGCGGCATATTGTCTGTGCGAAACATCGAATTTCAGCACCGGCGTATTATAACGGGTAATATCCAACGGAGGAAGATTCAAATAATCATAGTTTCCAGCCGGTATGGAATAGGCGTTGAAATAGAGGGCACCATTAGTCGAATATACATGGCAATAGCCGAAATCCTGTGTCCAATTGGACGGAATCGAGCTGGAGAAAGTCGCATTCACGTTGGTGACAGATGGTGTAGATTGGACCATGAAACTTCCGCTGGCTGTGTTCTTCAACGGATCCGGATCATCCACACCGTTCACCTTGGAGATGGCCACACTATACGTGTGGGAGCCATGTGCCGAGGTTTGGACGGCTGGCAATTCCACTTCCACCCACTCATACTTAGCCAGATTACCAGTCCAATTGTAAGTGGATGTAGCCCCATCAAATGTGATAGTGAGTTCAGCGGAAGTCATCGGGTTTTCCGACACATTCTGCAATTTGATCACGGGTGTGGCATTGGCCTCGCAGATATACTTCGATTTAAATCCTTTAACATTAGTGAACAAGGCAGCATTCGCCGAAGCTGATGTATTAAAGTTCGGACATTTCGATGTTATCTGGCTATACATGCTGGCCGGTGTACCTCTGTTGATGGTATAGGCCCATTTGCTCGGACATACCATCCAAAAAGTCGGGAATGCACTGATGCTGTAATCGGACAGGATATCGGTGGTGTTCGGGGCCATATCCGTGGGTATCACGGGATAGTTGGCGGCGCCTAAGAAATTACCCTGCGAGGCATAACCGTCCGCGTCCGGACCCGTGCCGCTCAAGGCAGCGTAATTGCCCTTGTCACCCTCGATGGCGAAGACTGCCACCTCATTCGTACCGTTCGGGCCGTATTGATTGTAGAAACTCTCAAAATTGCCCGTCTGGACATACTGCCAACAGTAGGTGCACCAGGTCGCGAAAAAGTCAATCACCACATACTTGCCGGAATCCGTGTACTGGGAAAGCGTGTACGGGTTGTTTGTTATAATCTGTCCGGAAGTCTTGTCAATCTCATAGAGAGTGTAATCCGGTGATAAAATTTCATTCTGGGCACTGACTAACAGGCCTGTCAGACAAAACATTGCCAAAAGATAAATCTTTTTCATATTTTATGATTTTGATGAATGATTAAATTTCTGCTGCAAAAATACAAATATATTAAATACAAAAATTCCAAGGGGAATTATTTTTCACAACAAAGCCAACGCTTTTTCCGAGGCGGCCTGCTCGGCCATCTTCACTGAACGGCCTAATCCCTCGGCACACACTTGGCCATCCATCTTCAGCACAACCTTGTACGGCGCGTTGCGGTCGTTGTCCAACATGGAACTCTCAAACTGTATTTTATGACGATTATGCTGCGCCCAGATCAGAATCCGGCTCTTGTAGTCATCATCCTCCCTAAAAATCTGGTCTATGTCAAGATGGGTGCATAAAATATTGTTAATGATAATCTTATACGTCTTGCGATAGCCCTGGTCCAAATAGATGGCCCCTACCACAGCCTCGAAGGCGTTGCCGTCGGCGGAGATGGACTTGTCGCAGCCTTGGGATTCAAGAAGTTCGTGGAGGCCCAGTTTCCGCGACAGCGTGTTCAGCCGTGCGCGGTTGACGAGTTTGGAGCGCATACGGGTGAGCACGCCCTCCGCCTCCAACGGGTATTTGTGATAGAGGAAATCGGCCACCACGGAGCCCAGGATGGCATCGCCGAGATATTCGAGACGCTCGTTGTTGAGCCGCCCGCACACCGAATCGCGCATCGACGCCGACTTGTGGGTCAGGGCAATGCGATAAGGGTCCAAATGGCGGATATGGAAGCCAAAAATGTTCTTAAAATAGCATCGTATCTCCTTGTCGGTCCTGTTCATCACGGTTGGAAACGCTTGTATAACAGGGTGACATTGTGGCCGCCGAAGCCGAAGGAGTTGGAGATGGCCACATCGACCACTTTCTCCACCGGTTTATTGGCGGCGTAATTCCAGTTTTGCGGAAGGATAGGATCCAGATGCTGCAGGTTGATGGTAGGATGAAGGATGCTGTCGCGCATTGACATCAGGATGGCGATGCTTTCCACCGCCGGACCGGCGCCGAGCAGATGCCCGATCATGGATTTTGTGGAATTCATCACCATTTTCTCAGCATGGTCGCCGAAAAGGGTTTGGATGGCGCGGCACTCGGCCACGTCGCCGAGCTGGGTGGAGGTGCCGTGCATGTTGATATAGTCCACGTCATGCGGCGACAGGCCGGCATCGTCGAGGGCGTTGCGCATGGAGCGCACGGCCCCGCCGCCGTTCGGGTCGGGAGCGGTGGCGTTGGAGGCGTCGGCAGACATGCCCACGCCGGCGAGTTCGGCATAGATCTTGGCCCCGCGGGCCAGAGCGTGTTCCATTTCCTCGAGGATCAGGATGCCGGAGCCCTCCCCCATAACGAAGCCGTCACGGTCCTTGTCGAAGGGACGGGAGGCGTGCTGCGGGTCATCGTTGCGCACGGAGAGCGCACGCATGGCGTCGAAGCCGCCGACAGCCGCTTCCACGATGGCTGCCTCCGTACCGCCCGACACGATCACGTCGGCCTTGCCGAGGCGTATGAGGTTCATGGCATCGCCAATGGCATTGCCCGCCGAGGCGCAGGCCGAGGAGGTCACGTAGTTAGGGCCCCGGAAGCCGTAACGCAGGGAAATGTAGCCGGAAACCATGTCGGCGAGGACTTTCAGCAGCAGGTAGGGACTGAAGCGCGGGGTGCGACCGTTCTCCACGAAGACGTTGGCCGTCTCCATCATGGCGGTGAAGCCGCCCACGCCGGTACCGATGATAACACCTACGCGATCTTTGTCTATGTGTTCCACATCCAGGCCGGAATCCGCCAAGGCCTCCATGGTGGACGCAAGGGCGTATTGCGCGCAGGGGTCCATGCGTTGGGCCTCCTTGCGCGGCATGTAGTTGTCCACATCAAAGCCCTTCAGCTCGCAAGCGAAGCGAGTTTTGAATTTCTCAGGGTCAAAATGGGTGATAGGACCCGCACCTGACACGCCCTGTAACAGGGCACGCCAATACGACTCCACGCCGAGACCAATCGGCGTCAAAGCACCCAAACCTGTAACGACAACTCGTTTGAGTTCCATCAAACAAATGAAACGGTAGTAGAGAGTGTTCCGCTATTACTTGATATGGCCTTGAATATAGGCTACCGCGTCACCCACCGTCTGGATCTTCTCAGCATCCTCGTCGGGGATGGAAACGCCGAACACGTTCTCAAACTCCATAATCAGCTCCACGGTGTCCAAGGAATCGGCACCGAGGTCGTTGGTGAAACTCTTCTCCGGCATAACGTCGGCAGCATCAACGCTGAGCTTTTCGGCAATTATGGATTGTACCTTTTCTAAAATTTCTACTTCTGTCATAAGAATGAGTTTTAAAAATCGGCGGCAAAAATACAAAAAATATAAATACCTCAATTCCCTGATTTTTTTCCAAGGGGAATTGTCATTCGGATTCCGGCGCGCTCCAACGCGTATTTTCGGCACTCACTGTCGATTTTCTTCCAAAACAAAAAACTCATATCGGCAAACATCCCACCAAAACCCCTGTCAAAGTCCTCCTTTTTCTCATCTAAGCATAAAATTATTTTATTGGTTTATAGATTATTACAATAAAATACAAAGAAAAACAGGGCATAATGGATGTGGGATATAAAAAAAAGACTATTTTTGCAGCCTCAAAACAAAGAGGAGTTCTTTGATAGAAAAATCGTAGTGCCGATATAGCTCAGTTGGTAGAGCAGCTGATTTGTAATCAGCCGGTCGTGGGTTCAAGTCCCTCTATCGGCTCTTTACGGCACTTGAGAAACATGATGGGAGAGTTCCAGAGCGGTCAAATGGGACAGACTGTAAATCTGCTGGCTAAGCCTTCGGAGGTTCGAATCCTTCCTCTCCCACTCTTTTACCCGCGGAAGTAGCTCATTTGGTAGAGCGACAGCCTTCCAAGCTGTAGGTGGCGGGTTCGAGCCCCGTTTTCCGCTCAAAGACAACACAACGCCCGGTCATTCCGACCGGGCGTTTTTGTTTTACCCAATCCAATAAAAAATACTATCTTTGCACCTTCTAAAACCAAACCGTATGACCTTTGACGAACTCCGCGCACAACATCCCGTATTCACCTACGAAGGGTACGACTATTCGCTTGAGGGTGAAGGCCTGCGCATCCAATTCCACTACCGGATTGGCGACGCCATCCGTTTCGACCCCACCATGACGCTCTCGGCAGGTCGGAACGCACGATATCCCGCCGACCTTAAGACGTTGGAGGGCATCATCTTCCACATCGGGATGATTGAGCTCATCAGCTATTGGAAATGCACCTGCAGTCCTGTGGTCCGCATCCTGCCGCACCGGCTGGACGCCGACCAGCAGGAATGGTGGCGCAAGCTCTTCTGGCTAGGCTTGGGCGAGTTCCGCTACACCAACAACCTGCACACCACCCCGACCGATTTCTTCGACTTCGAGTTTACCGAGGAGGCCACCGAGATTCCCGTGTCCGCGTATCCGCATATTGAACCAGACAACCGCGTCATCGTGCCGATTGGCGGCGGCAAGGACTCCGTCGTCACGTTGGAGGAGCTGCGGACCAGCCGCGAGGTGGTCCCGTTCATCATCAACCCGCGCGGAGCGACCATCGAATGTGCCCGTGTGGCGGGATTCCCCGACAATAAAGATATGCTTATCCTGCAGCGCGAGATAGACCCGCGTCTGATCCAGCTCAACAAGGAAGGCTACCTCAACGGGCACACGCCCTTCTCCGCCATGCTGGCCTTCTACACCACCCTGCTGAGCGCCGTCACCGGCATCCGCGACGTGGCCCTGTCGAACGAGTCGAGCGCCAACGAACCCACCATCCCCGGCACCCAAATCAACCATCAGTATTCCAAATCGTTGGAATTCGAGCTGGACTTCCGCGACTACGTGGACCATTTCATGAATGGCTGCAACCACTATTACAGCCATCTGCGCAAACTCACCGAACTGCAGATTGCGGAACGTTTCGCACAGCACCCGCAATATTTTCCCGTCTTCAAGAGCTGCAACGTGGGGAGCAAGGAGGACAAATGGTGCTGCCATTGTCCCAAGTGCCTCTTCGCGTACGTTATCCTTTCTCCGTTCATCGACGACAGCACCATGGTCCGCATCTTCGGGGAGGACCTGCTCGACAACGCGGAACTGGCCCCCACTTTGGATGAGTTGGACGGCATGTCGAAGACCAAACCCTTCGAGTGCGTGGGCACCATCCGCGAGGTGAACGAGGCGATGCGACGTCTCTGCAACACCCGCCCCGAAAAGGCGCTGGTCAAACACTACATAAACAAATCCTTAGAGCAGTTGGAAGACAACATGCTGGAGGAGTATTTCAATATGTCACCGTGACAGTGGACAGTGGATAGTGGACAGTAGACAGTGAATAGTAGATTTAAGATTATTAAATTTAGAAACTTATGAAACCTACATTACTCATTTTGGCAGCCGGTATGGGCAGTCGTTACGGCGGGCTGAAGCAGCTGGACCCAATGGGGCCCAATGGTGAAACCATCATGGACTATTCGGTCCGATATGCGGTGGAAAGCGGCTACGGCGGCGTGGTCTTCGTCATCCGGCGCAGCATGGAAGAGGATTTCGCCAAGCTCATCCTGCCCCGCTATGCCGACAAGATCCCCGTGCGCTATGTCTTCCAGGAGTTGGACATGCTGCCAGCGGGATTCAGCGTCAATCCGGAGCGCAAGAAACCCTACGGAACGGCCCACGCCATCCTAGTGGCCAAAGACGCTATCCGAGAACCCTTCACGGTCATCAACGCCGACGATTTCTACGGGCGCGATGCCTTCCAGGTGATGGCCGACTTCCTCACACATGTGCCTGACACAAAGCCTGCCACCTATGCCATGGTGGGCTATCGTTTGGATAAAACCCTCTCCAAGCACGGGACCGTGTCGAGGGGCGTATGCCAGACCGACAACGATGGCTTCCTGCGCACCATCGTGGAGAACCACAAGGTGGGCTACACCGACAACGGCATCGAGAACATCGAGGAGGGGCTGATGGCGCGCTATGACGGCAGCGAGCCCGTATCAATGAATTTCTGGGGCTTCACACCGGATTTCTTCGACGGGCTGAACGCCCTTTTCGAGGATTTCCTCCGCAAGAACGAGCAGAACATCACCGCCGAATTCCCCATCCCGGATGTCATCACGCACCTGATGCGCACGCAGACAGCCCGCATCAAAGTGCTGCACAGCAATGCCGAATGGTTCGGAGTGACCTACCAGGAGGACCGTGCCTATGTTGTGGACAAACTAAAGAAACTGGAAGCCTGACCTCCAAATTTTTAATCCGAATATTATTATCATTAAAAATAATCCGTTATGAAACTTTTATTAATCAGCAACTCAACCAATTACAAAGAGCCCTATTTGGGATGGTGCCAACCGCTCATCGCAGAATTTTTAGAGGGAACCGCGAAAAACATCGCCTTCCTGCCCTACGCCGGTGTGGACGTGGGCGGCAAGGTGTATCCCGCCAGCTATGACGCTTATACGGACCGTGTGCAAAAGGTGTTCGACAATTTCGGGAAGAAAATCCTGTCTGTCCATGCCAGCGACGATCCCATAGATGTCATCAACAAGGCCGACATCATCATGGTGGGCGGTGGCAACACGTTCCACTTAGTGGCCGAGATGCACCGCAACAAGCTGATTGAGCCCATCCGCCGCAAAGTGATGGAGGGCACACCCTACATCGGATGGAGTGCCGGCAGCAACGTGGCCTGCCCCACCCTGTGCACCACCAACGACATGCCCATTGTGATGCCCGAGAGCTTCAAGTGCCTGGACCTCGTGCCGTTCCAGATCAACCCGCACTACATTGACCCGTACCCGCAAGACATCAACGACACCATCCGTCACGGTGGGGAAACGCGTCAGGTGCGACTGAACGAGTATTTGGCTGTCAACCAGCAGATGACGGTGGCCGGTCTGCGCGAGGGCACGGCCCTGTGGGTGGAGAACGAGCGCATCACGCTGCGTGGCACGCGGGAAATGATCATCCTGCGGTACGGCCAGGAACCCGGCGCGAAGAAACCCGGCGATGTCTTCGGGTTCAACCTGCGGTAAAAATAGCCCAACCAGCATTTTACAACACCATTCAACGGGCTGGCATTAACCGGCCCGTTTGCATAATGTTCGTCATTGTTTTCGAATTCGCATTTCATGCAATAAATCGCGTGCTGAATCGTTAATACGGACGCATTAAAAAGGAGGATCAGTATGTATATAAAAACGTTGGTTAAGACGGTTTTCACTGTAATGATTTTTTGCTGGGCGGCGCAGATGCAAGCCCAGACGGAAGATTCCTGCTTTGCCAAAGCACCGGCGGAAGTGGGGGTTGGGCAGCAGTTCAAATACACCATTTCCAGCACAGGTAGAGGCGAGATCATATCTACGGATTTCGGCAAATTCGAGTTCGTGAGCGGGCCTAGTGTCGGCTCAAGCACCTCCATTTCCATCAACAACGGGAGCGTGCAGCAGCAGACCACCTACACCTACACGTACTATCTTTCCGCCCCGAAGGAGGGCAACTTCACGATTCCGGGAGTCAGCCTATCCATCAACGGGCGCATCTGCCGCAGCAACATGGTGGAGGTTCGGGTGGTGAAAACGCCCAAGAGCCAGCCGCAGGAGGACCAGCAGGCCGACAACTGGTTCCATTTCGAATGGCCGGACTTCCAGATGCCCGACATGGACTCATTCTCCTTCGAATGGCCCTTCCAAAACCGACAGCGACCGCAGTTCCCCAACGAGCAACAGCCCAAGAGCCAACCGGACAAATCCTCCAAGGCATCCGTCAAAATCGGCAAGGAGGACATGATGCTGAAAGCCACCACTACCACTTTGGAGGCCTATCAGGGCGAGGCGGTGGTCGTCACGCACAAACTATATGTGAAAGAGGACATTAGCGGATACAGCATTGAGCGGGCCTCCTTTGGCGGCAGCAACGATTTGTGGATGGATCCGTTGGAATTGAGCCGACAAGAGAAGAGCACCGAGACCCTGAACGGCAAGACCTACACGGTGTTCACCATCAAGCAGACGGCCGTCTATCCGACCAAAACCGGCAAGATCATCATCCCCAAATTGAATGTCATTTTAGCAATCCGTGTGCCCGCCACCAGCCGGGATCCCTTCTGGGGTATGTTCCAGACCTACCAGACGCAGACCGTGCAGCTCACCTCCAACGAGCTGACAGTAAAAGTCAAAGCCCTGCCCGGCGCACGCAATGACGGCAAGACGGAGGTGGTCGGTAATTTCAACATCACCTCCAACATCAGCAAGACGGAGGGTTACGCCAACGAGCCCATCACCTTCACCGTCACCGTGTCGGGGAATGGCAACCTGCACCACGTCAGCGATGAAGATTTCAATATCGACTTTCCCGCCGACTGCGACGTAACCTACCCGAAAGTGGTCAGCCACATCTCCGCCAAGGGCGACATTGTGACCGGCACCAAGACCTTCCGTTTCACCATCATCCCAAGGATGGAGGGTACCTACCTGATTCCGGGGGTAAAATACACCTATTTTGACTATGACAGTGGCAGTTACAAAACATTGACCACCCAAGATTACCAGCTTGAAATCCAGCCTGCCCGAACCCGTGAAAACCCGTATAACGACACGGAAAGCAAGCCGAAAAGCAAGGTGAAAACCTACAAGATTTAATTAACATTCCCCCTTTCATAAAATTCGCGTCTCCGCATTTTTCTTCTTATTGAAAATCATACATTTGCCCACTATAATTGGGTACTTGTATTAATGTATAATATAAAACAACGCCGGGGATTGCGATACGGACTTACAGTTCTGTTTGTCCTGTGTTTGGTTGCCTCTGTTTTCGGGCAATCGCCGGTGGATACCATACCCATCACAGGACACAA
>Ga0310690_10004425_pt1 | contig 19952 bp, 20 predicted proteins | sample AusTroGonzalo_MG_2_FD_207661 | JGI IMG/M metagenome (GOLD analysis project Ga0310690, IMG submission 207661) | Bovine rumen microbial communities from tropical cattle in Woodstock, Queensland, Australia - Gonzalo_04 (v2) (version 2) | ecosystem: Host-associated > Mammals > Digestive system >...
CGGGGAGTGGGCTTCTTTCGACAATGGTAAAGGCAAATCGATTCACGTCTTCTAAGATGACATTCGCTTGGTATTTGTTCATCGCGATTCGGTATCCTGCTATTCCGCCGATACTCATCACACCGATAATCGCCAGAACACCCAGCATTTCTATCATTGACCGGCCTTTTTGAAACATTTGCATTTTTCACACTCCTACACGTTGGTTTTTATTATCTCTGACTATTACACAAACCTTCTTTTGTGTAACAATGCGTTTCGGAGAAAAGGGAGTGTTCGACAATAATGCCCTCTGTCCCTTGTTTTTCAATGGATTAAAGAAGATTTATAAAAAAATGCATTTTTCCCAAAATAGGTATTTACAAAAACCAACGTTTGTGTAATACCCAAGGACTTTGTTTTCTGTGGGGTTGAAGGGGATTTATTTAAAAGTGCATTTTTGCTGGTATAGTGGCGGGAAAACGCCCCGGAAAAAACTTGACATTTACCTGTTTCTTTGTTAAAGTGGTAGCGTTCTTGGAATTATCCGAGGACAAAGCGCGAGGTGCGCAGGCTGTCAGAAGCCTTTACATCTACGGGGCAGAGATGCTCCGAGAGTTGCCGAAAGGTAACAAACATCCCCGACAAAAGGTCGGGGAGCTTGGTGAATAAAATAGAGGAAATTTTTTTCCTTTAAAAGCCAAGAATCATTATAGATGTATGATTTCTGAACTCTCCGGCCACCTTTGCGGTGGTCTTTTAGAATAAAGAAAGAAAAGAAAAGAAAAATGGAATTAACACCGGAACAAAAGGAGACTTTTGAAAACTTACAAAAGCCAACTATGGAAATGGTTGCTGCCTTTTATGGTCTTTCAGCAAAAGATGTTGAAAAGGTTTCGGTTTCCTTCATCAAAGCCGTAGCCAAAAGTTCCGGTATGACAGTAGAGGAAGCCCGAGAAAAATGTTGGAAAGAGCGAGGTTTTGTTCCCAAAGGCGTTACCCCTTCTGGGAAATTTATGGTCAATGCTGGTCTTTTATCCCAAGAAGAACTAAATGCTTTTATGGAGGTACAAGCCGCTGCCCGTATCGTCGCCCATGTTGATGTTTCGGATGAAAAATACCCACTTAACGTCAAACAGGGAAGAGATTTCTTTACCCCTATGCAACACCTAGAGGTCATTACAGGAGCTCTGGTTAACGATACTTACACGGATATAAAAGAATACGCAGACCGCTCTGACTCAATACTCACAGATAATGCCCCTTATTTGGGTGGAAAATGGACAATAGACACAACAAGAAAGAATAACGAGAAAAGCTCCTTTCTACAAAAGGCACGTAATAAAGCAATTGCTACTTTAAAAGAAGCTCCTCTTAAATTAAGACCAGAGGTTGCCAAACAAGTTGTTTCTTTAGCCAAAGCTTTGAATACACACAAAGGTGAAGAGAAAGCTTTGTTGTCCCCACTAGCTGACGAAGATATCAAAAACTTACAAGAAAATACGAAAAATCCAATCGTTCAATCTGAAGCTGGTATGATTCCTAAAGGTGCCTTTGACAAAGCAGATGTAAATGCCTCTAGCAACGGCAATACCATCGGAATCGCTGCTTACCTTAAAAGAGGGAAAGGCCCACGGGGTTAATAGGTTCCAAGATTAAGATAAGGGCGTTGGAAACAAGGCCCTTTATTTTGGACTTGATTTTGACAAAAAGCCCCTTATACTAAAAAGCAAAAGGGGAAAACATGTTATCACGTCAACTGGAAAACTTTATTGTCAGAAACAATCCGGAAAAGCAACCTTTATCCGCCTTTTTGAAACGCCTTCCTAAAATGGAAAAACGCAAGCGGTTTCGCTTTATGGACATCTTGTTCAAGGAAAAATTGTTTATGAACGAAAATGCCGTAGCTTTCTGCAAAGCCTTTGAAAACAAAAGCGATTTCATCGGTTGGTATTATGCGTATCTTGACCTTTACGCCGCCTGGTTTAAAGAACAGGTCAAAAAGAAGGATATCTTAAAATGCCTTGAAATCATCCCGTCCCTAACACCATGGTTTTTTGAAAAGAAATGCCCGCAAAAAGAAATCGGCGCCGTTCCCGCGTGTTTAGGTAAAAAAGAAAACTTTCTGACGCTCCTTGACCGAATTTTGGAATCCGAATCGATTAACAACTATAAAAAAATCAAAGATTTGGAAATCACAGCCCCAACCGAAATTTTATCATCAAAACAAAAGAAAGGCCAAAAGGTCGACGATTTAATTGAAAAAACAAAAGTTTTGAAAAAGCTGTTAAAAGAAAAAATGGAACACAGCTTTAAAATCACCGTCGTCGGTAAAACTTTCACCATTCAACCGTTGTTCAACCCCCTTTCCAACAAAGTGGTTTTGCGCATCGTGTCGCCGGATAAAAAGAAATTCATCTTAAAAATATCCCACACCAACGAGAAAATCATTTTGAACGATACGCAACGGAAAAATCATGAAAATCAGCTTATCCGCGCGGATTCACCCTACTCCAACGCCGTTATTGACTTTTATTTAAAGCAAAACGGATGCCCCATGGGAACAAACGTCCTTTATTACAACTTTGTTTATGACGCGGTTCTTTATGAAGAAGTGGACGGAAAGACCTATCATTTCCCCGATAAAAAACACATCTATCGGAACGTATTGGAATTTAACCGACACGTCGCAACACCCCTTTCACGCTTGGGCATTTACATCAACGACCTGCGTGAAGAAAATTTCCGAATCGACAAAAAAACAGGCGACTTAAAATTGATTGATGCCGGCCATATCACCTACGCGCAACTGCTAAACCCCGGCATGCCGGAATACACTTTCACTTTGGGCAATCTGTGCGGACGGGATTGCGTCAGCCATTTGGGGGCTTTGCAGGCATGGACAGAATAAAAGAATTTTACAATCGACTCTATCTTTACCCCAATGATGCGCATTACATCCAAACTTTGTGCCATTCATTGGGGGTGAAAACGGGCGAAGAGTGGCGCTTGGCCGCCATCATGGGTGCGCAAGAGCTTTCAAACACGTTGCCGTTAGCGGATTATCGGAACTTCCAAAACCGAGAAGAAAACGACCCGAATTTCAGGTTTAATTTGCACATGCACACGCACTATTCTGACGGCCAGTTTGACGTCAAGGCGTTGTTGGACGAAGGAGAAAAGTTCGCCAAAATCCGCGCCAAAGCGGGAAGCGATTTGCCACCGTTTGTGTTGGCCATCACGGACCACGACAACATCGATGCGGACAAAGAAGCCCTTAAAATCATCGCGCAACATCCCAGAAAATACCGCCACCTGCGGGTCGTTTTGGGCGCAGAAATCAGCGCGGTGTGGAAAGATAAGACTTTGCACGAAATACCGTTTGAATATGAGCTGATTTACTACGGGTTAAATCCTTTTGACGAAAATTTGGAAAGCTATTTAAAACAAAATCAACAGCAACGGCAAAAAATCGCCGGTCTTATTTTCGAAAGTTTAAACAAAACCTATCCGCATTTGTCTTTCTCGCCACAGGAAGCGTACGAAAAAGAACCCCTGTTGGAGAAAAATCTGGGGCTGGGGTTCGCCGGTCGCATCTATCGTTACGCCGCCACAAAAGTGCAGGATGAAAAACTTTATGCCCTGACGCACCGTTTCCATCACACCTTTGAAGCCACCCCCGACCCTTATCAGGAAACGGACGATATCTTTGACCTGTGGCATCGTTCCGGCTTTGGCTTTTTGGGCGTTGCGCACCCGCAAAAAACAAACGTCGGAAAGTTCCTGAACAAAGACTTTATCCGCCGATGCGAAATAGAGCACAAGGACGCCGGATACGAAGTGATGAAGGCTTTTCTGGATACCTTAAAGGGCAAAGGTCTGCGCGCGTTGGAAATCAACTATCAATTCGACAGCGAAAGTCTTCAACAAGCCCAACAGATGATTTTGGGCGAACAGGCCGCGGATGAAAATGACGGAAGCTATCGTTGGTTAAAGTTTTTCATTCAATACGCTGACCGATACGGCCTGCTCAAAACCGGCGGGTATGACACACACAAAACAAAAATAACGGATCGTTAAAATGACTTTGGAACGCGAATGGGAAAAGGCAAAACAACTGGCCAATAAAGGTTACAAGATTCTGGAAAAAGAATTCTCCATTAACCTTCCGGCCCCGTGTATGCCGACTGTTTCACCGACCAAAGACACCGGTATCGGTTCGCCGTACACCGAAGGGGCAAAGGCTTTCTTTGATTTTTTTGACGGCCTGTTCCACAAAGTTCTTTTGGGTCCGACCGGAAAAAGTTTTCCGCCTTTTTATTCCCCGTACGAAAGCACCTACGGATGCAATCCGCTGCTTCTGGACTTGGAAAAATTAACAACGGCCGAATACGGAAATCTGCTTTCGCGAAAGACACTTGAAAGTATTTATGCGCGCGATAAAAAAGAAACGGAAATCAACTTCGTTTTTGTCGGACGTGATTACAACAAAGCTCTGCTTGAATGCTACGAAAGATTTGAGAAAAATTTGGATAAACGTCAACCCTTTGCGGTATTTTTAAATCACAAAATAAAGTTGTTGGAAAAGGATTGTTTTGCGAAAAATGATGCTCTCTTCTGGGCGCACTTTTCGCCCCGCCGTTACTTGTTTGAAGAAGCTTTGGGGCAAATTATGGCAACCGGACAAGATCACCTTCCCTACATCGCGGACATGGAAGTCAAGTTGCCCGACAGCCTTGTCGTCCAAAAGCCCGAATGGTTCTTGAAAGATTTCACATTGGGGTCACCCGCCGACAGCTTTTCTGACACAGAAAGAAATTGGCATTTTAAGATATTCGACCCTGATTTTATTTTTGATAAAAAAGGTCAGTTGGGCCCCGCCGGACAGTTCCTTTTCGATACATTCGATTGTTTCTTTAAATCCTATTCGGGCGGTGTGCGTATTGACCATTTCATCGGGTTTATCAATCCCTTTGTCATCTCCGGCCGGAAAGATATTCCAAGCGGACGGCTTTATTCTTCACCTGAAAATCCGGTTTTGAAAAAATACCAGAAGACGTCCGTTGACGATTTTTCCAACATCATTCAAAAAATTATCCTGCCGGCCGCAAAGAAAAATAACCGTATCACCTATGACATTTATCCGGAAGACTTGGGAAACCGTCCCGAACAAATGGACGCCGTCATGGAAAAATGCGGTCTTGGCCGAATGCTCGTTTCTCAATTCGTCGTTCCGCAGGACCCGAATCACCTTTATCGCTTAAAAAACGCCGACAAAAAAGATATTGCCGTTTTGGACACACACGACACCGCCTCGGTGTATGATTTTTTCGAAAAAATGCCACTGGCAGAACGCGAAAAACACGCCCACCAATTGTGCCAAGACCTGCGGTTTGATTATCACCAAAACTTGACATCCGTCAAACAACTGGCTCGTATGAAATGGGCAGAACTGCTGCTTTCGCCGGCCGGCCGCGTACAGGCTTTCTTCACCAGTCTTTTGGGCCAAGAGGGTCGATATAACGAGCCGGGCAACCCCAAAAAGTGGCGTTTGCGGTGTTCCTATCGTTTTCGGGATATTTATTTTGAAAACCTTATCAAAGGGAAAGCCTATAACCCGTTGGATGCCATCGCCTTGGCCATTTACGCCCGCGGGGACGACTTCTACCGCCAGAATCAGACCTTTGTCCAAGCTTTAAGACAACAAGAAGAACGCCTTTTTGAAAAAATAAAAGATAAATACGCATTTTAATCCTTGCTTTTTGACAAAAAAGTGCATACTCTCTTTAAAAAAAAGGAGTCAAATATGAAAAAATTAGTTAAATTTCTTTTATGGTTTGTAGCCATCTTGGCTGTTTTGTTGATTGCGGTCTATCTTACGCTTGATTTTTGGATTAAGACCGGCATTGAAAAGGTTGTCCCGCAGGTCACCGGAACACCCGTTACTGTTGATTCGGTTTCGGTCAATCCTTTACAGGGAAAATTAACCATAAAAGGGTTGGATATTAATAATCCCAAAGGCTTTACGACGCCTTCGGCCTTCAAGTTAGGCGAAATTTCCGTCCACGTGGACATCGGTTCCGTCCTAACCGACACAATTGTTGTCAAATCATTGAAAATAGACGGTCCGGAAGCGGCTTTCGAACTGGCAAACGGAACAACGAACATCGCCGCTATTCAAAAAAATATCGAATCCTTCACGGGTCCGTCAACGGGAAAAACGACGGCTAAAAAAGACGAGAAAGCGGACGCATCCAAGCCCGCCAAAAAAGTGGTCGTTGATGATTTGGTCTTTTCAAACGGCGCCATTCGTTTGGCCGTCGTCGGAAAAGATATAAAGGTTCCCTTACCGTCCGTTCATATGACGAACATCGGTCGTGATAAACCGGCAACCCTCCAACAGATGGTAGCCAAGATTTTGGATATATTCTCTATCGAAGCTTTGAAATCGTTTGCATCGTCCGGAAAGGAAATGTTGAAATCCGCCGGCAAGGAAATCCAAAAGCAATTCGATGACGTGAAGGATAATCTGAAAAAAGGTACAGATAACATAAAAGAGACCGGAAAGAACCTGAAAAACAACATAAAGGGCCTTTTCAAATAGTTTTACATCCGTTTTGATATAGGGCGAACATCGAGATATATTTTATCTTGAAGAAGAGGCTTGATTTTGCTTTTTCCCTTTCTTAATTACTTTTTGTAAAAAAAGAAAGAGGGAAAAATGAAGATTGTTATTGGTCAAAAAGATGATACACGCCGCGCCTTGATAAGGAAAAACATTTTAAACCTGTATCCCCAAACGGTCATTGTGGAGTGCGAAACTTGGGATTGTGCCGTTTTGGACTTAATCCACGCAGAAAACACAAACTTTGTTTTTTTGGATTTGGATGTGTTGGGAATTTCATGGTTTGATCGTGTGGTGCAACTGTTATCATCATTGCAAAATGCCCGATTGGTACTGATGGGACAAAACATTGACATCAAACAGTTGATTCGTTGCTTTAAACGGGGCCTTATCGGATATATTCCCTACCATGAAATGAACGGAAAATTAAAAATGATTTTATCGTTTATTTTGGATTTCGGCACCTATATTCCGGCCGAAATTATCCCCAAAGAAAAAAGAGAAGTTTGGGACGGTACAGAAGATAAAAAATACATTTTGCCTTCCGGAGAACATCTGACACGCCGACAAATAGAAGTATTGACTTTGTTGGAAGAAGGTCTTTCCAACAAACAAATATCGGCCAAGCTCAATATCACCGAACCGACGGTTAAGCTCCATATCCACGGCCTTTTCCACAAATTGGGCGCAACGAACCGCACCCAGATTATCTTAAAGGCGCAAAAGTTAGGATTTCTTCATCAGACGCTTTAACGGCTTCAACGACGAAGGACGCTTCACAGCCGGCTTATTCAAAGCTTCTTTTTCGGAAACAGAAGGAACAGACGACCGGACGACAACATCCTTTACCTGCTTTTTCTCTTGAAGCGGCTTGCCCTTAATCACTTGGGCAATTTCGTCACCGGACAACGTTTCGTATTCAATCAAAGCCTTTGACAAGCGTTCCAATTCTTTGCGATGTTTTGTCAGAATCTCGCGCGTCTTTTCATAGGCTTCGTCAATAATCTTCCGAATCTGAGCATCCACCTTTTCGGCGGTCTTATCCGATATATTCTTGCGACGCGTGATGCTGTGCCCCAAGAAAACCTCGCTGTCCGGTTCATCATAGGCCACCGCACCCAAAGAAGGACTCATCCCCCATTCGGTCACCATTCGGCGCGCAATAGAGGTCGCGACCTGAATATCGTTCGACGCACCGGTTGAAACTTTATCGGCACCAAAGACAATTTCTTCGGCCAAACGCCCGCCGAACAAAATAGACAAACGCGATTTCAAATAGGTTTTGGATTGCGAGTACTTGTCCTTTTCGGGCAACTGCATTGTCACACCCAAAGCCCGCCCGCGGGGAATAATCGTTACTTTGTGCAACGGATCCGATTCGGGCAAATGCAAAGAACAAATCGCGTGACCGGCTTCGTGATAGGCCGTCATTTTCTTTTCATTGTCGTCCATAACCATCGACCGACGCTCTGTTCCCATCATCACTTTATCTTTGGCGTCTTCAATATCGGCCATTGTCACCTTAAACTTATTACGACGCGCCGCCAACAAAGCCGCTTCGTTGACAAGATTGGCCAAATCCGCGCCCGAAAAACCGGGGGTACCGCGGGCAATCGTGCTGATGTTCACATCGGGAGCCAAAGGGATTTTCCGAATATGAACGGACAAAATCTCTTCCCGACCCTTCACATCCGGATTGGGAACAACAACCTGCCGATCAAAACGACCGGGGCGAAGTAACGCCGGATCCAAAACATCCGGACGATTGGTCGCCGCAATCAAAATGACGCCGGAGTTTGTTTCAAAGCCATCCATTTCCACAAGCAGTTGATTCAATGTTTGCTCCCGTTCGTCGTTTCCGCCACCCAGACCGGCGCCCCGTTGGCGACCAACCGCATCAATCTCGTCCACAAACAAAATGCAAGGTGCAGCCTTTTTGGCCTGTTCGAACATATCGCGCACGCGGGAAGCCCCTACGCCCACAAACATTTCCACAAAATCCGAACCTGATATCGTAAAGAAAGGAACTTTGGCTTCCCCCGCAATGGCTTTTGCCAAAAGCGTCTTCCCCGTTCCGGGCGGACCAACCAACAAAACACCTTTCGGGATTTTCCCGCCCAGCCGCTGAAATTTGGCCGGCTCTTTCAAAAAGTCAACAACTTCTTCCAATTCTTGTTTGGCTTCGTCAATACCGGCCACATCCTTGAAAGTAACTTTATCCCTTTGGCCCAAAAGGCGCGCTTTGGATTTACCGAAGCTCATAGCCTTTCCGTTGGCCGAGGCCATCTGGCGCATAAAAAGCATCCAAATCCCAACCAAGAATATCATCGGAAGCCAAGAAATCACCATATCCCAAAAGGAACTGCCCTCTTTTTCCGCCGGCTTGACCGTTAATTTTACACCCTTTTCGCCCAACAAGGCGACCATCCCCGATTCGTCCGGAAGATATGTCTTAAAGGCTTTCCCGTCATCCAATGTCCCCGTCATTTGCTGACCTTTTATCGTCACGTCTTTGACTTTGCCGGCAACAACATTTTCCTTTACCTCTGAAAAGGCCAATTCCTGCACCTTGGGTTCGGGCGAAACGAAAAACAGGTTCGAAATAACGATGGCCGCCAAAAAGATAAGTATCCACAGATAAAAGCTGTTCTTCTTACCCGAATTGTTGTTCATCATGGGGGGTTTAAATTGTTTATCCATTTTTCATTCCTTTAATTGTGTTGTTCCTTTTATATTGGCATCTTCACGTTCATAATCAAGGAGCGGAACCGCCAAAAGATGCCCTTTTTCGTCAAAAAAAGCCGGAAAAGTGCGCGAAACAAGCGAAGGAACGCCCTTTTGTCGCAAAGCATTTCCCAACGCACCGACCCAAACGGGTTTTGAAGCCTTTACTTCAAATTTTTCCCAAGTACTTTTTTGATTGGGCTTAATCTTTTTTCTGCCTTCCAGTTTAGCGTATTCCGCACAAAGATAAAAGCCTTTTTTTGTCCAGACCAACTGACATCCGCACAACGTTTCCCGACACGGCATACGACGAATTAAACTTTCAACCTGCGAAAGGCGGCACACCTGCCCCCGTTGTTTTTTCAACATCTTTATAATCAGACGAATCTTTATTTCATCATCCAATGCATTGAAATCACTTTCCTTGACAAAGAAATATCCGGCGGGATTTTTTTCCACTTTCTTATCAAAAAAATCGTCCGTTATCTTTTCCAAGCATCGGCGCACCGATTGAAGTCTGGACGCTGTCATACCAATTGCCGCCGGCGTTAATCCCAAGGCCGAAAGCGCACCTTGTGCTTTTCGAAAACGAACCCGCTCGTATTCGTCGGATTGATTGGACGGATCCTCAATCCATTCTTGGTTTTGTTTTTTCAAATAATTTTGAATCTCTGATCGGCGATAATTTAAAAAAGGTCGAACCAACCAAACATCATCCCGACATGTGACAGGAAACATCGCCGATAAGCCGTCAACCCCGCTGCCATGCGCCAAGCGCAATAAAAATGTTTCCATTTGATCATCCAAATGATGAGCCAAAAGCAAAACGGCTTTCTTTTCTTTCCGACAAGCCGACAAAAGCAGCGAATACCGAGCTTCTCTGGCCTTTTCTTCCACACACGTTTTGGGCTTTTCACCCGTCCATGTCAAAATCCTGTGCAAAATACCATAGCCGGAAAGCCATTTTTGAACCTGCCGAGCTTCCGACAACGACTCCGGACGCAATCCGTGATCGACCGTCAAAGCCAAGCATTTAAGGCCTTTTTTCTGACAATACCGATTTGCCAAAAGCGTCAAACACAAACTGTCCGCCCCGCCGGAAACAGCCACCACCAAGCATTCCGGCTCTCGTCCGGTCAACAGGCCATCTAACGTTTGCGAGAAGTTTGAAAAATTCAGCATAGTCCCCCAAACCGCCTATGAACATGATAACTTTTCAATTTCCGACTTGGCCTTTTGGTGAACCGAATCCGAAGCTTTGGGAAAGCTCTTTTCTATATTTTTAAAAGCGGTACACGCTTCCGCTTTTTTATCCAATTTTTCCATAGTCATTCCCAACTTCAACAAGGTATCCGCCCCCTTCGGACCGTCTTTATACTTTTTAAACCCTTCGGCAAAGCAAACCGCCGCTTGATCATAAACTCCTTGGACATAGTATGTTTCGCCCAGCCAATACTGCGCATTACCCGCAAGGGCGTCATCGGGATAATCCGCCAAAAATTGTTTCAAAGCCATTTCAGCCGCCGGATAATCACCTTTTTTCAAAACCTGATAAGCCGCCTGATAGGCTTCCTTTGCGGTCGATGCGGGGGGCTTTTCATCCGCTGTTTTTTCGACCTTTTCCGGCTGAACTTCGGGCAAAGCTTCTTCCGACCGAGGTGCAGATACAGCCTTTTCCGGCTGAGAAACAGGTGCTGCTTTTCGGCTTTCTTGTATCTTTTGCTCCATTTGCTCAAAACGAACTGCCATTTCTTTCGACAAAGCCTCTACTTTTTCCGAAAGTTGATTGATTTTAAAGGTTACCTCCTCAATCTGTGCCGTCGACTCCTGCGCAACTTTTTCGCTTTCCGCAATTCTGGCGTACAAATGTTCTGTATTTGCTTTCGGGGCATCCTCTCCCGCTTCGGCTTCGTCAGAGGGCTTTACATTCTTGTAAAGACGCCGTTGCATTAAAATAACGTCCCGTTCCAAACGCTCCACTTTATCAAACAAACCGCGGTTGTCATCCAAAACCTGCGCTTGGACGCCCAAAGGGACAAGCATCAATAAAGACAACAAGATTTTTTTATTCATAAGCAATCCCCTTATAAAAAAATGCCTTGTCTTATTTTACGACAAAGCATTTTTTTTGAAAGCTTTTTTTATTTTAATTTACGATTGTCACAGCACGTCTGTTTTTGGACCAAGCCGCTTCGGTAGAACCAAAGACATCCGGTCTTTCTTTCCCATAAGAAATCGTACGGATACGGCCGGGTTCAATGCCATTGGCAACAAAGTAGTCACGAACAGCCGATGCACGCCGGTCACCCAAAGCCAAGTTGTATTCTCTTGTCCCGCGTTCGTCGCAATGACCTTCAATAACAATCATGGCATCCGGATTTTGTTTCAACCAGACAATCTGCTCATTTAAAATGTCAAGGGACGTTCCATTCAAAGAAGAGCTGTTTAACTCAAAGTAGATAATCGGACTGACAGCCTTTTTAAAACGGCTGGAAAGTTTCGTATCTTCCAAGTTTGTAATATCAGCTTCACCCCATTCGGACATCCGGTCGGAAGAATTAACCACCGAGTCGCCATCCGAATCAAATGCCGAACAAGCCGAAAGCACCAAACAAGCCGAAAGCGTTGTTAAAAGTAACTTTTTCATCTTATTCCGTTCCCTTGTTTAAAAAATTATTTGTCTTCTGCCGGCAATCTTTCAGCAACGGAAGAACGTGTCTTGGCCGTTGTGTCCGTGTTATTGCAAGTGCAAGCAGCAACAAAAGTACAAGCAATTAAAACAGCAATTAAAACTTTTTTCATTTTTTTCTCCTATAAGTTAAAATTTAAAACAACAATTTATAGTTAACCTATTTTTCTTCCAAAGGCAAGTCTTCTTTTTCATTTTTTACATTTTCAGAGAAAACATTACCTTCCGTAGAAATCGTTGCTTCAATCTCATCCACCTTTTCGGGCGCTTCTAACGTCGCCGGAATGGGTTGATTTTCCTTTAAAAAGTCGTCCATATCCACCGGTGTGGCAATATCAGGAACCTTTTCTTCGACAACAGGTTCAACAACTTCTTCAACTTCTTCTTGGGGCTCTTCGACCGAAACGTCTGCCACCTCCTCAACGGGCGCGACTTCCTCAACAACTGCCTCTTTTTCCACCGTTTTGGGGTTTAAAATTTCTTCGGGAGCGCAGCCTTCTTCTTCCACGATAGCGGTATCGCGGATATCAACAACCGGATAAACCCGATTCTTTTCCATCATCTGTTCATCACCGCAGGCTTTGGGCACAACAAGCGGATTTCCGTTCATATCATACATGATGTGGACTGTTTTCTTATTTTCATCCAACATTTTCTGTTTGGCTTCAACGCAAGCCTTTAAATTTGCGTGCTGATAAAGTTCTTCTTGCGTTCCGCAAGTAATTGCCAATTCACCTTCTGCCTGACGTTGCGAATTTATCTTAAAATCCGGCGTCGAGTAACAACCGGACAACAAAAACGCCGTCGAAGCAAGCAAAACAACCGTTAAATTTTTCATAAGAACACCCCTTTTTTTTAAGGTTATACCAAAGTCTTTTTGAATTTTATCCTTCTATTTGTTAATTTTTGTTTAAAAAAACTATTTTTTTGAATGGAGCAAAGGCGACCATGCCGGATCCGTCGCATCATTCGGCGTCGGGATGTGCTGTTCGTTGTATCCCGTAACATCAATGCTGTAAAGTCCGCTTTTCCCGACAGAGCCTTCCTCCTCGTTCAACATTTGTTTGGAATACATCAAAACACGACCGTTCGGTGACCACGTTGGGCTTTCGACCATATAGGCATCCATCACAAGCAATCGCTCACCACTTCCGTCCGGACGCATCACGCCGATGAAAAAAGCACCGTCTTGGATTTTGGTAAAAGCAATATAATCCCCGCGGGGTGACCAGACAGGCGTCGCGTATGCCCCCTTGGAACCAAAGCTAATACGTTTTACATCTTTTCCGTCCGTATCCATCACATAAAGTTGTTGCGAACCCGACCTGTCCGAACTGAACACAATCTTTTTCCCGTCGGGCGAATAGGACGGCGTCGTGTCAATCGCCGGATGGTTCGTCAATCTTTTCAATTCTTTTGTTCTCAAATTTTGTTCGTAAATTTCCGTGTTACCGTTCTGGGCCATTGAGAAAATCAACTTTGACGAATCAGGCGAAAACCTTGGCGCGAAAGTCATCCCGCTAAACGTTCCCAACCATTCTTCTTTTCCGGTCTTTAAGTCCAATAAATACACCCGCGGCTTACCGCCTTTATAGGACATGTATGCAATCTTTTGCATATTGGGCGAAAAACGAGGCGTCAACACCATCACTTTACCGTCGGTCAAATAATGATGACCAGATCCGTCTTGATCCATAATAGCCAGTCTTTTTTGACGGCGCAGAGGATTTCCGCTTTCTGAAATATAGACAACTCGGGTATCAAAGTATTCGTCTTCGGACGTCAGGCGCGAATAAACCATATCCGAAACCATATGCCCCAGTCGTCGCCATTCTTGGGCGGGCAGGCTTAAAGATTTAGCCAACAAAGGTTGCCCTTCAAAAACATCCCAAAGCCGGAAAGAAATTTTGTACCGTCCGTCATCCGTCCGTTCCACCGTCCCGTACAACAAAGCTTGCGCATTTATGGTTTGCCAATCGGCCCAATTCGGTACAGATTGAACGCCTTCCATTTTCTGAATGTAAGCGTCTTTATCAATGACACGAAACAATCCGGAACGTTCCAAATTCGACACGATAACTTCCCGAACGCCGGGCGATACACTTTCACCGACAAAATCAGCCACCGCTATCGGCATAGGATTGGATTGCGCTCCGACGACATCAATGCGCAAAGCGGCCTTGGATGAAAAAGCCATCAAACACAAAACAACACAAAACCAAATTTTTTTCATTTCAACCTCTCTTTTTTAAGGGATAAACGTAAAAACAATATCCTCTCGCCGCAATTTTTCCGGCACAACAACAAACGGTGATTCTAACCGATCACTCATATAGACAGCCCGCCGCGCACTTTCCGCCATTGAACGATATCCGGCGTCAGAATGATAGCGCGCCTGATCCGAAAATTCAACATTCCTGACATGTCCGGTCGAATCCAAAAAGATGCGCAGGTCAATTTTCATATTTTCGGCCCCTTCAATCCCCAAATCCCTGTTCCAATACTTGCGAACAGTTGTTGATATAAAATCAATTTGACTAATGGTCAACGTCTCGCCTTCATCGGAAGAAACGCCGCCCTTTATACCTTTGTCCTGCCCTTCCGTTTTATTTTTCGCGGATGCGGAAACGGACGTCGACTTTAAATTTTTGCCCATTTTTTCCACCGAGGCCAAAAGTTGTTCCATATCCTCTTCATCCGATTTTTTGGGCTTGGCCTGCGGCTTGACCGACGGCGGCACCACAGGTTTAGCAACAGGCTTGGGCTTATTTTTCACAGCCGGCATTTTATCCAACAAAGCTTTACTTTCGGGACGTGGAGTCTCTTTTTCAACAGGAACGATTTTTTCGACTTTTTTGGGGGCAAGAGCAGACGTCGTCTTTTGAACAGGCTTTGAACTTTCCACCTTTTCGCCTTTGACCGGCAGGTGCGTCTTTTCGGCAATCTTGATATTTTTCAAATCAATCAAAATCGGCACCGATTGCGGCTTTTCATCGGGATGTTTCCAACTGGGGATACTGATAAAAAGAGCCAAAATAATGGCGGTGTGCAAAAGAATCGAATAAAAAAACGAAGAATGCCACACCTTATTTCCTCTTTTTTTGTTGGGGAACTTTCATGGTTTCCGAATCGGTCCTTAAACCGACCTGCGTGTATCCGGCGGAACGTAAAAGAGCCATCAACTCTATCACTTGCCCGTAGTTTGTTCTTTTATCGGCACTGATAACCATTTGGACAGAGGGATTTTCGGACAAAATCGCCCGAACCTTCGGAAGGACTTCATCCAACAAAACAAGATTTTTCCCGATAAAAATGTCACCCTTCGCATTCAATGACAAATCCAACGTCTTTTCATCGCCGGCCAAAGCCCGCCCGTCCCCGCGCGGCAAATCCATCGGAATACCCGTCGTCAAAAGGGGCGCGGTAATCATAAAAATCGCCAGCAGAGAAGTCATCACATCAATCAACGGTGTCAGGTTGACATCACTACGAACTTGACTGTGGCGACGACGGCGGTAAAGCAACGACATTACTTACTCCCCCGATTTTGTTCCAACTGACGACTGATGATGGCACTTAATTCGCCGGAGAAAGCCTCCATACGGCTGGCCAACTTATCAATATCGTTCGAAAATTTGTTGTAGGCAACAACCGCGGGAATGGCCGCAATCAAGCCCACCGCCGTTGTCAATAAAGCTTCGGCCACGCCAGGGGCCACCGCCGAAATGTTGGTGTTTTTCGTCACCCCGATGGCTTGGAAACTGGACATGATACCCCAAACCGTTCCGAACAATCCCAACAAAGGCGAAACAGAACCCGTAGAGGCCAAAAAAATCATTTGCGTATTTAACTTTTCAATTTCCCGATCAATTGTGATTTGCATCACTTTTTCAATACGTTCTTGAATGTTAACACCTTGCAGGGATGTTTCTTTTTGACCGCGAACAGACCGTTTTAACTCCTTTATGGCCGCCACAAAAATCGCCGAAAGCGGGTCAGACGTTTTGCCCTGTAATTTTTCAAACAGACCTTCCAAAGATTCACCCGACCAAAATTTCTTTTCAAAACTGTCGATTTTTTCTTTGATTCTTTTAAACGTCCGAATCTTATTAAAAATAATTGTCCACGACCAAACGGATGCCGTCAGCAAACCCACCATTAACACCTTCATAAAGGCGTCGGAATGCATAAACATTTGCCACAAAGACAATCCTGTTTTTAAAGATTCTGGTTCCATAAATACTCCTATTCTATTTCAAACAAAGCCGGAGAAACTTCGGCTACTTTCAATCCCAAGTGTTTAAATCCCAACGCGGTCAAAACACGACCCCGCGGCGTCCGTTGGACAAACCCTTCCTGCAACAGGTACGGTTCAATCACTTCTTCCAACGTATCACGTTCTTCGGCTAATGCCGCCGACAAAGTATCCACGCCGACGGGACCGCCTTTGTATTTTTCCGCGATACACGACAAATACCGACGGTCAAAAGAATCAAGGCCTGCCTTATCCACTTCCAAATGCGTCAGGGATTTATCCGCGATTTTTTCATCAATTTCTTTTTGTCCGGCCACAATCGCAAAGTCACGGACACGCCGCAAAAGCCGACCCGCCACACGCGGCGTCCCCCGCGAACGTTTTGCAATTTCCAAAGCACCGGCCTCTGAAATACCTATGTTTAAAATAAGGGCTGCGCGCTGAACAATCTTTTGCAAGTCCGCCACTTCATAAAAATTCAATCGGACAGGAATACCAAAACGATCACGCAACGGCGTCGTCAATAATCCCGACCGAGTCGTTGCCCCCACCAAAGTAAAAGGCGGCAAGTCAATTCGCACCGAACGGGCGGCCGGCCCTTCACCAATCACCAAATCCAATTGAAAATCTTCCATCGCGGAATATAAAACTTCTTCTATCGTCGAATTCAATCGATGAATTTCATCAATAAATAAAACGTCGTGGGGTTCAAGGTTCGTCAAAATCGCCGCCAAATCCCCCGCTTTTGAAATCATCGGACCGGAAGTCGGCCGAAAACCGACGCCCAATTCTTTGGATATAATCTGCGCCAATGTCGTCTTGCCCAAACCCGGCGGACCGTAAAGCAAAATATGGTCCAAAGCCTCTTTTCTTTCTTTGGCGGCCCGAATAAAAACGCGCAGGTTATCACACGCCTGCTTTTGCCCGATAAAATCCGACAACCTTTGGGGCCGAATGGAACGATTAAATTCTTCATCCCCAGACACTTTTTGCGGCATAATCAAACGTTCTTCAACCATTTTTCCGTCCTATCTCTTTCAACGACAGGCGTATCAGCTCGCCCACCTCTATCTTATCATTTTGCTTTAAAATCGCCGCGACAACCATACCGGCATCCGACCGACCGTAACCCAAGTTAACCAAGGCCGAAACCGCCTCTGTCAAAACACCGGATGATGTCGGTTCCGATACGTCAAAAGAAACACCGACCAACGTTGTCTTTCCTTTTAGTTCGGAAACAATACGCGATGCCAACTTCGGTCCCACACCTGACGCATTTGTCAAAGCCTTTGCATCACCCAAGCTTAACGCCATTTGCAAATCATCCGGCTTTAACGCGGACAAAATCGCCAAAGCCACCTTCGCCCCGACACCTTGAACATTGGTCAGAACGTTAAACCATTCTTTTTCGGCCTGATCGATAAAACCGAACAAATGAATATGATCTTCGCGCACCTGCGTTTCGATAAAAAGCGTTACCGCTTCGCCGACAGACGGCAATTTTCCCAACGTTCGAGACGAACAAAAAACACGATAACCGACGCCGGAAACGTTCAAAATCAAAAAGCCGTCGTAAAGGCTGTCCAACAATCCGTAGAGTTTTGCAATCATCTTTTTTCCTTTCTGAAAAACATCATAAAGCTTTGTCTTCCAAAAAGCAAGGCGAAAAGATATCAGGCCTCTTTTTCTTTGCCGTTGTTTCGCAAATAAACAAAGAAGAGCTTTCGGGCTTGACGATGCGGCATCCTTTTCAAAAGGTGATTCATTTCCCTTCCTGTGAAGATTGCAATTTTTTCCGGTTTCTTCCTAAAATAAGATTGACAGAACCTCACATCACGCAAGTAACGCACATCACAGACATCATCCCAAATCTCTTCCGTCCTCTGATGAAATTCATTCGACAATTCGGGGTGATATCGATCAATTTTCTTCTGAGCCACATCAAAAAGCCAATAATCACCGACACTGGCCAAAAAATCCACAGACATTTTCTTATCTTCAATAACGGCCTTGACCAAAAAGTCCGCCATTTTATTTATATTTTCGTCCGAAAAAGGATTTTTCATGCGCATATAGGCTTTTTTGATGCGACGCAAACAAAGGCAGTCGGAAAGAGTACAAGCCGGAAAAGACAGAAATTCCCAAACATCCTTCCATCCTCTTTGGCTGGAAGGAAGAATTTGCCGATATCTTTTTTCATAGAAGTCTTCCCTTTCGGCAATTGTGTCCTCTTTTAAACACAAAAGATCCCAAGCATCTTCTGGTGAAAAAGCCAGTTGTTGATATTTCCTCTTACAAAAGCCACTTTTTTCGGCCATAGCAACTTCCTCTTTCGTTTTATTGTACCACAAAAATGCAAAATTTTTAACTTTTTTTTAATTTTTAGCTGGATTTTTTTTCAAAGGAAGTGTATAACATTACCCGTATTTTAAAAGCCAATTAAATTAAGGAGTAAAAAAAATGGCAATTCGTGTAGCAATTAATGGTTTTGGTCGTATCGGCCGTTTGGTTTATCGTGCTTTTTTGGAATCGGGACGCAAGGATATTGATATCGTTGCCATCAACGATTTGGGCGATGCCGCGGCGAACGCTTATTTGTTGAAGTATGATTCGGTTCACGGAATCACAAATTTTGATGTTTATGCGGACGGTGAATACTTGGTTGCCGGCAACTATCGCACAAAGGTGATTGCGCAAAAGGATCCGACACAACTTCCGTGGAAAGATATGAACATTGACATCGTTTTCGAATGCACAGGCATTTTCGGAAAAGACAAAGAAAAAGCGATGGTTCATTTGGCTGCCGGTGCCAAACGCGTTTTGGTTTCCGCCCCTTGTAAAGGTGCTGACAAGACCATTGTTTACGGTGTGAACCAAGGCACTTTGACCGCCGAAGATTTGGTTGTTTCAAATGCGTCCTGCACCACAAACTGCTTGGCCCCTGTCGCCTATGTATTGGACAAAGAATATGGCATCAAGCAGGGCTTTATGACCACCATTCACTCTTATACAAACGATCAAAAGATTTTGGATCAATATCATAAAGATTTGTATCGCGCGCGTGCTGCGGCCATGAGCATGATCCCGACAACAACGGGTGCGGCGAAGGCTGTGGGTTTGGTCTTGCCGCAGTTGGCCGGCAAACTTGACGGTGTCTCGATTCGTGTTCCGACACCGGATGTTTCCGTCGTGGATGCGAACTTCATTATGAACCGCGAAGTCACTGTGGACGAAATCAACGCCACAATGAAAAAGTACGCAGAAGGCGAATTAAAAGGTATTTTGGGATACAATGATTTACCATTGGTTTCCATTGACTTTACACACAATGCCCATTCTTCGACATTTGATGCCAACGGCACAAAGGTCATGGGTGGTACACAATTGCGTGTAATGAGCTGGTACGACAACGAATGGGGCTTCTCCAATCGTATGTTGGATACGGCTGTTGCCATGGGTAAGTTGCTGTAATCAAAAACAGTTTTAAGGCACTTTTCTTCAAAAAGGGGAAGTGCCTTAAAAAAACAAAGGGGGATAAACACATAGTTGTACAACAATAAAGAAAGGAAAAAAGATGAAAAAATTTTTAATGTTAGGCGCAATTGCATGTGCTTTATCAGCTTGTCAATACTCCGAAAGAGCGGTTGTGGAATGCCCGTCATGCACACCCCCCATTCGTC
>Ga0310690_10004426_pt1 | contig 19952 bp, 23 predicted proteins | sample AusTroGonzalo_MG_2_FD_207661 | JGI IMG/M metagenome (GOLD analysis project Ga0310690, IMG submission 207661) | Bovine rumen microbial communities from tropical cattle in Woodstock, Queensland, Australia - Gonzalo_04 (v2) (version 2) | ecosystem: Host-associated > Mammals > Digestive system >...
CAGCGATTATACGAACATCTATAAGACCGGTTTGAATATGACAAAGGGCTTCAGTGCTCTAAACAACGCATATATCAACCGTTGGGATGGCTCAGAAATTCGCGCAATATTGAACTCAGATGCAGACAATGTTCAAGCTAGCTACACCCCAGTTCATATTACTGACCGCTGTGCCTACACTGGTAAAGGGTTTTTGCAGTTAATCCCATCCGATTTGTTAGCTGTAGTTGGTAGAATTAAAAATACCACAGTCAACAACAATAGCTGTTTCGATGGTGACACCTATACAACTGACGATCTATTCTGGCTTCCTGCCGCCTATCAGATGCAATATCTACCATCTGGTTATGATGGCCGTCCAGCCGCCAAGGATCCATTAGAAGGTGAGCCGTTCCAGTATTATAAGGATAATATTCCTACAGCCAATAATAATGGCTCTAATTACAGGAAGTTTATCCCGATGGGGCAAAGCTCTGCAAATACATTCTGGTTGCGCTCCGCGTATTATACCTACGCGAATGTCGAGTTTTACGGCAGCTCCGATGGCTCGCTCACCAGCAGCGGCGCCGGCAGCAATACCCGCTTCGGCGCAGCTTGTGCAATCATCCACTAATCCTCTCATCACCACGCACGCCTGCGTGGTGATGATTAATCTGTCAGCGCTTGCGCTGCGGGGGGGGGCATGGTATAAAATATAGTATAGGATAAGCGATATGACTGTACCACAAGACAAGCGAAAAGAAGGACGACTCGTTGTTTTGGTTAAAGCCCTCGAGGTGGCAAATTACACCAATCAGATTTTGGCGAACAAAAAGAAATTCCCGGCAGAACTGGATGAAGTTTTAGGCAATGATATTAAGAAGCATGGTCAAGCGATCTACCGGAACTGCAAACTGGCGAATGACTTACGTGTTAAAAAACCTGTAACCGGTGCGATTGATGAAGAAGCAAGAGAAGCTAGGTACAGACTTCAGAAAAACGCTATTCAGGCATGTACTGAACTTTTAATCGATATTGATATGGCCTTTGGCACTTATCACCTACCTGCTAGACGGGTAGCTCATTGGGGGAAAATCACCAAAGAGGCGCGCGATTACATTAGAAAATGGCACGCCGCAGACAAAAAGCGCTACGACTCATCGTAGCGTAGGATGTAGGCTATGAAGTAGCTGGAGGTTGAGTTGGCAAGGTTGCGCTCCGCGAATTATACCAACGCGAATAACGAGTTAAACGGCAACTCCGATGGCTCGCTCAACAACAACAACGCCAACAACAATAACCGCTTCGGCGCAGATTGTGTTTTACGAATTGGGTATATGGCCGTTGCCTAGCATAAGCCTCCCCAGAACATTGGCACAACACAAGGAGTCGAAATCCTGCTGATTAGGACAACGATGTCCTAAACACGAACAATCGCGCGGTGACGCGATTGGCTTACGAGCCAGTATCGCTATAAGCGCCGCGCCCAAAATCAGGGTGGATATGGAAGATGTAATCGGTTTCGAGGCGCTGTACGAAAGCGCAATGAAATGCAAAAAGGGTGTAATATGGAAAGACTCGGTAGCCCATTACATTTTGAACATTATTGAGGAAACGATCAAATTAGAGGAACAGCTGAAAGCTGGAACATACGTACCACGTCCACAACGGCCATTCACAGTTAGCAGTTGTGGCAAGATGCGGACGGTGATGGGTGTGGCCTTCCGAGATAGAGTATATCAACGAAGCCTCAACGATAATGTGATATATCCGAATATAGAAAAAAGTCTGATTTACGACAACGGAGCCTGTCGGAAAAATAAAGGAACGAACTTCTCGCGAGGGAGGCTTGTTTGCTTTTTGCAGAGATATTATCGGAAACATGGCACGAAAGGTTACGTCCTACAATGCGATATTAAGGGCTACTACCCGAATATGCGCCACGATGTAGTAGAAGCAACATTCGAGAGACACCTTTCACCAGAGATATTTAGTATGGCACGCGAAGTTATGCGTGGTCAATATTTCGGTGAGGTTGGTTATATGCCCGGCAGTCAAATGATCCAGATTGCTGGTATTTCGGTATTGAGCCCACTCGACCATTTCATCAAAGAGCGCCTGCGCATCAAATTCTACACGAGATATATGGACGATTTCATTTTAATCCACGAGGACAAGGATTATTTAGACAAATGTCGCATTGAGATAGCTAAACAACTCGAACCTATGGGCTTTGAACTCCATCCTAAGAAAACGAGAATATATCCCATTACGGAAGGCATCAAATATCTCGGCTTCATCCACAAGCTCACAGACACCGGCAAGGTAGTCAAAACCGTCTTACCAAAGAATGTAAAGAACTACCGGCGCAAACTATTCCGGCTGGTGAAGCTGGCCAAGAAAGGTCGCATAACCAAAGACAAAGTAGACGAATGTTACCGGAGCTGGCGTGCTCACGCCGAGAGAGGTGACTCAGCTAAGTTGTTGCGCCGCATGGACGCATATTACAAAAGTTTATGGTAAAATAGAACTACAGCTGAGAGGCGTACGAAGTCGCTGCGGCAAACGGGCTTCAATAAATCGCCTCGGCCACCAACCGAACAGCAACAGCAATGTTGGTAACTTAAGGTAGGTGGTTTTTTGTGCTATAATTAACTCAAGGACTATTGCACTTGTCAAGATTGATTGGCAAGTGTTTTTTGTGCCCATCATTCACCTAGAAAAAAGGAGACGAATTAATGCTTCGGAGTAAAAACAATAAATGATTGAAATAATAGTGGCCTTGATTGGCGCATTAACAACGATATTTACAATAGTTTGGCAGACTCGCAAGACGAACCAAAAGTTAGATGAACAGAAGATTGCGGCGGCCAGAAATGACGCAAAACAATCTATTTTACAAATGATGATGGAGGATAAGGTAGATTATCATCTCGATCACAAATTACCGGAAAACTATTCAAGAATTCATGAGGAATACGATACATATCATGCCAATGGTGGCAATGGATTAATGACAAAGAAGATGCTCGAATATGAAGAATGGTATAAGCAAATTGAAAAACAAGTAATTAAATAAAGCGAGGAATTTTTATGGCAGAGAAAAAGATTGATATTAGTAGAAAAAAGAAAACAATCTCTCTTTCTGCTGCGAAAGTTACGCCACAAAAGCCGGCTCAACCTGCAAAACCTGAGCCGAAAGTGGAAACGTCACAAAAAACTGTCACTGTCAAACAAGGCGGAAAAAAGGCGGAAGGTAGGAACGCTGACGGAACATTTGCCAAAGGTAATAAGCCAAAGATTACTGAAAATTATGGCAGGCCACAAAATGATTTCTCATATCGCGCAATGGCTAAAATCCGCGCTCAAAAAGATCCACAGCGCGTGCAAAAAGACCTCGATATGTTGGATGAAATAATTGACGATCCTAATTCTTCGCCAATGGAAAGAATGAAGGCGTTGGAGAATAAGATTAAACTGAACGGTAATTATGATCCACAGGAGACCAAAGATGTCACTCCGGTGCGACATATCGAAACGCCACTCGATAGCCTTTCCGTAGAAGAACTGCGAACATTGAAGGCACTGAAAAACTTAAGCAAAGGTGATAAGAAATGATTAGCTTGATTATTCCGGTCTACAACAAAGCTCCATTCCTGAAACGCTGCCTTGATAGCGTTGTGAGTCAAACCAATACCGACATGCAGGTGATTATGGTTGACGATGCCTCAACAGACGGCTCCGGTGAGATTTGCGACAGTTACGCTGCGAAATATGGCTGGGAGATCTACCACAAGAAAAAGAACGCCGGTGTTTCGGAAGCTCGCAACTTCGGAATGACCAAAGCCAAAGGCGAATACATTGCTTTCCTAGATGGAGATGACGCGCTCACTAATGATGCAATAGATGTCATGACCAAAATGCAGCGCCACGATTTCAACGTTATTCAGTTTGGACAATATCGCTACATGCATGGCCCGAACTTCAGACCAGTTAGGAAATGTGCGCCAAAGAAGTTCTATGGGCTGGATTATACGCCAGCGTACACTTCAATGGTGTGGAATAAGATGTACAAAAAGAGCTTCCTAGACGAGAACAAAATCAAGTTCAAAAAAGGCATGACATTCGGCGAGGATGAGCTATTCAATGCCGAGTGCATATTGGCGAATAGAGGGCTCTATCACGCGCCACAGGTGCTAATGCGCCATTATTTAGACGATAACAAGTCAATTTGTCGTGGTGGCATGTGCCGAGAGTATCTGGCCGGATTAGACAAAGAGCTATGCAAGCTACGAGAAAAGCAGACGGATCCAGAGCGTTTTGGCTGGATTGACTGGGCCATCAAGCGAAACTATGACAAACCTATATTCCAGAAGTACGGCGTTGGCACGAGAGAAGCTGGCAAATACGATGTAGTTTATTTCCTCAAAGAGACTCCATACAATGAAGAACTACGCTATTCATTACGCAGCGTTTGTGAGAACCTGAAGTTTCGCAAGCTTTGGTTCTATGGTGGATGCCCAAATGGTATGAAACCAGACGAGAATGTTAGGGTGCTTCAGGGCGCGCCTACGAAGTGGCAGAATGTGCGCCGGATGATGGAGATGGCGTGCCAGAACGACAATATTACAGAGGATTTTTGGCTATTCAATGACGATTTCTTCGTATTGCAGCCGATGCGTGAGGACATGCCGGTCCAGTATGATGGAACGCTCTCAGAGAAGATTGAAAATACGGAGACTAGCCGAGGTAAGTCAATAGATTGGACTAGGCGGCTGAGGAATTTACAAAGGCAACTCAAAGAAGCTGGCAAACCAGAACTGAATTATGCAGTCCACAAACCCATGCTGATTAACCGCAAGAAGATGCTGGAAGTATTGGAGAAGTATCCATACGAACCTATGCTCAGAGCATTATATGGGAATTGGTGGGAATTAGGCGGCGTTGATACGCCGGACAAAAAGATTATGAAGTCGCACATACCTGACATTGCCAACAAAGCGAGTGAATGGGCCTTCGTCTCAACCTCAGACAGAAGCTTTAGCAATGGCACCATCGGCGAATGGCTACGAAAGAAATTTAACAAGCCGAGCAAGTACGAGAGGTAGCAATGAAGGCGGAAGAACAGAAGATATTGGACCGGATACCAGAGCGAGAGCTTGATATTGCATTAGCTCGCAAAACGCTGTGGGATTTCTGCCATGTCATGCATCCGAACTTCTACAAAGAGAGCCGCACATACTTACGCGATATGGCCGACAAGATTGAGGATTTTGTCGAGAAATCGCCAAAGCATTTTCTCGTGATTAATGCGCCGCCTCGCCATGGTAAGTCACTCACAGCGCAGGATTTAACAGCTTGGCTATTCGGCAAAGAGCCAAGCACTCGCATTATGACCGCATCCTACAATGAACGGCTGGCGAGTATCTTTTCACGCTCAGTCCGGAACATGATCCAGACAGAAAAGGTCGGCGAGAACATTGTTTACTCGGATATATTCGACACTGCTGTGAAGTATGGCGAAGCAGCTGCGCAGATGTGGACGATTGAAGGACAAACGCAAGTATCATATCTCGCAACCAGTCCGGGCGGTACGGCCACAGGATTTGGCTGCGATTATCTGATTTGTGATGACTTGGTACGTTCAGCCGAAGAAGCGTACAATGAGAACGCTCTGGACGATACTTGGAGCTGGTTCACAAATACAATGCTCTCACGTTTAGAGGGCAAGCGAAAAGCTATCATTATTATGACTAGATGGGGTGAAAAAGACCTCGCAGGACGCATTTTAAGTGCTTTCGGCGATGATGTGGAGCAAATTGCCTACCGAGCCCAAAAAGACGATGGAACAATGCTCTGTGAGGAAATACTCAGCAAAAATGACTACGAATTCCTGAAGCAAGAAATGAACGTGGACATTGTCGAAGCCAACTACAATCAGAAACCCATTGACGTTACTGGCCGGCTGTATAGCGAGTTCAAGATTTGGGAAGAATTACCAAAAGGCGAAACGCTCAACTATACGGATACCGCAGATACCGGCACCGATTATCTATGTTCAATTAACTATATCGTCTATGAGGACGAGGCATACATTACCGACCTCGTATTCTCGGACGAGTCAATGGAAAAGACCGAACCAGAAGTCGCCACCCTGCTCTTTAGTGGCGAAGTGTCAAAGGCTGTGATTGAGAGCAATAATGGCGGACGTGGTTTTGCGCGGAATGTGGAACGTTTATTGAAAGAAACATTCAATTCAAACAAAACAGTCATAACCTCGCAGACTCAAACCCACAATAAGGAGAGCCGTATCCTCGCTAGTTCGGCTTGGGTGCAGAACCACGTTTACATGCCGCATAACTGGCACATTCGTTTCCCTGACTTCTATAAGCAGGTAATGAGTTACCAGCGTAAAGGCAAGAACGCACACGATGACTCCGTAGATGTCTTGGCGGCCATCTATGAGTCAATAACAGCACGAGGTAAGCCTCGCATAATTACAGAAGCCGATTTAGGCTTCGGCAGGACTCAGAGAACAGTGTTCTCAAACGGATTTTAAGGAGGAAAAATGATAACAAAAGTCTATTATCTGCCAAAAGGTACGGAACCTACGGCACAAGTCGTGAACAATTTGCTGACCGGTGATATTCGCAAGAAGCAGATTGCGCACTATAACAAACTATACGCCTACATGATGAACGAGGCAGTCGTGAGTCGTGAAGCGCCACATCAAATTCTAGCCGTCACAAACTTCGCTCGTTACATTAGCAAGACGAATGTCGGCTACTTGCTCGGCAATCCGGTGCAATATCTCGCGTCCGAACAATACAACATTGACGCGATTACTGACCTATACCGCAAGCAGACAATTTCCAAGTTGGATGTTGAACTAGCGAAAGATGCTTCCGTATTTGGTCACGCATTTGAGCGTATCTATACCGATGAGAATTCGGAAAGCTGGTCTACTCGGGTAGATCCACGCAACGTTATTTTGGTTTATGATGACACCGTAAAGCACGAGAAGATGTTCGCTATTGTCTACGTGCCTTCATACGATGAAAAGGGCGAGGTAATCAGCAATCAGTTCGAGGCCACCATCCTCACTCCTACAATGGTCATGGAGAGAACGCTGAAGAATGGCGAGCTTATTGGTAACGAAGGAGACGACTCAATGCACTCATTCGGCGAAGTGCCAATCATTGAGTATCCAAACGACTCAGACCGCGTGGGCGATTTCGAGCCGGTGATTTCGCTTATTGATGCCTACAACATTTTGCAGAGTGACCGCGTGATTGACCGCGAGCGCTTGGTAGATGCAATTCTTGCATTCTATGGCTCCGACTTTGATGAAAAGCAGCGCAAAGAACTCAAAGACAGCCGCATGATTGCCAACCTACCAGAAGGCTCAAAGATTGAGTATGTCATCAAGAACATTGACGAAGCCGATGCGGATGTATTACGCCAGACTATCGCAACCGATATTCACAAGATTTCAATGACACCGGATATGAGCGATGAGAACTTCGCTGGTAATTCCTCCGGTGTGGCTATTCTCTACAAGCTATTAGCGTTTGAGCAGCATATCAAAGACAAAGAGCGTTACTTTGAGGACTCGCTCATGGATCGCTTCCGCATTTACAACTACTTCCTCGTAACTAAGTCCGTAATGTCCAACGTACCAACCGAAGAAGTGGATGCTGTATTTAAGCGTGCATTACCGCAGAATGACCTAGAAACCAGCCAGATGATTAATAACCTAGTTGGCTCTGGAATTGTAGATAAAGAAACTTTGGCAGCGCAACTTTCATTTGTGCAAGATGCCAAAGAGACTGTTGAGCTGGCCGAAGCCGAGCTTGATGAAGATATGGAACTCGGAAACTACGGAACTGACAAACCAAACGAAGATGAGGAGTAATCCTCATGCCGAAGTATCAGCCTGAAGAATACTGGGAGAAAAGGTCGCTGGAGCGATTGACGAGTGCTGAAAAGTCCTCCATTCAGTATCTCAAGAAAATCCAAAGCACTTATCGTTCAGCCGCCAGATCGGTAGTCAATACCGTAAAGGAAACCTATGCGAGCTACTACCGGAACGATGAGACGTTCAGCCAAGAACTCCTAGAAGAAATTGAGCCGAGAGGCAATATTACCAAGTTCCTCAATGACATGGCAAAAGCTGGGCTCGATACTTCACTCCCTGAGAACTTCAAAGGCCGAATGAACCGGCTCAAAATGCTTGAGGCGCAGCTTTGGGCCGAGTCAAAGAAGGTAGCAATTCAAGAGCGTAACATCTCCACCAAATCGTACGAGAAAACGCTGACTGATACATATTACCGGACCATTTACGATATTGCAAAAGGTACCGGCATTGATAGCCCATTCAATATGCTCAACCAAAGAACCGTTGAGAAGATATTGGAGACTAAGTTTGAAGGCAGCAATTACTCCGAGAGAATATGGAAGAATACCGACATTCTCGCCAATTCATTACAAGATATACTCGCACGAGCAGTTGCTACCGGCCAAGCTCCCGAAAAGACCATTCGCGAAGTCATGGAACGGTTTGACGTTGGATTTTCTAACGCCAGCCGTTTGGTCCGTACGGAGACTAATTATTTCGAGAACAAAGGCGAGCTGGAGTCATACAAAGAGCTTGGTATTAAGAAGTTCAAGTTTCTGGCCACGCTGGATGAACGGACCTCTGATATTTGTCGCTCAATGGATAGTAAGGTATTCAATGTAAAGGATGCCGAGCAAGGCAAGAATGTACCACCTCTGCATCCATATTGCCGAAGTACGATTGTTCCGGTTGTGGACGGATTTGAACCAAAAGAGCGTAGTATGCGCGATGGTGTGACGGATGAGACCAGACTGGTTGAGAATACGAACTATTACGAATGGCAAAAAGAGCATGGCATTACTCAGGAAATGTCGCGTATCACGAGAAGCGGATTGAAACCGGTACTCGGCAAGAACAACTTGGATGCTATTGGTGTGAAGCAAGGCCCACCAATGACTCAAACGGAAGCCATGAAGGGTGCGAACCCACGCTATAACCTAGATCGTTCTTATAAAATTAATTGTCAGCGCTGCGTTCCGACTTACGAGATGCGCAGGCGTGGTTATGACGTGGTCGCTAATCCGAACAATGGCGGCAAGTCATTGATGGGTAAGGAATTCTTCGTAGATCCAAAGACGAAAGATTTCCCGAAGGTTTCGCCAAATATCACATCTGGAAGCAAGTTTCTTAATACGCTCAAGAAACAGCCAGACGGACGTTATGCAGTACTCAATAAGTGGAAGGGCTCACGCTATGGCCACACATGGGTTGCCGAAGTCAAGAATGGAAAGGTCAAGTTTATTGATCCGCAACCCGGCAAGACTGTAAGCATTGAGGAATACTTGGGCCATTCTGAACGTTTGGCATTCTACCGGATGGATAACATGCAGATAAGTGGCAATGATGATATAATTAAGATATTCATGCGAGGTAAAAAATGAATAGAGTTGAAGCGGAAAAGGTGCTGAAAAAGGCGGTAAGGACTATGGACCTGCCGACTGGCCGGCTTTACCTGCAATTAATCGATGAAGATAAGAACAACTACTATTACGATGTTTGTGTAATTCCCGATAATGCCCGGATTGACTGGAAAACCAACCAGCAAATCGCGGACAAATACGCAATCAGTCCACCATGGTATGTGAACAAGAAGTCCGGCGATGCTGGCATTAATTGGGGGATGCCAGAAAATTAGGCTTGTTTGTTTGGATATGGTATAATAATCGTAAGACTAATTGCACTCACAGGCGACTGTGGGTGCTTTTTGTTATTTAATCAATTAACTCGTGGCGACACGTAAAAATCGGAGGTAATATGGCTGACGAAGCTAACAACTCAACATCAGAAGGCACAACCAATGCTGCCGGTGCCAACGAAACTGACGTAAAAGACACCAAAGGTGGCAAGACTTTTACCCAAGAACAACTCGGGCAGAAACTCTCAGAGGAACGCAAGAAATTGCGAGAGGAATTTGAGAAAGAGAAAGCCAACGCACTCGCAACCGAAAAGGCTGAGTGGGAACGCCAATCTAAATTGACCGAGGAGCAAAGGGCGAAAGAGGCTCAGGAAGCTCAACGTAAAGAGCTTGAGAAACGCGAACACGACATTACGATGCGTGAACGCCGGTCTGAGGCGATTGAAAAGCTGAATGAGAAAGGTATCTCAACCAAACTCGTAGACTTTGTAGTAGATGCCGACTCGGATAAAACCGACCAAAATATCGAGGTTTTGGAGAAAGAGTTTAACAAGGCAGTTGAGGAAGGTATCAAAGCCAAACTCGCTGGCAGAACTCCGACTGACAAAGGCTCGACAACCACAAGTGGCAAAACCACTGAAGGCTCGGCCAGTAATGGAATTATTTCCAAAGATGGTTATAGAGCATTTTAATAATTTAGAAAGGTATTAAAATGGCACGAACTGATGCTTTATCTATCCTTGCTTCACAAGATACCAAGGATAAACTCATCGAACTCGGTGGCAAACTCATCGAGTCTATCCAGAAAAATGCTGTTTCTTCTTACCTGAAGAATACTGACTATTCTGGTGATCCTACAACCGGTTCTGTTGAAATCAACCGCTTTGCTAACGCTTCGGTAGATGCTTACGGAACTGCACGCGCAGCTGGTAAAGGCAATGCGTTGATGAACTCTGGTAAGGTTACTATCAACCTCGACCAAGACAAAGAGATCACAACCGAAATCGAATTCAAAGATATTAAACTCTTTGGTATCACCGGTTTGCTCGACAGAAGGACTGCTAACCACGACAAGAGAGCTATTGCTCACCTTGACCGCGCTTTCTTCGCTTGCGCAGAAGCTGCAGGTACCGAGGTTACGACCAGCTCCACCGAATATATCGACATCGTAGACGAGATGATTGCTAACGCTGAGTCCACTGTCAACGATTTCGTAGACGGTGTGGACCGCGAAGATCTAGCTTTGGCTATCAAACCAACCGTATTCAATGCACTACGCAAGTACATTGACAAGATTGACGGTGGTTCTGAAAGTGGCGCTGTGAACAAAATTCATGGTGTGGACGCTTACAGCAACTTCCGCCAGAATGCTGACATTGTCCTTATGTACAAGGGCGCTGTTGGCCAGCCGGTTGCTATTTCGGATTACACTGCGGAGAAAATCCCTCTATCCGAAAGCTTTGCTACCGAAACCTATCTCCACTACGGTACTAAGGCTGTTATGCCTGACCTCATCTGGACCTACGGTGGCGATGAAAGTGGCGAAAGCTAATAGGAGGTAAAGAATATGTACGCTTACGATACGTTCACACTCGAGGTGACAAATGCGACTAAGGAAATTAATCATGCTGCGGCTGAAGATGAAACACTTCTCAAAAGCGTGTGTGAAGAAATTACTGACCGTATTTCGCTCTACCTAAACTTACCAGCAAACACAAATGCAAAATGCTTTGACCGTAGGCTCGTAAGGATTGCTGCACGTATCGTGAGCGGCATCTTTACCCAAACCCAAGCCAATATCGAGGGAGATAATGACGATACCGAAGTCAAGTCTCTATCAGATAACGGTCAATCCATTACGTACGGAGAGAAAACCAAGAATTACTTGGCCTCCGCAACGGATGGTGAATTGTTTGGTGGATTTGCCGAATTACTAAAACCATTTAGGAGAGTCCATGTTGTTCCCAGATAGCGCAAAAGCTAAAATCAAAGACGCGTTTTACGATAAAACGATTGAGATTTTAGACGCTACGGAGAATGTGGATGCCGAAGGTGGAATAGTAAAGAATATGACAACCATCAAAGGCACATTCAAAGGTAATATTCGGTTCAACGCACTTGGCGAACTACAGACGGAATTAGGCCTTACGCAGAATATTGACATTGCGATTTCTTGCCCGACTGATACTGAGGTTGAGGTAGGCGATCTATTGCGATACTCTAGCGTTACCTATCTTGTGACTGACTCGCTGCCAAGAGACTCTCATAAATACATTATGGGTACGAAATGGCGCGCGGATTAACGATCAAGTTAAAGGGTGTCGAAAGCATCCAAAAGCATTTCGCAAAGATTGCCAATCCAACAAAGGTGCGTGAAGCCGTAGTGAATAGCACTGCAATAGTGTTATCCTCTGCGAAGCATTACGTTCCGGTTGGACGAGAAGGCGGTGGAGGTCTCCGTAACTCAATCCACATGACGGTTGAGGAGAATGGAGACAGCATTGCTGGTAAGGTCTTTGCAGGCGGTGGCCACGCTATGTATGTAGAATTTGGCACAGGTGTAGTTGGAGAGGCCTCAAACTATCCGAGAGCAGCCGAATTGGGCTTGAAATACGCTCAATACAGCTGGACTTATACTCCGGATGGTGGCGAACACTTCTACACAACCAAAGGCTACCGAGCGAGACCGTTCATGTATCCGGCGTTAAACCAGAATAAAGCCCAGATTAAGAAGCTAATTACTAATGCATTAAGAGAAGGTATCAAAAGATGACTTACAATCCTAAACCTGAAATCTACGCCAAGCTGAAAAGCTTGGGCTATACCTGCATTCAAGGCAGTCAGGAGACGTTTGCAAAGGTTCCGGCGATTACTTTCACGCTAGGCAGCAAATCGGCTCGCTATGAGCTAGACAAAAAGCCGAGCGTCTATGATGTGGAGGTAGTAGTGGATGTGTGGGCGAATGATAGTGTTACCGCGAGTGGCATTGTTGACGAGGTAGAGGCCGCAATGCTCGATATTGATTATCTACTGACATTTTCCACAGATGTTCCTGCACCTGATGGATGTTTGTATCACACTAACTTACGATTTAGTGCGATTAAAGAACCTAATTAATAGAAAGGAATAACTATGGCTGGAAAGCTTACTATGGGTACATCCCTTACGATGACCAAGGCTGGTTCTGAAGCTACGGATACCGTAATTAAGTCACTCACCTCCATCGGATCTGTGTCTGGCGAGGGCGATGAAATTGATGTAACTACTCTCGACTCTCCTAATGGTGCCAAAGAGTATATCCAAGGCGCTGTTGACTGGGGTACGGTAGACATTGAAGGCAATGTTACGGACGGCGATCAGCTCGCTGCACTTCGCACTGTCTTTGACTCGAAAAAGACTCGCGAATGGACGATTGAAACCCCGGCTGGTCATCAAATCGTATTTGACGCGTTTATCCAAACCTTTGAATACGGTGAAAAGACTACCGATGGTCTTGATACATTCTCACTCACTCTACGCGTGAGCGGCGATGTAACCTTCACCCCCGGCAGCGAAAGCTAAACCCTAGGGGAGAGGGTAATCTCCCCACCTTATCAATTTAAGCGAGGAAATAATATGGATACCAAACCAACTTTAACCTATACAGCTAGCAGAATTGCACTTGCAGAACGCGAACTCAAGATGAATTTCTTTGACGAGCTACCCTTGCTCGCGAGAAAGCCATCTATGTCCGGCTTGCTATTCTTATTCAAGGCCGGTGGAGGCACTGATACACAGTTTGACGAGTGTTTCAAAAAGGGTGCCGATGAGGTTATGGTCGTTATTATGGAAGGTTTGGAAGCTGGCGGTTTTTTACCGAAAGAAGCCGTAGACGAAGTAAAGAAGGCAATGGCGGAAATCAAGGAAAGCCAAGAAACTTCACAGACTTCTGGCGAAGCAACCAAAAAGTAGCGTTTAAGATTGGACTCCATATTAGAGAATACTGGGATTTAACTCTCGGCGAATTTTACGATTGTATAGATGGATACGATGACCGCCTATTAGACATTGACGGATTGAACCTATATCTTGGCAATTATGTCGCGCTTGGAGTAAACAACCCAAAGAAGATGCCAAAGGAACCTTTGATGTTGAAGAAGCTTGGCAGAGACAAGACGATTATGACATCGGACGGCGAACTTGACGCTTTCATAGTTGCGATGGCCAAAAAAGGAGGAAAATAAATGGCAATAACTACCGTAGACGAATTACAAGTAGTAATTGGCGCAAATTCTGACGATTTCCAAGATGGATTGCAGAAAACCCAGAAGCAGCTTAATGCTTTTTCAAAGAGTTTCGATGGGATTAGCGCTGGGATGGCAACTGCAGCCGTTGCAGCTGGTAATCTTATTGCGAAGGCCGTTGAAAAAGTAGTATCTACTATCTCCTCCAACATTGACTACGCTGTAAGGCGTTTGGACTCGCTCAACCGTTTCCCAATCGTAATGCAGAACCTCGGCATTAGCACAGAGGACGCATCCAATGCGATCAACAGCTTATCTGAATATACCGTCAACTTGCCTACAACCCTAAATGACGCGGCAGAAAAGGTACAATACTTTACTTCTGCGACCAATAACGTATGGCAATCAATCAAGATATTCGAGGCGTTGAATGACGCGATTGTTTCCGGTGCTCAGACTGCAGAGGTGCAAAGCACAGCGCTTTATCAGTGGTCACAGGCAATAGTTCGTGGCTCATTCGATATTGAGCGTGAGTTTAACGCAATGGTCGTGGCTAACGCGAAGGCAGTCAATGAAATCTCTGAACGATTACTCGGCACTGGCAAGAACTTCAACGACTTATGGGAAGCATTGAAGAACGGAACAGTCACAACCTACGACATGGTGAACGCCATGGTTTATTTGGACGAACATGGTGTCGGAGGATTGGAGAGCTGGAGCAAGCGTGCAATGAACTCTGTGGCCGGTATTGATACGGCAATTACGAGGTTCAAAACGAACTTAGGTAAGGCAGTCGCAGTTGTAGCGAGCGAAATCGGCTGGAAGAATATCTACACCTTCATCAACAATGTAGGTGACGCGATCTACAAAGCTGGTACTTATGTGGCAGCATTCACTCGTATATTAAAGGAAGCATTCGCATGGGTTTCTGCCCTATTTGGCGGCGGTTCGGGCTCTACGGCTGATATTGTCAAAGAGACTGGTTCGGCTGCAAGTAATACCGCTTCAATGGCTTCAGGCGCTGCAGACACAGCTGAAGGCATTAGTGACGCGGCTGGAGCGGCCAAGAAGCTCAATAAGCAACTATCTGCCTTTGATGAAATGAATGTACTTCGCGAGCAAGACTCCTCGTCCGGTGGTGGTTCAGGTGGCTCAGGCGGAGGTGGAGGCGCTGGCGCATATAACTTTGACTGGGATACTAGCATTGTAGAGTCAGCCGGTGATAAGATTGCGAAGATTGTAGATAAACTCAAGAAAAAGCTCAAAGAGTTATTCGGTGATTTTGACATTGAGAAGATTGGCAAAGCCATCAAGAGATTTGTGGACGACCTGAAGAAGCTCACAGATCCATTGGTACGTATCCTAGACGATATTTGGAACGAATACTTACGACCATTCGTGAACTGGGCTGGTAATGAGCTATTACCGGCATTCCTGAACGCTCTAGGCGGCGCGATTAACTTCGTAGGTACAGTAATTGGTACATTCTGGGATAAATGTCTCAGACCGTTTATTGATGACTTCCTGAAACCTATCGCACAGTGGACCGGTGGCGTGATTGTCAACGTGCTTAACTGGATTGGCGATGGCTTACGTGGTCTCGCTTCAAACCAAAGTGCAATAGATGCGATTGCGAACTCATTAAAGCTATTATTAGAGGCGTTCCTATCGTTCAAGGTAGTGACTGCCGTCTCGGATGCGATAAACGTATTTGGCGGCGCTCTCACAGCCCTCAAAGGCCAGACAGCTTCGGTTGTTACTCCTATGAGCGCATTGGCACTTCAGATTGGTAGCTCTACGAATAATTATCAGATGATGGCCGCAGCAACTCAAATGGCCGGCATTCAGGTTGGTTCATTCGGAAGTACGCTCAAAGGCGTTTTGGATGCAGTGATTAGCCCTACAACCATTGCTATGCTCGGTCTCGTTGCGGTTATGGAAACCGTCCAAGTTATTACTGAGTACGTCAAGCTTAAGGAAATGGAAGCTGCGGCGGCGCTTGCTGAATATAATGCAAAGATATTTACAGAGGAAGAAGCGCACGAAGCAGTCAACGATGCAATTCAGGCACAGTTGGATCTAAAAGACAAATTGCTCGGCATCCAGAAGGAATTAGCTGACGCGACATTGAGCTTAATGGAAGCGCAAGACAAAGAAGCCGCTGCACAAGTTGTGGCCGAGAGTGTCGCGCAGAAATACAACATGACGCTCGACCAAGCGAGGGATTATGTCCACAATCTCGATATTGAGAGTGGCAACCTCACAGAGCAAGACCGAGAGTTGGCAGACGCTGTTTATGAATTGGAGAGCAAAGAAGGTAAACTTCGCGAAGCACAAGACGCAGTGACCGAGAGCAAGAAGAAACAGACTCAAGCTTCGTATGATTTAGGCAGCCAAGCATGGAAAGAATATGCAATGCAGCAACTCATTGAGATGCAGAACAAACTCAATGAAGGCAGTTACATGGAAGTGGTAGACGCGCTTGAAGAAGTATCCAACGCGACAATCACCTATACAGATGAAAACGGCAAGATGTGCCAGATTACCGGCGAAGATATGAAGAACATGGCCGATTATCTCGGCGATTTACTCGAAGATATGGATACGGACCAAAGTAGAGCATGGTCTAGGGCATGGCAGTCAGCTGAATACAATACAGACAACATTCGTGGCGCTATGAAGAACCTAGGCGTGGATGCGAAGCGTTATGGCTCCGAAATTCCATCCGGTATCTCACAAGGTATCCAGAACGGACAAGGTGGCGTGCTAGGCACCATTGGCGGACTAGCTTCCGGTATTATGAACAAGTTCAAGAGCGTCTTAGGTATCTCCTCGCCATCAAAGGTATTCTCTGAGTTTGGTGGCTGGATTGACAAAGGTCTCGCAAACGGTATTGAGAATGATGCTTCAGTTGTGACGGATACGGTCAGCAATTTGGCGAAAGATACATTTGGTGCGTTTAATGATTACGCGATTGACACAAATATAAGCGCTGGCCTGAGCAGAGCTTCTCTCTCATCGCTCGGCGAAGCAACGCAAGAATTATTGGTGGATGCTGAACAAACTCCGGTTCATGTGGTTGTAAAGGTTGGCGAAGATACGCTCATAGATAGAGTGGTAGCTGGCATTAATGATTTAAGCCAACTAAGCAATAGATCCGTAATTAACGTTTAGCGTTTGAAGATTTTACCGCAGTTACGGCAATAGAATTGAACCTTTTTGCTATTGCCACCCATCATTCCAGTTACTACGCCAGCTACAGGGGTAAATAATACACCGCCAACTGCAGCTTTACCCATAGAAAAACTCTTTCGTTTCTGCCCGATTGGTTCAATGTCTGTGCTATGGCACTTTGGACATTGGGCTTTCTTTGGTACTTTGGCAGCTTTCGGTTGCTCCGGTTCGGGAGTGTAATTCTTCATGTTCTCGGAGTATGTATGTATCTGCCTTTTCGCTTGGTCGATTGTTACGCCTTTGAAGCTAAACCGTCCGGGGAATGCCTTGGACAGCTTTTCGCTGCAAGATCCACATACTCTCTGACCTTCCAGCTTGTTAAGTGATATATTCGACCATTTAAGCACTCGGCCACACAAAGGGCAGGTGTTGGACGTAGCATTAGCCATGTTTGTTTTCCTTGTTTATTATTTGTGCAATCATAATTCAATTATACCACATACAAAAAAGGCCCTCGCAGTTGGATTGCCTTTTTTGTCCGGGTAAGTGTTCTTACATTACAATTATAGAATATATTATCATTTTCGCCAAGTGGTGAAAATGGTCGTAAATACTTGCAAGTAGATCGCCAAACTGCCCGGAAAAACCTGCAAAAATGGTACAATAGAACTAGACTAATTGCACTCCATTTTGGGAGTGCTTTTTGTTGTACGTTATGCTTACGCGAAGGGGGGTGTAAGGTATGGCCAAGAAGAAGCGCAAGAAAAGAGGTAGCTATTACATTAGCAGCAATGACTACCACCACATTCTTTATCAGCGCCGACATTGGAACCAAGGATACGCTAAAGCTCTCAGGGAACATGCATACATGGGGAGAATGATACCAAGAAACACGCTGCATCGTGAAATTCACTCGAAGATCCATGACATACCTTGCCCGAATGGGAAAGAATGCCGGATGGCTTTTGAGGAGCTTTGCCGCAGGGAGCGTCTTGGGCTCATTGACCTCGAAAACGACACCGTAGAGCAGCGCATTGATTTCCTGATTGAGATGTGGAAGGACTTATGTCCTGCAACCGTAGCCATTCTGGAATGGCAAAAACAAGTCGTAAGCAAATATTATCAGCGGAGTGGCGATTGATGCCACTCCCTACCCTAGAGGGAGTTAGCTCAGTTGGTAGAGCGCCATTCTGATACGATGGATGTCATTGGTTCAAATCCAATACTCCCTACCACCTAAATAAATCACACTCTTTTCAAAACAAAAATCGAGCCATTAAATAAACTCCATTCTACTTGCGAGAGGCAAATCCCCCACGCCTCTCGCTTTATTAATTCTCTTATGCTATAATTAGGCTGTTAGTGCCTCGTCCATGATTGTGATATAATTAAGTTAGACTGATTGCACTTCTGCTAGAGCAGAGGTGTTTTTTGTTACCAGCCTAACGAAAGGAGCTTCTATGGCCAATATACAACCAATCAAAACAAGTCTCACAGTGCAGAGGAAACTCTCGCTTGCGGCAGGTATTCTATCTGCTATTGCGACATTTGTTTCATTAATCTCTAAAACGTGGGGTTTCGCAGGCATAGGAGAGCAAATCGTAACAACCTTCCTTGCTGCTAACACCGTAATAAATATGTACTTCTTCGGCTCAACCAGCCAAAAGATTACGGAGGACAAGAAAGATGAAAGCGGCAAGTAAATTCATTAAACGAAATCTACATTGGTTTATCGTGGGAGGAGTAACAATCCTCTGCGCTTTGTTTATTATCTTTGGCCATACGTCAGAGAATGGACAATATCGCACGCTGGATGGCAATGACGCTCAAATCCCAGAAGCTACGACTAAGTTCATTGAGGACGCTGAAGATGCGATGTATCGCATTATGAATGAGGACGCTCCGACAGATGAAACTACCGTAGAAGAATACAAAGACGGTTTTGAAGATGACGAAGGTTTAGGCGGTTCTACCACATTAGACACCGTAATTGCGCGGCGTAAACCAGACGGCGACAACGATGGTGGGCGTGGCTGGCAATGCTCGAAATATACAGCTTATCTGGCCACCGGCAAGAAGGATTACTCGTCAGCGCATCCTGATTACGGACCGGTAAATGGTAAGAACGTGGCAGCATGGCTTCATGATAACTTCGGCTGGAAGTATGTAGACACTCCGGTTAAGGGTGCTATTGGTTCCGGCGGTTTCAACACTCAGTATGGCCATACAGCTATGTTCCTATACTGGGTTGGCACGAATGTAGCCATGGTGAATGACGCAAACTATACTCCGCTTACCGTATCGACTCACACAATGAATACGAGTGGCTGGGTATGGGTAGTTCCACCTGATTACACACCGGATCCAGAGCCAACTCCAACTCCGACACCAACTCCAACGCCAACGCCTACTCCAAGTGAAGATGTATCTTACACTGTGAGATTAGGCGATACATTGGGTGCGATTATTCGTGCTAACGGATACACTGGGAATAGATTATTCGGAGATGACGGTTTAGCTCAAGCGATTGCAGAAAAGAATGGCATTGCCAACCGAGGTTTGATTTATCCTAACCAAACCATTATTCTTTACCGGAGTTTAATGAATGCGTATTAAGGGCTGGGAGATATGATGAAAGGATTATATGTTAAACCTACACAGAGCAAAGCAACATTGCAAGTTGCCGCGAGGGGTGAATTACATCAAAATACCAGTAAGATAAGGAGGATAAATGGCGTTTAGCGGAACGTTACTGACAATCGGGAGTACAGCTATTTCAGGGCTGAAATCGTACTCCGTTCAATATAACAAGCTGTGGAAGGAT
>Ga0310690_10004428_pt1 | contig 19945 bp, 13 predicted proteins | sample AusTroGonzalo_MG_2_FD_207661 | JGI IMG/M metagenome (GOLD analysis project Ga0310690, IMG submission 207661) | Bovine rumen microbial communities from tropical cattle in Woodstock, Queensland, Australia - Gonzalo_04 (v2) (version 2) | ecosystem: Host-associated > Mammals > Digestive system >...
TTTGTCGTTGTATTGGGGATTGCGGATGCGGGCGATCGTGTGCTTCGCGCCCTGGCGCTTCGCCAGGAAGCACATCAGCATGTTCAGCTCGTCCGAGCCGGTGACGGCGATAAAGAGGTCCGTCTTCTCCACTCCGGCCTCCGACAGTGCCTCGCAGTCGGCGCCGTTGCCGGCCATGCACATGACGTCGTACTGGTTGTTCAGTTCTTCCAGCACGTCCGGGCGGTTGTCCATCGCGACAACGTCGTGCCCCTCGTTGACCAGCGCGCCGAGCAGCGCCACACCGATCTTGCCGCAGCCCACAAGTATGATTCTCATTTTGGTTACTCCTTGTTCAGAGTTCAGGGTGTGTAGGGACGGCACGCTGCCGTCCACTGGGGGTAGTTGAAAGTTGAAAATGGAAAGTTGAAAGTGGTGGTATCGTTCAAATTGTCATTTGAACGATGAAGAAAACGGGATACGCGGACGGCTGCGAGCCGTCCCTACGTTCTGTGAGCAGCTTCATCGTTTTTCATTTTGCAGACGGCAATCTGCAAAACATCGACAGTTTCAACGTTCAACCTTCAATTTCCGTGCCGTTACTTGATCCGGAAGCATTTCCGGATATTGCTCAGCTCGCCCACCACGTAGGCGACGTCGCCCTCCTTGAAGGGACGGTCCGGCTTCGGCATTTTGACTGCGCCGTTGATCCGCAGGGAGATCAGGTTGAGCTCGTACTTTCTGCGCAGATCCAGCTCCACCAGGGTCTTGCCGTACCAATCCTCCGGCACGGCCATCTCGTAAATGGAATAACCGCCCTCGAACTGCATGTAGTCCAGGATCTTCTCCGAGGAATACTTGGTGGCCAGACGCAGAGCCACCTGCTTTTCGGGGTAGACGACCTCGTCGGCCCCATTGCGCAGCAGGAATTTCTCCTGAATCTCGTTTTTGGCGCGGGCAATCACCTGCTTTGCGCCGAGGTCCTTGAGCAGAGAGGTGGTTTCCAGCGAGGTCTGGAAGTTTTCGGAGACCGTCACCACGCACAGGTCATAGTTGTCCACGCCCAGTGTGCGCAGGAAGTTGGGATTTGTGCAGTCGCCGATCTGCGCGTCCGTGACGTAAGGCATCACGGCGTTGATCAGGTTTTCCCGCACGTCCACGATCATGATCTCATAGCCCTGCTCGTTCATTTGCCGAGCCAGCATGGCGCCGAAATTACCGGCGCCCAATATTAGAACAGACTTCATTCTTTCCACCTCATTTGTGAAATGATGAATGATGGATTATGAATGATGAGTTTTCTCAACATGTAACATTCATCATTTATAGTTCATAATTATCCCACGGTTACCGTCTCCAGCGGCTTTCTGCCCGGGGGATTCTTTCCGCCGGGCAGCAGGGCGTAGACCAGGGTCAGCGCGCCCACGCGGCCAAGGAACATCAAAACCATCAAAATGATTCGGGAGCATTGGTGCAGGTTCGGGGTGATACCGAGGCTCAGCCCCACGGTACCAACGGCGGAGCTGGTCTCAAACATGCAGGTCAGCAGGGGCAGCCCCTCCACCCGGGAGAGAATCGCCGAGCCGACAGAGAACAGCATCAGATAGAGGAACAGGATCGTACCGGCGTTCCGAATTACGTCCTGCCCGATCCGGCGGCGGAAGCACTCCACGTCGTCGCGGCGGCGGAACACGGTCAGACCGGCCAGAAAGAGGACGGCAACGGTCGTGGTCTTCATGCCGCCGGCCGTGGAGCCGGGCGAGCCGCCGATCAGCATCAAGCCGATCATTTGCAGGATGCCGGGCTCGGACATCTTCGTGAGATCCGCAGTGTTGAAGCCGGCGGTTCGGGTGGTGACAGACTGGAACAGCGCGTTCAGAATGCGCTCTTTCAGCGGCAGCTCGCGGTATTCCAGCAGGAAGTTCAGCGTGGCGGGAATCAGGATCAGCACCGCCGAGCTCACAAGCACCAGCTTGGTATGCATGCGCAGACGGCGGAAGCGGAAGCGCTTCTCCCGCAGATCCTCCCAGACCAGAAAGCCGATCCCGCCGACGACGATCAACAGCATAATGACCGTGTTGACCCAGAGATCTGCGCCATAGCTGGTGAGCGAGGAGTATTTTTCCCGCACCCCCATCAGGTCGAAGCCCGCGTTGCAGAACGCGGAGATTGCATGAAACAGGCTGTACCACAGCCCCTTGGCAAAGCCAAAATCCCGTAAAAAGACCGGCATCAGCAGCAGCGCGCCGCACAGCTCGATGCAGATCGAGCCGCGGAGGATGAAGCCCGTCCGGCGGACAATGCCGCCCACCTGCGGCGCGGAGATGGACTGCTGCATCATATTGCGCTGGGCCAGGCTGATGCGGCGGCCCCAGAGCCGGAAAAAGGTCACGGCAACGGTGATGACGCCCAGACCGCCGATCTGGATCAGAATCAAAATCAGAAGCTGACCCCAGAAAGACCAATGTGTCGCCGTGTCCTGCACAATCAGACCGGTCACGCAGGCTGCGGAGACGGAGGTAAACAGCGTGTCGGAAAAGGGCGTCCAAGTCCCGGAGCGGCTGCAAACGGGCAGGGTCAGAATCAGAGCGCCCAGCAGGATCAGCCCCAGAAAGCCCAGCAGGATTACCTGAAAGGAAGCGGTGGTATGATTTTTGCGATGCAGGAAAGCAATTCGCAAGGGAACTCCTCCTTTCCAAAACGGGTTCTGATCGGCCGATTAAGCCTTTTTCTTTTCAAACCCGTGGATCCAATCCGACTTTGTGTAGTAGAGGAAGTAGATGACCGAGCTGATAAACCAGGTCATCGGGTAAGCCCAGAACAGCAGGGTGATGTTGTGGTCGATCTGCATGGCGATCGTGATGTAGCTGACGCGCAGCACGCACCAGACGCCGAGCATGATGAACATCGGGACGAAAGCCTTGCCCGCGCCGCGGCAGATGCCCGCAATGCAGTGCGAGAACGAGAGCATGCAGAAGAACAGAGATTCAATGCGCGCCTGCCGCACGGCAATGGCAATGGATTCCGGGTCGTCGATAAAGATCGAGACCAGCGGCCTGCCGAAGAGGAAGACGATCACCCCGATCAGCTCCGCCATGAGCACGGCGGCCAGAATGCCGAAGCGCGCGCCCTGCTTGGCCCGGTCGTATTCCTTTGCGCCGAGGTTCTGGCCGATGTAGGTGGTCAGCGCCATCGAGAAAGAGGTGATGGGCAGGAAAGCGAAGCCCTCGATCGTGCCGTAGGCGCCGAACGCGTTGGTGCCGACGTTGCCGAAGGTGTTGATGTTGGTCTGCACCAGGACGTTGGCCAGACCGATCACCGAGTTCTGTACGCCGGTGGGCAGACCGAAGCGCAGGATCTCGCGCAGGGAGCTGCCGTCGATCCGCAGCTTGCGCAGGGACAGGGCGTAGACCGTGTCCTTTTTCATGAGCTGGTGCAGGCAGAGCAGGGCGGAGAGGGCCTGGGAAATGGTGGTGGCAATGGCGGCCCAGCGGATGTCCAGATCCAGGGGCCCGAGGAAGAGCCAGTCAAGAAAGACGTTGGTGACGGAGGAGACGATCAGGAAATACAGCGGCCGTTTGCTGTCGCCCACGGCGTTCATGATCCCCTTGAAGGTGTTGTACATGACCATGGCCACGGAGCCGAGGAAGTACCAGCGCAGATAGGAGATCGCATAGGGCCGGAGCTTCTCGTCGAGCTGCATCCAGACGGGAATGTAGGAGGCGAGGATCGAGCCGACCACGGTCAGCGTCAGGCCGCAGAGCAGGGAGATCAGCACAGCGGTGTGGACGGCCTTGGACATCCGCTCCGGATCTTTGCCGCCAAAGTAACGGCTGATGACCACGCCCGCGCCCATGGACGCGCCGACGAAGAAAGAGATCATCAGGAAAATGAGGCTGGTGGAGGATTTGACTGCGCCAAAGGCCGAATCGCCCAGATACTCGCTGACGATCCAGGCGTCGGCGGTGTTGTAGAGCTGCTGGAAGAGCTGGCTCAGGAAAATCGGGAAGGCAAAGGCCGTAATGACGCGCTTCGGATTGCCCTGCGTCAGCAGGGTGGCCTCTGCGTGCCGGTGGTGCGGCATGTGCATGTGAATGAGTTTGAAAGGCATGACACGAATTCTCTCTTTTATCTGATAAAAAGTCATATCATTATACAATGATTTAATAGATTTGTAAAGCCCCGGAACGGGAAAAACAGGGGACAAAATCCAACAAAAAGCGAAAGAAAAACCTTGCCTCTTTTGCCGAACTGTGCTACAATAACCAAGTGTTGAAGAAGGAGGGGGACGTCCCATGCGGAAACTGATCGGCTTTGATAATCAGATGTACCTTGATACCCAATCCGCCCGGATCCGGGAGCGGATATCCCAGTTTGGCGGCAAGCTCTACCTGGAATTCGGCGGCAAGCTGTTTGACGACTACCATGCATCCCGCGTTCTGCCCGGCTTTGCGCCGGACAGCAAGATTCGGATGCTCTTCGAGCTCCGCGACGACGTGGAGGTCGTCATACCCATCAACGCCTCCGCCATCGAGCAGAACAAGATCCGGGGCGACCTGGGCATTACCTACGACGAGGACGTGCTTCGGCTGATCGACGCCTTCCGCGCCGAAAAGCTCAATGTGGGCAGCGTCGTCATCACCCAGTATGCCGGTCAGGGGGCTGCGGACGCCTTCCGCCGCCGCCTGGAGCACCTCGGCGTCAAGGTCTACACCCACTATCCCATCGAGGGCTATCCGCATAACATCACCAAGATCGTCTCGGCAGACGGCTACGGCAAAAACGAATACATCGAGACCACCAAGCCGCTGGTCGTGGTCACCGCGCCGGGCCCCGGCTCCGGCAAGATGGCCACCTGCCTCAGCCAGCTCTATCATCACTACGAGCGCAGCGAGACGGCCGGCTACGCCAAGTTTGAGACCTTCCCGATTTGGAATCTGCCGCTGAATCACCCGGTGAATCTGGCCTATGAGGCGGCCACCGCCGATCTCAACGACGTGAATATGATCGACCCCTTCCACCTGGCCGCCTACGGCGAGACCACGGTGAACTACAACCGCGACGTGGAGGTCTTCCCGGTTTTGCAGGCCATCTTTGAGAAGATCATGGGAACCTGCCCCTATAAATCCCCCACGGATATGGGCGTGAACATGGTCGGCAACTGCATTGTGGACGACGACGTCGTCTGCGAGGCCGCCCGGCAGGAGATCGTGCGCCGCTACTACGCCGCGCTCTGCGACCAGCGCAGGGGCACGGGCAACGACGAGACTGTCTTCAAGCTGGAACTGCTGATGAAGCAGGCTTCCGTGACGCCCGCCATCCGTCCCGTGGTGGCCCGGGCCGCCCAGGCCGAGGAGGAGACCGGCGAGCCCGCTGTCTGCATCCACCTGCCCAACGGCGAGCTGGTCGTTGGCGGCATGTCGGAGCTCATGGGCCCGGCCGCCGCCGCCCTGCTGAACGCGATGAAGTCTCTGGCGCACACGGAGCCGCACCGCCACCTGATCACACGCGAGGCCATCGAGCCCATCCAGAGCCTCAAAACCAAGTACCTGGGCGGCCGGAACCCCCGCCTGCACTCCGACGAGATCCTGATCGCCCTGGCCATCTCCGCTGCCACCGACGAGGAGGCAGCCAAGGCCATGAAGAAGCTGACCCGTCTGCGTGAGTGCGAGGTGCACTCCACCGTCATCCTCAGCGAGCAGGACGCCGCCACCTATGCCCGCCTCGGCATGCGGGTCACCTGCACACCCAAGTATCAGAGCAAAAATTTGTTTCACAAAAAAGTGAAATGAGTTAATATAAGATAACGGGAGAGAAGAAAATATGAGCGAGAGCAAACAAATCCGCAGCTACATTCGTTGGTTCAAAACGACCCAAAAAATCATTGTCCTGGTGCTGCTTCTGGCTTTCATTGGCAGCTGTTGCATGGTGGTGAAGAACAGCGGAACGAAAGACCCGGATCCGGTCAAAATGGACCCCTTTCAGAGTGAGATCGGCAACTATGTCTACGTAGATGTGGTCGGCGTCAGCGACTGGATCTATCAGGTCGGAAAAAACGTCGTTTACTATGCGTTGGAGGACACAGAGGGAGACTTTTATATCGCCAGCATTACGGCCGAGGACTTCGCGAGACTGTCCGCGCAGCATCGGTATTTTGAAGAAGACGGCCCCCTGCCCGAAGCGATTCGGCTCACCGGCGTCTGCAAGAAAACGACTGATTCGGTGCGCAGTGCCGTTGTTGAGGTCTACGAGGATCTCTCGGAGGATGAATTTGACGCTATCTTCGGAAGCCGCTTTATCGACGTGGGCAACACGCCGAAAAAGAGCACCATGGATCTGTGGATGCCGCTGGCGTTGATCTCGCTGGTGACCCCCTTGGTCCTCCTGTTGGTCGCTTGGGCAAAAGGCAGGCAGGAAAAGAAAGCGCTGAAAAGACTGGAGCAGCGCGGGCTGCTGAACCAGGCGGAGAGCGACATTGCCTCTCCCACGATCCGCAGCGAGAAAAAGGACAGCTTCCGCATGAGCAGCCGCTTCCTCTTTGGCAAGGGAATGGGCCTGGCCGCAGCTTGGGATGACGTGATCTGGTGTTTTGAGTCCGTCACCCGCTACAATTTCGTTGTGTCCTATCGGAAGCTGGTGATCTGCACGTTGGACGGCGTCCGTCATGAGCTCTTTTACAAGCATAAGCAGCAGGATGAGATCGTCGCCGTCATGGAGTACATTCAGCAGCAGAACCCAAACGCCATGATTGGCTACACGCTGGACAACGCCCGTGACTACCGCGAGGCTGTAAAGCGGAACAAGTAAAAATGCGATAAAACAGCGGGAAGAACCTTGAAAGGCTCCTCCCGCTGTCCATGTATCTGTATTAGTCGCATTGCATGGGGCGGCGTCCTCGACGCCCCGCCGCTTCCCGCCCGTACCTGCCCGCGATCCTTGGGACGGGAAACCGTTCCCTACGACCTGTAGCGCGGGCAATCTGCCCGCCGTGATTCGCTTCTCGGCGGATTTTTTTGTTCTATTCGGTTGGATTTATCGGAATACATTTCCATCTCCGTCGTAGATTTCCAAGCGTCTGCAAACGACGTGATCCGGCTTGTGTTCCGGCAGATATTTCTCAATGGCTGTCACCAGCAGCAGAGGATTGAGCGTCGGATTCTGCGCGGCCACGACGGCCTCGATGACAACGCTGTTCCCATCGGTCATTCCGAGCGGAGCGAGGAATCCGCATTCCTCGTCCCGCGTTAGCGCATTCTGCGCGCCGTAGGGGACGGGTTCCAAGCTGTCATTCTGAGCGAAGCGAAGAATCCGTTCTCCTTCGTTCTCTGATCCCCGATCCTTGCTCCTTGCTCCCTCATTTTGCATTCTGCATTCTGCATTTTGCATTTCGGAAGCCTCTGCGGGTTGCGGGCAGCACCCCTCCACCGGCCTTAAGGCCGGTTCCCCTCCCCTGCAAGCAGGGGAGGTTTCAGCCGCCTCTACGGAGCACGATTGAATCATCGGGGCAATGTCCAGTTCCACGTCGCCCTTTTTGCTGTGCTTTTCCACGACCAGCGACGGCCGGGCGAACAATTCGCGCAGCGCCTCCATTCTGTCATTCTGAGCGCCGTAGGGGACGGGTTCCAAGCTGTCATTCTGAGCGAAGCGAAGAATCCGTTCCCCTTCGTTCTCTGATCCCCGATCCTTGCTCCCTGATCCCTCATTTTGCATTCTGCATTCTGTATTTTGCATTCCTCCGTCGTACTCCAACACCAGCCTTGCCCGCAGCCAGGCCAGCTTTCCGGCCTTGTGGCCACCGTCATAGCTTTCCAGTGCTTGCAGTCCGGCCGGGAGAACCGAATTCATTCGCTCCGCAATCTCCGCAGCGGGAATATCGCAGCCCTCCGCCAGGGTGAATTCGGCAATCTCACACTGGCTCTCCACCCCCACGGACAGGGGCATGAGGATGGACAGCTCCGGGTGGGGCGTGAAGCCCTGGCTGTGCTTGAGGTCGATCCCTGCCCGGCGGAAGGAGCGCATCAGCGCCCGCATCAAATCCAAATGGGAGGACCAGACTGAGACGCCCTCTTTTGTAAATAAAAGTCTTGACATAGTTATCCCCTCTGTCAGTCTATTTAATTGAGAATTGAGAAGGGAGAATGGAGAATGATTGTGTATAGCAAGTATTGATTTGCAAAACTTCGGAAATATTCAATTCTCAATGTATCTGTTCAGTCGCACCGTAGGGCGGCCTGACCACAGGCCGCCGTGCTCCCTGTTTTTGCCGTGCTTCCGGCGGCCAGGGGTCTACCCATAAAGGGCACAGGTGGCCGCCCTACGCAGGAAAGGGACGACTGAACAGATACTTCTCAATTATCAATTGCCCCTGTCAGTCTTGTTAATTGAGAATTGAGAAGGGAGAATGGAGAATGATTGTGTATAGCAAGTATTGATTTGCAAAACTTCGGAAATATTCAATTCTCAATTTTCAATTCTCAATTCTCAATTGCCCCTACGGCTCGCATTTCCCGCATTCCAGCAGCCCGTTCGCGCCGCAGCCCGCGCAGCCGTGGCGGCAGTCGGGTGTGATCTCGGAGCGGTAGGCCCGTTCGCGCTCGCGCAGCAGGAAGCCCTTGCGCACGCCGGGGTCGATGCTGTCCCAGGGCAGCACCTCGTCGAGGCCGAAGCCCCGCGTGGTGTAGAAGTGCCGATCGATCCCGCATTCCTCGAGCGCGGCGATCCATTTGTCGTAGTCGAAGTACTCCATCCAGCCGTCCAGCTTGGCCCCGCGCCGCCAGGCGGCCTCCACGACCGCGCCGAGGCGGCGGTCGCCCCGGGCCAGCACGGCTTCCAATTCGGAAAGCGTGGCTTCGTGGTAGTTGTACTCCACGCTCTTGTTGTTCAAGTGTTCCTTCAGCAGACGGCAGCGCCGCAGATACTCGTCCGGCGTAATCTGCTGCTCCCACTGAAAGCCCGTAAAGGGCTTGGGGACAAAGAAGGCCGTGGCGACGTGAATCCGCACGCCGCGCTTTTTGTTGGAGGCGCAGGACTTCCAGGTGTTGTAGATTTTGTAGACCAGCGCTCCGATGCCGACCACGTCCTCGTCGGTTTCCGTGGGCAGACCGAGCATGAAGTAGAGCTTCACGTTGTTCCAGCCGCCCGCAAAGGCAATCTCGCAGGTTTTGAGGATGTCCTCCTCCGTGACGTTCTTGTTGATCGCGTCGCGCAGGCGTTGGGTGCCCGCCTCGGGGGCAAAGGTCAGGCCGCTTTTGCGCACCTTTTGCAGCTTCAGCATCAAGTCGCGGGAGAAATTGTCCGCCCGCAGGGAGGGCACCGACACGTTGATGTTCCGAGCCACGCAGTATTCGGTCATGCGATCCGTCAGCGGCTCCAAATACTTGTAGTCCGAGGTGGAGAGGCTGGACAGCGTGATCTCGTTGTCGCCGGAAAATTCCAGCGCGTGCACAGCCTGTTCGTAGAGCGTCTCCGGCTGCCGGGGCCGGACGGGACGGTAGGTGTAGCCCGCCTGGCAGAAGCGGCAGCCGCGGATGCAGCCGCGCATGACCTCCAAGTTCATGCGGTCGTGGACGATCTCCGTCATCGGCACGATGGGTTCGGTGGGATACCAGGCCTTGTCCAGATCCTGCACGATGCGCTTCGTCACTTTTTCGGGCGCACTGCCCAGCGGCACGATGGCCGCCAGCGTCCCGTCGGCGTTATAGCGGTGCTCGTAGTGGGACGGCACGTAGACGCCGGGAATCTTACCCACCTCTCGCAGAAATTCCTCCTTGCCCAGCCCGCGCCGCTTTGCGTCGCGGTAGCAGTTCACGATCTCCACCGTGCTCTCCTCGCCCTCGCCAAGGGAGAAGAAGTCGATAAAGTCCGCCAGCGGTTCGGGGTTGTAGGTGCAGGCCCCACCGGCAAAAACGATATTATGTAACCCTTTTCGTTCCTTTGCGTGCAGCGGCACCCCGGCCAGATCGAGCATGGTGAGGATGTTGGTGTAGCTCATTTCGTAGCCCACCGAGAAGGCGATCATGTCGAAGTCACACACCGGGTCATGGCTTTCCAGCGCGTAGAGCGGCAGCCCGGCGGCGCGCATCTCGTCCTCCATGTCACCCCAGGGCGTGAAGACGCGCTCGCACCAGACGCCGGGCATGTTGTTTATGATCCCGTAGAGGATCCGAATGCCCAGATTGGACATGCCGATCTCGTAGGTGTCGGGGAAGCAAAAGGCCACCCGGGTGTCCACCTCGGAAAGGTCTTTGACCGTTTGATTGTATTCGCCGCCCACATAGCGGGCCGGCTTCTGTACCCGCGGCAAGATCCGAGGCAAGATTGCTTCCATTCGTTCGTTCATGGCTGTACCTCCGTGGGGGATAGGGATCAGAGATCAAGGATCGGGGATCGTAGGGCAACCAGAGCGCTGGCCACCGTTGGTTCAGAGTCGCAGGGGACGGGTTCCCCGTCCCGCGGTTCAGAGTTCAGAGCCCGTAGGGACAAGCATTGCTTGTCTGTCGTGTCTTCGGACGATTCAGGTTTCAATATAAAAGCCTGTAGTAGTGGCCGCGCACCTGCGCGGATATAAAAACCTCGGAAAAGGCAATTTGCCTCATGGCCGCGCAGGTGCGCGGCCACTACGGAGAACAGATCACTTTCATTCATGTTCCCGCAGCGCCCGGAGCAGCTTTCCGCCGTCGCGTTGGGGCAAGGGCAGCAGATTGACCAGGCCCAGGGTCAGATTGCACAGGCCGAAGAGCGGCCAGAGCCGCCAAAAACTGGCAGCCAGCAGCAGATTGACGCCCGGCCCGGCGGCTAACGCCAGGGCCTCGCGGCGGCCACCGGGCAGCAGTGCCCGGATCACGGCCCCGCCTGCGCGGAGCTCCAAGCCTGTAATCGGGATTTCCAAAGCCAGAAGAGCTGTCAGATGACCGCATTCATGCACAATGGCAGCCAGCAGAAAAGGCGGCGCGACGCCCCGGCGATCCAAGGCCAAAAAACAGCCCAGCAGGAATAGAAAACCTGCCGTAATCTTGATTTGCAAAGCGCATCACCTGAACAGTCTATGCGCCTGCGGCATGCAAAATGCAGAATGCAAAATGCAAATGCGTGTGGTGATCACATTCTGCATTGTGCATTCTGCATTTTTAGGTGCAATCGGGTCTGTAAGCCGGGTTCTGTCTTAGACAGCCATCTATCTTGTCGTACCGTTGCCGGTACGATCTATGCCACCTCCCCGGAGACGGTCGGGCCAACCATGTGTCTCCTCCACGGTGTTGCTCCGGATAGAGTTTACAGCGCCGGACAGTCTCCAGCCGGCGAGTGAGCTCTTACCTCACTTTTCCACCCTTGCCTCGTCGGCACAAGCTCCATATCCCTTGCTTCCGCGCAAGCGTGAAAGCTCGCTCATTTCGCTGCGCTTCCTCTCCCAAACGCGCTCACTGCGTTCGAGCGCGTTTGGGGCACGGAAGCGTGCCGCGGGGCGGTATCTCTCTGTTGCACTTTTCCTGAAGTCGCCTTCGGCGGGCGTTACCCGTTATCCTTGCCCTGTGGAGCCCGGACTTTCCTCACGGTGGGCCTTTCGACCGTCCCGCGCGGCTGTCCGGCCCGGTTGCAGACGTATTTTAGCTTGTTTTTGCGAAAATGTCAATGGCCTAACCAATAATTGAGAAGTGAGAATTGAGAGGCGGTTCAAAATGAGATAATTCTCACCTCTCAATTCTCAATTGCAGCTCAGGCGGCGGAAGCTGCTTGGGCTGCTGCCTCCAGCATGTGCCCGATCAGAATGCCGTAGCCCCGCGTGGGATCCCGAACCAGAACGTGCGTGACCGCGCCAACCAGCTTGCCGTTTTGGAGGATGGGCGAGCCGCTCATGCCCTGCACGATGCCGCCTGTCTGCTCGAGCAGCCGCGGGTCTGTGACCACGATCTGCAGATCTCGGCACTGTTCTGTGTCCAGCCGGACTGCTTCGATTTCCACCGCATAGCGCACGACCGTGCCGCCGTCCACACCGCACCAGATCTCTGCGGGCCCCGCTGTGACCTCCTCCTGAGCCGCCAGAGGCACGGCAGGCCCGGCCAGCGCCTCGCCCGCCGCGTGGCCGAAGAGCCCGCGCGCCGTGTTCTGCTCCACGTGGCCGAGGACTGCTCCGCCGGAGACCGTGCCGAGCAGCGTGCCGGGCGTGCCTGCCGTGCCGCGCCGGATGCCGGAGACGCAGGTTTCGGCGGCCTGACCGCCGCGGATCAGCATAGGCTGTTCGCTGCCGCCGCTGACGCCGTGGCCCAGCGCCCCGAAGAGCCCGCTTTCCGGGTCGTAAAAGGTCACGGTGCCAAGCCCTGCAATTCGATCCCGGACGCAAAGGCCCAGACAGAGCTGCCCGTTTTGATCGGCGGGCCGTACAGCGACCTGCACGGCCTTGCCCGCACGATCCACGTCCAGCACCACTGCCGCGCCGTCCGCTTCGGCCACAAGCGCCCGCAGACGCTCTGCCTCATGCAGGGGGACGCCATTTACGGCGCGGATCCGATCCCCGACCCGCAGCCCGGCTGTCTGGGCGGGCGAGCCGCCGTCTTCCTCGCGAAACCCTACGATATAGACCCCGTCCGTTTCCAACTCCAACCCTACCGTCCGGCCCACGGGGACCAGGCGATCCGGCTCAGCCGCAAAGGCCGGAACGGTCAGCAGCAGCGCCAGCCAGACCGCCGCCGCAGCGGCCCGAATGCTTCTTCCCATACGCGATCCCTCCCGTCTTTTTTCATTTTTTGTGCCCGATCTATAATATGGACGGAAAATTGATAAAAAAACCTGGCTTGATTTGAATAAAAAAGAAATTTTTGAGAAAAACTGTTGGAAACAAGCCGGAATGTCAGAAAACTTGTGATATACAAATCTTGACATTTGTGGTATAATAAGCTTCTGTACGGAAACCGTGCCGAAGCATAAGAACCAAGAAAGGAAACGCAATGGTATGGCGCCCAGTAAAGTAAAAGAAGTCGGGGATGAGGTCAAGGAAAAGACCGAGCCCGTGGTTCGCAAGGCCGGAAGCGCTGCAAGGAGGACTTCAAGGCCAAGCACGCGTCTGCCATGATCCGCTCCTGCAAGCTCTATGCTAAATTTTAATGAAGGAAGGAAAATGTATGAAACACAAAACAAGCAGAATACTCAGTATGCTTCTCGTGCTCGCTATGGTCGCAGGGCTGCTGCCCGCACTCGGTACGACGGCGAAGGCTGAGAGCGCCGCCTATACGGTTGACGGTGTAACGGATGGCAAGATCTACTTTGACAAATCCACAGGTACGATTACGGACTGTGATACAACTGTCACAGCGGCTGCTATCCCCGATAAGATCGACGGTGTCGACGTGACGGGCATCGGGGAGAATGCGTTTGAAGGCTGCGTCACCCTCACGAGCGTGACGATACCGGACAGCGTGACGAGCATCGGGACTTTTGCGTTTTCCAGATGCAGAAGCCTTGCGAGCGTGACGATTGGCAGCGGCATGACGACCGTCGGGCAATATGCGTTTAATGAATGCACCAGCCTCGCAAGCGTAACGATCCCGGACAACGTGACGAGCATCGGGGATTGGGCGTTTAAAGAATGCACTAACCTTACGAGCGTGGTGATTGGAACCGGCGTGACGAGCATCGGGAACGGTGCGTTTTACAATTGCGACAGCCTTATGAGCATAACTGTCGCTGGCGGCAACAGCAAATACAGTTCGGTAGAAGGCGTGTTGCTCAACAATGATAAAACGGAGCTTGTATGTTATCCTGCTGGGAAATCAGCTACAAGCTACACCATCCCGGACGGCGTGGAGCGCATCGGGTCATATGCGTTTCGCAACTGCACCGCGCTTGAGAGCGTGACGATACCGAACGGCGTGTGGAAATTTGGTGTATCTGTGTTTTACGGCTGCAAAAGCCTCACGAGCATGGAGCTCCCGGATAGCGTGGGTACGATCAATACTTATACATTTGCATATTGCACCAGCCTCACCAGCGTGACGATCCCGGACAAAGTGGACGAGATCTCGGAGTTTCTGTTTGAGGGCTGCACCGCTCTGACGAGAGTGGATATTCCGGTCGGAGTGACGAGAATCTGGCAAAAGGCGTTTAAAGATTGCAACAATCTCAAAGACATCTACTACGGCGGCAGCGAAGAGCAGTGGAAGGATATAACCATTAACTGGACCGGCAACGAACCCCTCAAAGGCGCCACTATACATTTCACCACGGCGGCAACCACCTACACCGTATCCTTCAGCAACGGCGGCGGAACAGGTTCAAAAGCTGATGTGACAGTCAATGCAGGCGACGAATACACACTTCCGGCGGCGGATACATTTGTCGCACCGACGAATAAAGAGTTTGATAAATGGTCTGTACAAATAGGCAGCGCGTCGGCGATTGATAAAAACCCCGGCGACAAAATCACCGTTACGGCAGACACCGCAGTCACGGCGATGTGGAAGAGCAAGGCGAAGAAGCTGACGAAGCTCGAAATCACGAGGGCTCCCGACAAGAAATACACCCACGGCGCTACGATCGACAAGGCGGACATGACGGTCAGGGCGACCTACAGCGACGGCACTATTGACTACAATTTCAAAGGCTACACCATCAGCTACGTCAATGGCGGCTATCTCAAAAAGGGTGACAACACCGCCACCGTCTCCTACGGCGGCGTGACTGCCACTGTGAACCTTGCTGAGCCCGTTAGCGCGAAAAAGCTCAGCGGCAGCGTCGGACACGGTGATCGCGACTATGACGGCACAAGGAACGTTACCATTGATGTCACCCTAAGCGGCTTTATCGCAGGCGAGGACGTCAGCTACCCGAAATCCATCGTCGGCACGATGGAGGACGCGGACGTGGGTAACGACAAGCCCGTAAGCTTTGAAATCCCCCTCTACGGCGCGGACGCGGACAACTACATAGTGCCCCCGTTCGACCCCGTGACGGTGAATATCCTCCCCGCGCGCGTGACGATTTCGACCGACAAAGCCAAAAAGGACTACGACGGCGAGCCGCTGACCGCACCCGGCGGAAAGATCAACTATATGATCGATGGCGAAACGGCGACCGTTACGGCAACCGGCAGCCAGACCTATGTCGGCAGCTCGGAAAACACTTACACCATCGAATGGGACACGGCAAAAGAGAGCAACTACCAAATAGTAACGGAATACCTTGGCACGCTGACGGTCACCACCGCGGATCAGAACCCGGCCATCACGGCGGCAACCACTCTTGCAAAGGGCGGCAGCGAGCTGGATCTGACCGAGCTTGTGTCCGGCGCGAAGGGCGATGTGAGCTTCTCCATCAAGGGCGGCGGCGATAAGGCAACGCTCTCCGGCACGAAGCTGACATCCGGCGACGCCACAGGCGATGTGGTCATCAGTGTGAGCATCTCCGCTGTCGACGTAAATGGCGACGGTGCTGATGAATACAACGCCTATACAGGCGACGGGGTGATCACCGTTACCGTCACGGATAAATCGGACGCCGAAGTCAGCATTGCGGGCGGCGACATTACCAAGACCTACGGCGACGATGACTTTGCACTGGAATATTCCGTGAAGAATCATGGGACGAACGGAGAAACAACATTTACCACAGGCAGCGGCGGCGTTGTGTCGGTGGATGCGACTGGCAATGTGTCTATTCTTCGTGCAGGTAGCGACACCATTACCGTCAACTACGAGTCCGATACCACGATCGGCACGGCGACCATCACCGTGACGGTGAACAAGGCTGATCCCACGGTCAGCGGCGTGTCTGTGACCGCCCCGGCTACGGTGTACGATAACACGTCCCTCGCAGACATCGTCCTGGGCTTCACCTCCGACCCGAGCGGCGGCTCTGTCAAGCTGGACGATGGGCAGACGCTGAAGGTCGGTGAGAATGAATATGACTGGACTTACACGCCTGAGGATACGGACAATTACAATACCGTAAGCGGCAAGGTGAAGATCACGGTCGTCAAGGCGCTTGCGCCCAGCTTCGACGAGCAACCGACAGCCACGGCAAATGATACTTCGGTCACCGTCAGATGGGCTGTCAATGACAATGGCTCTCCGTTGACCTATCTTAAAGTTACGGTGACGCCTGAGGGTGCGGGCAGCTACACGCACGTTTATGTTCCCGGAGTCTTCACCCAAACAAGCATAGTAGCTGAGAATCTCGAGTACGGCAAGCAGTACACCTTTGTCGTAGTAGCGACGAACGCGGTAGGCACCACCGAGTCCGAGCCCGTTACCATTACCCTCGTGGCGCCTGCTCCTCCGCAGACCGCCTACACCGTAACCTTCAACGCCAACGGATACGGCACGGCTCCCGCCAAGCAGAGCGTAGCGGAAGGTGCGACCGCGACAAAGCCTGCGGATCCCACCGCAAGCGGCTGGAAGTTCGGCGGCTGGTATAAAGAAAAGGAGTGTAAAAACGCCTTTGACTTTACGACGCCCATCGCCGGCAATCTGACCCTCTATGCCAAGTGGACGCAGAATAGCGGCGGCTCACCCACTTCACCCAAGACTGGCGACAACAGAGATTTGGCACTGTGGCTTGCATTGTCCCTCATCAGCGCCGGCGGTATGATCATGCTCGGCATATATGGCATAAGAAGCAGAAAGAAAGCAGAATAAACGATTAGGAGAGCTTTAAAGCTGCCTAACCAAAAGAAGAACCGAATGGCGGTGACAGAGCGCTCTGTCACCGCCATTCCTTATAGTTATAGAAAAAATAAATTTTGCAATTAGGACTGGAATTCTCGGTTGCTTTGGACTATAATATTTCTCGGTGCTAAGGTTTTTCATTGCAGTTATACTATTATCCGATAAAACGCTTTGAAAAAATCTGCCCGCAAAGAAATCAAATGGTTTTATTGAATAATAGTATTAAATTGTACCACAAAAACGAATGACTCCCAAGCCATTTTTGAGCCCGGGAGTCATTTGCTTTTTCAGGGAATTTTTTCACAGGCCCGTTATACGCGCCGCGAGGAGGAAGTATTGAACCGCAAATACATTATTTTTGTTTGAACCGTAACGATATGATCTGGTTATCGGCTTAACGCAGCTTTTGTCCCTACACACGCCGCTTCCTTTTCAAATCTATGCGCAAATGGCAATTTGAGAATCCCTCGATTTTTCTTGTTTCGTCTTTCATTTTATTACCGATCCAGCCAGCGGCAGGCGTTCAGGGCGGCGGCTGCGCCGTCGGCGACGGCGGTGGCGACCTGACGGTAGGCCTTGGTGCGGCAATCTCCGGCGACGAAGATCCCGGCGGTCGGGGTCGTGCAGCTTTCGTCGGCCTTGATGTAACCCGCCTCATTCAGCGGGGCCAGGGCCGCGAAAGCCTGATTTTCGGGCTCTGTGCCGATGGCAAGGAAAGCCCCGTCCACGGCCAGACTGGTTTCCGCGCCGGTTTCGGTGTTTTGCAGGCGCAGGCCGCTGAGCTGGGCCTCGCCCTCGTAGCCGATGCAGAGCGTGGAATACAGAATCTCCACGTTGGGCCGGGCCAGCACCAGGTCGATCATTTTCTGCTCGCCTGTCAGAAAGGCCAGGTTTTGTACCACCGTGACGGTTTTGCAGGTCTCGGCCAGCAGCAGGATCTCCTGCAAGGCCGTGTTGCCGCCGCCGATCACGGCCACATGGGCGTCCTGATAGAAGGCCCCGTCGCAGACCGCGCAAAAGGACAGACCGTTGCCGATTATTTCCTCCTCCCGGGGCAGGCTCAGACGGCGGTGCCGGGCGCCGGCGGCGATAATCACAGCCCGGGCCTCGTAGCGGCCCGCTTCGCCGATCACGGTTTTGACGGCGCCGTCCTCAATACCGAGCACCGTGTCCATATCCACGTCGGCGCCGAGCGCCATGGCCTGCTCCAGCATCCGCTGGGCCAGCTCGTTGCCGGAGATCGTCTCAAAGCCGGGATAATTCTCCAGCTTGGGGGAGAACGTGATCTGCCCGCCAAACGTGTCTTTTTCCAGCACCAGCACGGACTTCCCGGCCCGCCTCGCGTAAATGGCCGCCGTCAGCCCCGCAGGGCCGGCGCCGATGATCAGAACGTCGTAAATCATAAGTTCCTCCTAAGAATTGAGAAGTGAGAAGTGAGAATTGAGAATTAGGGAACTGTTCGTTTTAGCAATTCTCAACTCTCAATTCTCAATTCTCAACTTGAATTAGCCCCACAGGGCCGACAGCATAGGGATGACCTGCTTCTTGCGGCTCATGACGCCCGGCAGGAAGACGGTGCTGCCCTGGGGCTCCACGCCAAAGGCCTGTGCGACGTCGTCCGCGTCGCCGAGGAAGATGATCTGCGTGCCTTCCAGCAGCACGTCGGTGAGCATCAGGAGCATGATGTCATAGCCGCGTTCTTTCTTGGACAGCGCCATCTCAGTCAGGAACTCGTCCTTTCGATCCAGCATGGACACAGAATCCATGCAGGTGATCTGGCTCACGCCGAGATAGTGCCCGGCAATGTGGAAGTCCTTGTAGTCGGCGAACATCAACTCACGGGCGGACTTGTCCGCGCCGAGGGAGGCAGTGAAGATGAACTGGCCCAGCTCTTCCAGGTCGATCCCGCCGATCCGGGCCAGCCGTTCGGCAATGGTGCGGTCGCGCGTCGTGGCCGTAGGGGATTTGAAGATGACCGTGTCCGAAAGAATGGCCGCGCACATGAGCCCCGCCATCTTCTTCGAGGGCATGAGGCCCTTTTCCTGGTACATCTCCGCCACGATGGTCGTGGAGCTGCCTACGATCTCGTTTCGGAAGAAGATCGGGTTGGCAGATTGAATGTCGGCCAGCCGATGGTGGTCGATGATGCCCAGCAAATCCACCTGTTCCAGCCCCGGAACAGACTGGGCCGCCTCGTTGTGATCCACCAGCACGACCTTCTTGCGCCTGGGCTTGATCATGTGGTAGCGCGACAGGGTTCCGATGACCTTCTCCTCCGCGTCCAGGATCGGATAGCAGCGATAGCGGCTCTTGGAGACCGTTTCGCGCACGTCGTCGAGGTAGTCCGTCAGCCGGAATGTGACGAGGTTGGAGGACTGGCAGATCCGCGCGATGGGAATGGCCTGAAAGATCAGACGCGCGGCCCGGTAGGCGGAGAAAGGCGTGGAGATGATGCAGGTTCTGGTTTCCAGCGCCCGCAGCTCCGGGCTCAGCTCCGCCTCGCAGAGAATCAGACAGTGGACGTTGGATTCCAGCGCCCAGCGGATCACCTCGGGCTGGTCGCCGCAGACGGCAATGTAGTTCTCATGGTCGAACAGCCGCAGATCGGAGCCGCGCGGCAGACCGAAAACCACCTCGCCGGAGACGGTATCCACGCAGGCGCCTGCGTCGTTGAGCAGTCGGCCCTCCAACACGGAGAGCAGATTGAACAGCGGCACGTCCCGAACCATCGGATCCTCAATGGTCCGAATGTCGTAGCCGGCCACGTCGCCCGAGGAGAGCATTCCGAATAGGGTTCCGTCCTCGTTGGTGACGGGGATGGCCGTGATGCTGGCATTGTTGCGGAGCAGATCCCAGCCGCGGGCCACCGTCAGCGCGGCGCTCAGGGCCGGGGGCGTGTCATAATCCAGATCGCAGACCTGCGTCCGCATGTCCTTGATCAGAAGCGGCGGCTCAAAGCCGAAGCGTTCGAGAATGCGCTTGGATTCGTCGTTCAGATGGCCCAGACGGGCGGCGGTGTAGCCGCGCTCGCCCAAGGCGTTTTGCAGGGCCGCGTAGGACATGGCCGAGACAATGGAATCCGTGTCAGGATTCCGATGCCCGGTGACAAAAACCTGATCCATAGATACCTCCTTGGTACGGCAGGGAAGCTTTTTTCTTTGTCTATTATGCCGGATTGTCCGCAATTTGTCAATCTTTTTGCACGCCTGCGCGAATTGAAAGTTGAAAGGTATCTATTCAGTCGCACCTGCTCCGTAGTGGCCGCGCACCTGCGCGGCCATGGCGCGGATTGCTATTTCGGGGCTTTATGG
>Ga0310690_10004429_pt1 | contig 19943 bp, 17 predicted proteins | sample AusTroGonzalo_MG_2_FD_207661 | JGI IMG/M metagenome (GOLD analysis project Ga0310690, IMG submission 207661) | Bovine rumen microbial communities from tropical cattle in Woodstock, Queensland, Australia - Gonzalo_04 (v2) (version 2) | ecosystem: Host-associated > Mammals > Digestive system >...
ATTGAAATATCAATTTCGGTAAATGTAAGGACTGTTTATTATCCGGATGATGTCGGTAATCTGGAAGATCTGCTTGATTTAACCGAAGATGCTCTTGAAGATAAAACAAGTCTTGAAGAAGGTTTTTCGTTTAGGGCAGATCCAAAAATTCTTGAACATAGAAGGCGTGAGCACAAGATTGTTCAGATTCTTGAAGAGGCAATGAACAGCAATTCTTTTGGAATTGTTTACCAGCCGATTTATAATATCGATAAAGGCCGATATACCTCTGCAGAAGCTCTTTTGCGTTTGAGAACAGACGAGTTTGGCGATATTACTCCAGATGAATTTATTCCATTGGCAGAAAAAAATGGCCTTGCGCTTCAAATAGGAAACTTCGTCTTTAAGGAAGTTTGTAAGTTTATTGCAACTAATAAACTTTGGGAAAAGGGTATAGAGAATATTCATGTAAATCTTTCTGTCATTCAGTGTATGCAGGAAAAGCTTTATGAAATTCTGTTTGACATAATGGATCACTATGATATTGATTATAAGCTTGTAGACCTTGATGTTTCAGAAACAACTGCAATTGTTGCAAACGAAACCCTGCTGAGAAACATGAACGAAATGCTTAATCATGGAATGAGTTTTTCTCTTGATAATTACGGAACAGGTCTTTCAAATACAAATACTCTTGTAAAATATCCTTTCAAGTATGTAAAACTCGATAAAACACTTGTACGCTCTGCTGTAAATGACGAAAAGGCACGAATTATTCTGCACAAAACAGTTTCAATGGTTCAGGACCTCGACATGCTTGTAGTTGCCGAAGGGGTAGAGAATATGGGTGAGTACGACATGGTTGTTTACCTTGGATGTAATTACATCCAGGGCTTTATGTTCTCAAATCCTTTGTCGCCTGAAGATTACCTGAAGTTTGTAAGCAAGTAACCTTTAGAATCTGAGCCAGTTCATCTTACAGGCAATATAGAAGCTAAAATCAGGCTTAGAGTTTTTATTTATATCGTTCAAATCAAACAGCAGTGACAATCCGCCGGTAAGCTTCTGACCGATAGAAACAGGGAAATCAAGTTCAAAATCAAGCGCAAGTTTCTTTTCTATTTTGAAGTTCATCGGAAGAGACTGACTCGGTGTTGTTCCGTCCGAATTCTTTCCAAACGACATAAGTCCCTGTACCTTGATGTTTCCGTCTGCCATTCCCTGAATTATGCCAGGAAAGATATAGGAATAATTCAAAAGAATCTTGCCCGGGAATTCACAGGTTTCGTATTGGCCTGGGAAATGTGCACGGCTAAGGAACGGAATTGTTGCGCTCGGGAAGTCTGTGTATCGAATTACTGTAGAGATTTCCTGAACGGAAGAGTTGTTTCCCGTTTTAAAGGTTAATTCGCCTTCGTAACCGGCATAAAGCTTTTTAGTATCTACATCAAAATGACCAAGCAGAAGGTTTACAAGAGAGAATTCGGTGAAATTATCACGACGCTCGTTTGCGTATTTTGAATAGTCTAAGCCGGTATGGAACGAAAGAGATTTTGTAAATGGAATATCATCATTTACGGCAAAGGCTTTGTTGCTCTGCTGGTTCATTATTCCGCCTGCATAGAAAAGTGCAGAAAGTGTATGAGTTGATTTCATGTCTCCACGCGAAATAATTGGAAGAGTATAACCGGCAATTCCGATATTTGTCATGTTAAACAAATCCTGATCATAAGCCAGGAGCCCGGAAAGGGCGTTTCCGCGGCCGATGTACAAATCTAACATACCTGTTCCGACCGGAAGCTCAGCAATAAAGTCTCCCGTAAAGTTCTTGATTTTCGGATAATAGAAGGCATCGACCATGAGAATACCCTGCTTCATCTGAAGACGGGCAGTTTGTCCCATAAAGAATGCACCGATTCCTAAATAAGTGTTGTCACCGTCGGAAATAAGGCCTGGAAGCGGAGAATACAAAAGCGGCGTAAGCTTTCCAAAGAAGTATTTTTCGTTCTGGAGCTCTGTTATCTGAGGTTCAAAATCTTCAAGCTTATCAATAGCTTCCTGTGAGCGATGTTTTACAGGATCGTTTTTCTTTTCGGGAGTCTCGGAATCTTCGGGTTCTTCTGTTGGTTCTGTTTCTGCGGGTTCAACTGTTTCAGCAGCTTCTTCAGTTTCTTCGGCTTGGGCAACCTGTCTGGCGTTATTCATCAATTCAAGAGGATCAAAATCAGGGTAGTCATCTTCAAGTTCACGGAAGGTTATGATTTCGCCTGCAGGAGAAGGACCGTCGAAATCTGCAACTTTTTTCCATTCTTCGAGCGGCTTAATTTTGATTACAGTTCCTGTAGAAGCATAAGAAGTATAGAAAACTCCAATATCATTTTTGTAAGCCCACAAGGCAGCAATAGGGTCAGAAACTGCAGGAGTGTAAGAGAAGGTTGTTCCGTCTGAATTTGGAGTTACTTCAAATACTTCTAGACGACCTCTGTCGTTGCTGCAGAAATTCAAGCTTCCATCTTTGTTAAACGAAGGAGAAGAAGGGTCTGTAATAAAATCATGATCGGTATTGTTTACGATTTTGTATTCATTTGTTGAAAGGTCTGCAAGCGCAATGCAGGCACGGTCTTCTTTTACAAGGACAAAAGCAAGAAGAGAACCGTCTGCATTTAAAGCAGGCTGAATAAAGCTGTAGCGTTCGTCTTCAAATAAAACAGATTTCTCTCCTGTCTCTGTGTCTATTTTTACAAGCCTCATTTTAAGACCGTGCTGTTCTATTGCAACTAAAACCTTTCCATCACGGCTTACTGTCGGCTGGAAGTAAGAGCTTTCGTCTGTTGTAAGCTGTGTGATGTCTGTTTCGCTTGTCCATTTATAAAGATTATATTGTGTTTCATAACCTGGATTACGGTCATATCTTTGAGCTGCGGCAGAAAAATAAACTGTCTTATTTTCATCTGCGGTAAGCGATCTGCTGTCGTGGAAGTTAGCCTTAAATAATATTGTCTCTTTAGGAGTAATACTTTTGTCGTCGTAATAGGCGAAACCATCTTTTTGAGTTGGATCAACCAGGACTGCCGCAGTCAGATTATTAGAATCCAAAAGTGAAATCATGGAACCATCGTCAAAAATAATAGCCGGCTGACAGTAATTTGAATTAGTTGCATTAGGCGAGATGATTTTTCCTTCCGGGATTTTTCGTTCGTCTGAATATTTTTTCTGAAGGGCAATTTTAACTTCTCTGTAAATATCCTGTGGAGTTTTTCCTGTAACAAGCTTTACGCTATCTTCCCAGCTGCGTCCATCTGTTCTGTTTCGCTCAATATCTGCAAGAGCCTGGATACCGCAGCGGTCGGCAATGCTTCGCATAATCAGGTAACCCATTACATAAATCTGTCCATAAGGAGGTTCCTGTTCTGTACCAATAAGACGGTATGGAATAAAGTTGTTATCAAGAGTAGGAGCTTTGAATTCGAGTTCAAAATACGGGCTTCTTCCTCGTCCTCCGTTAGTGAGCTCTGTTTCCAAAACTGTTGTAAGACCTTCGAGTGCCCAGCCCGGAATAGTTGAATAATCCATGCTTCTTATAAGTTCGCCAAAAATCTTTGAGCTGATATAAGACTTATCTTCAAAAGTGATGTTTGCAATATGAATTAATTCGTGTGTAAAAAAGAGCTTCATCCAGTCATCGCGGAAACCAAAGGCGTTGTCGGTAATTGGTGCATCGAACATTACGATTTCCGGCGGAGAAAAATATGTATAAGCATTAACAACATTCAAACGGCTGAATACATAAACATCTGTTTTTTCCTGAGGCATGGAATATATTTTTGCAATTTTTTCCCAAGCTTCGTCTGCAAATTCGGCATATTTTTTTGCAGCTTCTTCACTGGCAGCTTCATAAATAAATCTGAAGTGAGTTGTTTCTGCCTGTTTCCAGCCCTTGAATTTTACATAGTCGTTGGCAAAGCCAGTAGTAGATAATATTAAAAGTAATGCTGCGCAGGCGAGAGATTTTAACAATTTTGACATGAAAGATTTCTCCTTTCTTTTTAAACAAATAAATATATGTGATAGTTACTTAAAATACCCGATCATATATGAGCCTGTTTTTACAAACCCAATCCGTTCATAAAGCTGATTTGCCGGATTATTTTTTTCTTTTACAAACAGACTGACTCTGCGGCCTGTTTTGAGTACGCGTGTACAGATTGTATAAACCAGGTGCCAGGCATAATAGTTTTTTCTGTAAAGAGGGTGTGTATAAACTCCTCCAAGCTGAACGTAATTAAACCCGATTGCATTTGTGTTTGCTTTTGAAACAACTTCGCCGTCTGCATAAAGCGCAAAACAAAGCTGATCCTTTAAAATTGATTTTAACTGTGCGCCTGCTTCAAGATCTGTTACCTGTTTTCCCTGCGGAGCAACCTCTTTTGCCATATACATTTTCTGAAGCGGAAGAAGAGTTTCTGTGTCGTCGGCTATGCTAGTACAGCGTTTGATTTCGTCATCGCAGCTTAATTCTTCCGGAGGAGGAAGCGGTTGTGTTTCGAGTGTCATTGTATTGTAGTGATTTGTCTGATACGGTGTACGATTAAGAGTTTGAAGCGCTTCAAGAATGATATTACCGGCAGTTTCTTCACCGTTTAAGCACGAAACCTGTTTGTCTTTAAGAAAGTCTGCCAGGGCTTGAGGGATGCCTTCCAGTTTGTCTGCGTCCGGAATGCAGTAGAGCAGTGTTTTGTCCAGGTAGAGAATGCCTAGAATGTTGTTTGGGGTCCCGGAGGTTATCACGTAAAGATTTTCCTTTTTCTTTCTTATAAATGAACACAGCGTCACACAGGAGCTTTCCCAGGGCTCCACAAAGGCCTGCAAACGAGAAAAATCAAAATCCTGCGCGCTTAAAATCTGCATAAAACTATTATAACAAATTTTCAAAAAAATGTTGACAAATACATTGTATTACTGTATTATATACTTAATACAGTAATACGGAGGTTATATGGAATATCAATTCAGTAACGATAAGCCTATTTATCTTCAGCTGATGGATGTTTTCAAAGTGGCAATTGTATCTGGCGAACTTCCAAAAGGAGAGCGTCTTGAATCGGTAAGAGATCTTGCAATTGTTGCAAAGGTTAATCCGAATACAATGCAGAAAGCACTTTCTGAGCTTGAAAGAATCGGGCTTGTAAGGACAGAAAGAACTTCTGGTCGATTTATTACAGATGACGAGGAGCTTATCCTTTCTATGAAAAACGAGATTGCGGAAAAAGAAATCAGTGTATTTCTTGAAAAAATGAAGGCCATTGGCATTTCAAAAGAAAACGTAATTAAACTGATATCAGATTACAATTCTGATGCAAAATAACTTGAAGAGGTAGAACTATGGATTCAATTCTTGATTTTAAGAATATTACAAAAAAGTACGGGAAGAAAACTGCCCTTGATGATATTACCTTGAGCATTCCACGCGGTTCAATCGTAGGTTTGCTTGGTCCAAACGGCAGCGGAAAAACAACACTTTTAAAGCTTGCAACAGGACTTCTTCAGCCGACAAGAGGCGAAGTTCTTGCCTGCGGTTTTAAGCCTGGAGCAGAATCAAAGGATTTAGTTGCATATCAGTCTGATAAGGTTTATTTGAACGACTGGATGAATGTAAATGACCTTATGAACATGCTCAATGATTTTTACACAAACTTTAATAAACCAAAAGCACTTGATATGCTTAAGAGCCTGAACATCAATCCTAACGACAAGCTTAAGGAAATGTCTAAGGGAACAAAGGAAAAGGTTCAGCTTATTACAACAATGTGCCGCGATGTAGAGCTTTACCTGCTCGACGAACCGATTGGTGGAGTAGACCCTGCAGCCCGCGATTACATTTTGAATACAATCATTTCGAACTATCAGGAAAATGCGACAGTAATCATTTCTACACACCTTATTGCAGATGTAGAACCGGTTTTGAATCACATTCTGTTTTTGAAAGAGGGACGCATTGTGCGCCAGGGCGATGTAGACGATGTCCGCGAAGAAACAGGCAAATCAATTGATGCATTGTTCCGCGAAGAGTTCAGATGCTAGATTGCCGGGTCAAGCCCGACAATGACAATCATTAAGGAGAAATACTATGAGAAATCCATTTCCAAAAATCGGTAAAGTAATTAAATACGATCTTAAACATTCATCAAAGAGACTTATTCCTCTTTATGGTGTTCTTTTGCTGCTGGGACTTCTTGCAGGCTTGTTCATTTCGCCAAACCAGAGAGAAGCATTCTACGGTACAAGCGTATCAGGCTCTTATTCAATGGGCTATAGAGACTTTATAACATTCTCGCTTTTCTTTGCGTATGCAGCTGTTTCTATTGTAGCCTTTGTAATGACAATTGTTGCAATTGCCCGCCGCTTTAAGCAGAGCATGCTCGAAGAAGAAGCATACATGAACTTGTCGCTCCCGGTAACAATGGGTGAACACCTTTGGGGTAAATTCATCACAGGCTTTATCTGGATGTTTGCATGTTCTATTGTAACATTTGTTTCTGAACTCTTCTGTCTTATCAGACTCGATCTGCCAAGAATTCTCAGAACTGTTTTTGACGAGCTCCCTGAAATAAGTGAAGAACTCAGCCGCTACAATCTTTCAATTGCAAAAATCTTCTGGATTGGAGTTATGGTCAGCTTTGCAGCAACCTGTTTCATTATCACCCTGATTTTTGTAGTAAACAGCTTTGGCCTTGTAATTAAGAGCCGCCGCAGCTTCTGGAAGGTATTAATCATCGTAGGCTTGTTCTACATCAACGGCTGGATTTTCCGCCTTGTTCCAGGCTTTGAAGCAAGTTATGTTCCAGATCCAATGATAGGAGGCATGATCTTCAGGACATTTGGAATCTTCTCTCTGATTCTTGTTCTGATTTCGGCAGTATACTTCGCAGTAACACAGTACATGTTTACAAAACAGTTGAATCTGGATTAGAATGAAGTGGTGACAGGAGCCTCCTTCTCTTGTCGCCACGGAGGTCCAGATGAAAAAATCTTTCTTAGCAGCAGGGCTTTTATTATCAGCACTGCTGCTTTTTTCTTGTGCAACAACACAAAAAGCAAAAACAACCAGTCCAGACGATAATATTAACCTGGATGACGAATTACCTTTTGTTTCAAAACCCTGTACAGATAATGAAATAATCAATGTATATCAAAGCGGCAAAATCAAAGGAAAATATGATGCGCTGCCACCGACCTTTAAAGATGCAATAGTTTTTGAATGTGAATCAGAATATTATTATAACAATAAGACAAATACTTCTGTTTTTGAAATGATTTATGTTGGGGTTCAAGTCCTTGACGGCATTAATACCTCTGAGCCGCTTGAAATAGGTACCCAATTTGCAAAATCAACAGCAGCAGAACTTAAGATCATCTGCCGTACAAAAGACATAGATACTTATCTGGTTTCTTCTTCTAATACCTTCCCTAGAAAATATAAGGGCTACTATTATTATCTTCCGGGTATGCTTTTAAATACTACAATGAAGTATCTTGATTTTGCCAGCATAGAAGAATATAGCTACGAATGGCTTTATCATCATACTGTTGAAGAAGATCCAGACGACCCGGATTGGGCTCCAGGAGCGTCTTTTGTAAGGTGGAACGCATACATTAAAACAGAACTTCCTTCATATCCACAATTATTGGAAAAACCATTCAGCTATTCTGGTGTTCCTATGGAAAGCTCAACTGTAATTGAGTACAAGGGCATTCCTTTTGAATTGTACTTCCAGCCAGGCTTCAAACAGTATCTCGAAGACGAATGCAAACCAGGCGACCAGCTTTACTTTTATGTATTCGTAGATTCATGTAATTTCTTTTCAAAATCTTATACAGCCTATGTCCGAGACTTTTCGACAGTATCACCAGAAGAAATTATTGAAGAGAGAATACAGATGATAAAAGATAGAGAGTCAGAGTAGTAGAGATTGGGCCTTTTTATATGTTCCCCAAAATCATCGGAATATAAGCACCGTCTAATATACTAAAGGCAAAGAGCTTTTTACCTAAATCTTTTAAAGAAGCTCCAATGTGATACATTATTGTTTGATCAATAATCAAAAATCTGTCGTGAGCTTTTGTTGTGTATTTTAGAGAAAGAGTTGGGTATTGAGCATTAAAGGTTTGTATATCCTGAGCGGTTAGTTTTGTCTTGGGGTCTGTGTAAATTGTCACATTAACACCGTTTTTCTTTTTTGTAAGGCGCTGAAGAATTGACAAGTCTACATAGTTATCTATAAGGATAATTTCATTTTTTGCCTGGGCTATGAAACTTTCGAATTTAGCATAAGCGTCGAAAATCTGACCTTGGAAGTAGATGCCTTGAGTTTCTTTTACGTTATATTTATCCATTAAGGAAAAGAGTTCATCTATCTTTTTATCTGATTCCAAAAGATGTTTTCTAATATTATCAAGTTCTGCAAAAACATGAGAATTGTTTTGAATAAAATGTTTCATTTCTTTGAAGGTTCTAATGAGTAATTTACTTTGGGTAACGGCAAGCTCTCCTTTGAGAACAGTCATAAGCATGTAGATTCCTTGTTCTGTGAAAGCGTAGGGCTTATATCTTGCACCACCCCAACTTGAGGTCGAAAATTTCGACCTCAAGTTTTCATATTCTTCATCAGTCAATTGAAATCTAAAATCTTCATCAAAACGTTCGATATTATTTTTTACTTGTTCGTTAAATCTTTTGGTTTCATATCCATAAATCTGAGCAAGGTCGAAATCAAGCATCACCTGCATTCCGCGAATAACATGAATCTTTGAACGAATAGAGTTTTCTTCTAAAATTGAAATTTCATTTTCCATACCATACCTCCAATGGATTTTTGAGATTCAGCGCCTGTCCAACACCGGGCCTGAATTATGGTAAAGAAAAATAGATAGATATAAAAAAGTAAACGCTGATATAACCACACATACTAACAAACGCTAATAATTGTTGGATATGACCTTCTGTGCGGTGGCTTTACGATTTAAATATAATAGGTTTTTGAAATAAAGACAATGTTAAACTTTTAAATATTCTCTGCGGGTTTTAGGGCGGAGCCCTAGGAGAAGGGGTGGCGGAAGACCGCTTTCAGCGGGCTGAAGACAGGGGAAGGCTTTCCCCTTCGACAAGCTCAGGGACCCCGATTTAGTTTCTGAACGAATGAATCGGTGCCGGAATCTTACCGCCACGATTAATAAAATCTGCACAGCCGAACTTGCTTACCGGCATTACTGGACAACCGCCTAAGAGGCCTCCAAATTCTACCCAGTCGCCGGCTTTCTTGCCAGGAGCTGGAATGAGGCGGCAGGCAGTTGTTTTATTGTTTACCATACCAATTGCAAATTCATCTGCCAGGATGCCGGAAATTGTTGTGGCCGGAGTGTCACCAGGAATTGCAATCATATCAAGGCCTACAGAACATACAGTTGTCATGGCTTCGAGCTTTTCAAGACAGATTGAGTTCTGCTTTACGGCGTTTATCATTCCTTCGTCTTCTGAAACTGGGATAAAGGCACCGCTCAAACCACCAACGTTTGTACTGGCCATTACGCCGCCTTTTTTTACCATATCTGTGAGCATTGCAAGAGCTGCTGTTGTTCCAGGGGCGCCACAGCCTTCAATACCAATTTCTTCCAGAATGCGTGCCACAGAGTCGCCGACTGCAGGAGTAGGGGCAAGCGACAAATCAAGAATACCAAAGTTTGTGTTAAGGCGTTTTGCTGCCTCGCTACCAACAAGCTGGCCCATTCTTGTAATCTTAAATGCCATCTTTTTAATACCGTCTGCAAGAACGTTGATTGGCTGACCTTTATATTCGCGGGCTGCAGCAAGAATTACGCCAGGGCCAGAAACTCCAACATTAATAACGCTGTCTCCTTCTCCAGGTCCGTGGAAGGCACCTGCCATAAACGGATTATCTTCCGGGGCGTTACAGAATACAACAAGCTTTGCACAGCCGTTTACATCGCAGGTTTTAGAAACGTCTGCAGTTTTACAGATAATTTCGCCCATGAGTTTTACGGCATCCATGTTGATTCCGTTTTTTGTAGTTCCAACATTTACGCTTGAACATACGCAGTTTGTAACCGAAAGAGCTTCCGGAATAGATTCAATCAAAATGCGGTCGGCTGGAGTAATTCCCTTTTGAACAAGAGCGCTAAAGCCTCCCAGAAAGTTTACGCCAAGGTCGGCAGCGGCGCGGTCCAAAGTTCTACAGTAATCAACATAGCTTGTGGCGTTGCTGGCACCTGCTACAAGTGCAATTGGTGTAACAGAAATACGCTTATTAATAATAGGAACACCAAATTCCTTTTCAATATCCTGGCCTACTTTTACAAGGTTGCCTGCCTTTTTCATGATTTTGTCATAGATTTTGTCGCAGGCGCGTTTTGCGTCTGAATCTGCACAATCCAAAAGTGAAATACCCATAGTAATACAGCGGATATCAAGCTTCTGGCGCATGAACATATTTACAGTTTCTTGAATTTCAACTGGTGAAAAAAGCATAAGGGGGCTCCTTGTTTTAGATATGAGAGTATTTTAATGAAAAAAAGAGGAATTGGGAATAGTAGGGGCGCCTGCCCCTCGCTTCAAACCTTCGGTTTTCCGCTACCCCCTCTAACGGGGGATACCCCCGTAACGCCCCCAGTGCCTTTTAGCATTTTAGAGAAGTAAACCTAAAAATTGCTTTCGCAATTTTTTTAACGGTTTGCTATTGAACAACGGCCGCCAGCGGCCGTACACACCTTACACACCCTCGAACAGATCAATCTGCTTGCCCATCTCTTCAATAGAGGCCTCTACAGTCTTAGAAACCCCAGCAAGGGTAAGGCCGGCATCCTGCATTTTGTCGGCGCTCAGGCCCATTTCGTCCATACTCTGGCCCATGACTTTTGTTTCGTTCTGCAGGATTTCTACGTCGCCGATAATTGCCTGGCTGGCTGTTGTAATTTCCTCAGAAGCATTCTGTACCTGCTGAGTACTTTCGTTCATTTCGCCAAGGGCATCAAGAATCTGTGTAGAGCCCTGCTGCTGTTCTGTCATGGCTGCTTTTATCTGTTGAACAAGAGTATCTGTTTCGCGGATTTCTTTTGAAAGGTTTGCATAATCCTGAACGCCATGCTGGGTTGCCTGAACAACAAGATTAATTGCATTCTGAATGCTCTTAAGCTGAGCACCGATTGTCTTAGACTGAGCAGAAGAAGTTTCACTGAGCTTACGGATTTCATCAGCAACTACAGCAAAGCCCTGACCAGCATCTCCGGCATGAGCAGCCTCAATAGCAGCGTTCATGGCAAGGAGGTTTGTCTGTCCTGCAATATTTGCAATTACCTTATTTGCTTCACTCAAAAGCTTAGACTGATTTTCAATTTCAATTATCTGCTTCTGAAGTTCATTCTGTGTTTGAACACCGTTCTGTGCAGTTTCGTCAAGAACACCAAAGGAATGAGCCATCTTATCTACAGACTTATCAACTTCATTAATGTTTCCAACCATTTCTTCAACGGCAGTAGAAGCACCCTGAACAGCCTTAGCCTGAGTCTGAACCAATTCTTCCATCTGGTGAATCATATCAAGAATTTTAGAAATACTCTGAGCACTTTGAGAAACGCTGTTTGTCTGATTTCTAAGGTTCATACCTGTGTTGCTGATGCTTGCTCCAATCTGAACAATAGAAGACATAAGATCTTCAATTGTACCGCTGAGCTTTCCTCCGGCTTCATCAAGCGCAACCTTAGACTGCTTCATACTGTTTATGTTTCCTTCAAGGCGCTCTGTTACAAGATTAAAGCCGTTTGCAAGAAGAGAAGCTTCCTTTGTAAAGTAATCAGGATATCGTTCTGAATAGTCACCCATAGCCATGAGTTCACAACCAGAGGCGATGACTGTAAAGCTTCGGGAAACTCTTGCAGAAAGAATAGAGAATATAACAATCATGATTGCAGTAATTACTACAAGACCAATGATTACGTAGCCAAGGAGCTTTGTATATTCACCCGAAAAATCTTCGTTTGGACCTTCAACTACAATAAACCATTCTGTGTTTGCAATAGGGCATACACCATAAAAAAGCTTTCCTTCTGTAAATGCTTTTGCGTTTCCATCAAGATAATCAGCCTGAGAGTATTTTGTAAGATTAATTTCATCAAAATAGTTTTCAGTCATGATTTTGTCAAAGTCGTCGTTTGTAAGATAAAGACCTTCTTTTGTAATGATATGAATTTTACTGTTTGTGGAAAGCCTGATATTTTTTACAGCTTCACTCAAAGCATCAAGAACAATGTCGGCAGCAGCAATACCAATAAGCTTGCCGTTTTTATCAAGAACTCGGTAACTCAAAGTGATATTAAGTAAGCCTGTGTTTGCATCTACATAAGGCTCTGTGTAGCAGACTTTTGTCTGATCTTTTACGGCATTCTGATGCCACAGACGCGACTGCATGTCAAAATCTGCAGGAGGAATCCAGCCGATGCTTGTATAAAGGGCACCACCTTCCCAAAGCTGTTCGTAGGTTGCGTAATAAAGCATGGTGTTATCAATCATGTTTTTGCCCATGCCGTTTACAAGGTCACCGATTTTTTCTCGAGGTTCAAGATAAGTAATTCCATTAGAAAGACTTACAACAAGATCATTATATTCACCAAGAACACCTGTAACCTCTTTATTTAAGGTTTCCATTGTCTGGTTTACAGAATCAACAGTTGTTGTTGTAATAATCCTGTTCATTACGAATTTGAATGAAAGACTCAAGAACAAGGTAACAATAATCATTGAACCGATTGTTCCGATTAAAAGTTCTGTTCTTAATGAAATTTTCTTTTTTGTCATAATAAATTCTCCGTGCTACTATTTATAGTATTTTTGATTATATCACGCGAGAAGGGAGTTTGTTAAGTAATTCTTATTTCATTGAATAAACACAGCCGCAGTATTCCTGGCGGTAAAGGCCGTATTCTGAACTTAGTTCAAGACTGCGTTTGAAGCCGTTTTTCTTTTTGAAGTCAGATGGCAGCCACTGCGGTCCCTGAGCCTGTCGAAGGGCAGGAAGGCCAAAACCAATTTCATTAATCATATCTGCATCTTTGAACGGGCTTATAGAAAGCGTTGTGCAAAAATAATCAAAATTGTGGGCAGCGGCATAGTCGTAGGTATAGCGTAATCGTAATTCATAGCAGCGGTGGCAGCGTTCTCCGCGTTCAGGTTCTTTTGCGAGCTCCGGGTTTTCGCGCGTTCCGACTGCTGTGTAAAATTCTTCGGGGTCGTAGGGCACCTGAATTACACGAACGTTTTCTGCAGGTACAAAGCGCTTATAAAAGTTCAAAAGCTCCTGAAGCCGTCGTTCATATTCTTCTGCCGGATAGATATTAGGATTATAAAACAAAACTGTGATATCAAAATGAGAGCATAGATATTCAAGAACATAAGACGAGCAGGGACCGCAGCAGGCATGAAGCAACAGTGTCGGTTTTTTGCCGGAAGAGGAAATTGTTTGTAGTAAATCATCAAGCTGCTTTTGATGGTCCTGCTTTTTATTCATCTGTTTCTTCTTCTTGGATACCTTTTTTTAGGGCATCATCAACACAGGCAACAAAAACAATGCTTGCGAGCTCTTCACCTTTGATTGCGGGCACGACAGAAGAATTCTGTGCAATCATTTCATCCAGAATTGGAGCAACTTTTTTTCCGTAGGCGCCTTCGTTTTCTATAATGTCGATTTTTGTAAGCTTATGTTCCTTTACTGTAACATCAAGCTGGACATGCATAAAGTTTGTATAAACTTTTCCGCGATACGTTCCGTCCGGTATATCCTTGGCCTGAATATTATAAAAGGGGAGTTTTGCTGCCTGTTTATAATTATTTCTTGTGCGTCGCTGCATGTACATGATAAATGTAAGCACAACGCACAGTGCAATCAGAAAAATCCTTAGTAGTTTATTTTTATTCATCGAGCGGAGTATAAACTGTGTCGTTACTGTAGATTGTCTTTGTCATTGTAACAAGCTTGCTTTCTTTTACAGTTGCTTCGAAGCTTCCTTTTGCATAGTAATACTGATTTGCAGAAAGGGCTTTATCCAAAGCTTCTGGTGTTGTTTTAAGATTGCCGGCATTTGCCATAAGGTCGTAGCCTTTTAAAAGCTTGTCGACATCCTTGAGCAGGTCAAAAGAAAGTGTTGCAACAGGAGTTCCTTCCTTTGCGTTTTCGCCAGGCTTTCTTCCAGAATAAATATCAATCTGGATTGAAGCAGCCTTGATGTTTTTTGAATCAACATCAGGCAGGATAGCATCCTTGTCTATTTCGAACTGTACATAACGCTGAGAACCAGAAGCAATCAAATATATTTTTGGAGAGAAAGACTCGTCATCAATTTCCTTAAGCTCACCTTTTTTTGAGGCACATCCGGTAAATGCAGCTGTGAGAACTAATGCAGCACAGAATAATCTAATAATCTTTTTCATATAAACCTCTTTCTAAAATCCGTTACCATATTTTAACACGCTAAAACGGTAATTTCAACAATTTTAGATTCAGTCTGCTAAAAACAAGGTTCCGGCGGCATTATCCTGTAAAAGGCCTGTAAGTGCGTCTGGTTTTCCACCGTTGGCAAGTAAAACAGGAATTCCATAGACTGTAGTTTTTTCTGCAGCCTGAATTTTTGTTTCCATTCCGCCTGTTCCAAAAGCGTTTGTGTCACCGATTTTTATAGATTTTCGAAGCTCTGGGATTGATTCAACAGTATCTATAAGCTTTGCATTCGGATTACTCTTAGGATTGTCTGAATAAACGCCGTCTATGTCGCTGAACATTATGAGTAAATCTGCAGACCACAAAATTGCAGTAAGCGCAGAAAGGTTATCGTTATCTCCGATTTTGATTTCATCAAAGCTTACACTGTCGTTTTCGTTGATGATCGGGACAACACCCTCGTCTACAAGTGTAAAAAGAGTGTTACGGATATTGAGCGAACGGTGCTCGTTTTCAAAATCATCCTTTGTGAGGAGCAGCTGACCAATGTGGAGTTCCTGCTTCTGGAAGGCTTTTCGCCACTGGTGCATAAGTTCAACCTGACCGATTGAACACAAGGCCTGGCGGTAATGAACATCCTTTTTGCGGGCCCATTCCTTTAATGTAGAAACACCTGCTACCTGAGCTCCGGAAGAAACAAGAATAATCTGTTTTCCTTCTTTTATGAGTGAAGCACACTGCTGGGCAAACTCCATCATAAAATCAAGGTTTGTTGTTCCATCGGGTTTTGCCAGAGTGTTGCTGCCAATTTTAATTACTATTTTGCGTGCATCTTTTACAGTTTGATTTATTGTACTCATCTTATCTGTCCTTCGCCGTCTATTAAATATTTTGTTGTTGTAAGAACTTTGATTCCCATCGGGCCGCGGGCATGCAGCTTCTGGGTTGAAATTCCAAGCTCTGCTCCAAAGCCGAATTCTCCGCCGTCTGTAAAGCGTGTGCTTGTATTTACATAAACACAGGCAGCATCAATCATTGCCTGGAACAGTTTTGTGTTTGCACGGCTTTCTGAAATTATGCTTTCGCTGTGCTTTGTGTTGTGTGTATTAATATATTCAATTGCTTCTTCTATTGAATCTACAGTTTTAATGCAGCACTCAAAATCCAGATATTCGTTGCCAAAATCTTCTTCGGTAGCTGGAATAATTAGCGGCCCTTCGACAGGCTCAGGGACCTCAGAAAGAATTTTATAGGCTCTTTCATCTGCATGAAGCTTTACACGACCAGCAAAGGTTTTTTCGAGCATCGGGAGGAATTTTTGAGCAACAGCGCTGTGAACTACAATACATTCAATTGCGTTGCAAACACTCGGTCGCTGAATCTTTGCATTTTCTGCAATTCGGCAGGCCATTTCGAGATTTGCTTCACTGTCTATATAAAGATGGCATACGCCGCTTCCAGTTTCAATTACAGGAACACGAGCATTGCGTACAACATTTTCTATAAGCTTTTTACCGCCTCGTGGAAGACAGACATCAATCATTCCAACTGCATTCAAAATCTGGTCTACATCGCTGTGGTCGTGGTCGCGAACTTCTACAAGTTCAATTGCTTCCGGAACTCCGCCTTCTACACCGGCAAGCGCCTCTTTAATAACGCGGACAATTTCTACATTAGAAACATACGAAGAAGAAGAGCCGCGCAGCAGAATTGCGTTTCCGCTTTTATAAGCTAAGCTGAATGCATCTACAGTAACATTAGGACGATTTTCGTAAATAAGGGCAACAACACCAAGAGGTACACGGACCTGACGGATATTAAGACCGTTTGGAGTTTTCCAGCCGGCAACCTCTTCGCCAACGGGGTCTGTCTGACCAATTACTTCGCGAAGGCTTGCAATAATTCCGCTGATTCTTTTGTCATCGAGCAAAAGACGGTCAATAATTGATTCAGAAATGCCTGCTGCACGGGCGTTTTTTACGTCTGTATCGTTGGCCGCAATAATAGAAGCACGGTTTTTATCCAGAGCATCTGCAACTGCGTTCAAGGAAGCATTTTTCTTACTTGCGTTCTGAAGTGCGAGCTTCTGGCTGGCGACACGCAGGGAATCGGTAATACTTTTAATATCCATAAATGTCCTCACTTAAGAGATCCCGAAACAAGTTCGGGATGACGTAGGTATAAAAAAAGCCGGAACTTATTGTCCGGCTTGCGTTTTCAGTTTTAGTAATTTGCCAGGAAGTACATTCCTAACATCATTGCTAACCGGCACTTTTCTTCTGACCATTCAGTCTTGGGAGGAAGGTTTGAAATGTACCACCAGAAAATACCGAATTCAGGATCGATTCGGAGAGTATATTCTGCAAAATCTGGGGTGTCCGGCTTTTGACCAAACATGAGGAATACTGCCTGATTAATCAACTGAAGGAATAAAATATAATTATCTTTCCAGGAATCGTTACTTAAAAAGATGTTCAATTGATAAAGAAGCTGATCCTTAAGTGCAATATCAGACTTTTCTACCCAAGTTTTTTGAATTAAAAGTGTAAGATTGTTTTTAAAACTTGTTACAAGCTTTTCAATTCCGTCTTTTTTAATTTTGGAAAAACCTTCATTAGAACCAAAAGCAACAGCAATTATATCTGCCGAAGCTTCAAATCCCTTTTCTTTTTCCAAAAAAGTAGAAAGCGATTCAATAGTTTTTGAGTCTAGAAAATCGGAAATTTCGTCTGCCTGTTTAGTCATACATTTATATTAAAATTTTATGGCTATTTGGTCAATGGCAAGAATCGAGGATTTGTTTTCGGCTAGTTAGAGTCACTCCAGAAATAATCTTCGATCCCGCTTACACCATTAATAGCGATTTTCTTGCGGAATGCGTTGTAGTCTCCGTCCCAGGCAAGCCAGAAATGGAAAACCGGGCCTTCTTTTGTTTTTATAACATATTCCATTGAGTCGCCATAAGAGCGGTCGGTGGCTCCTTTAACGAAATAATATTCAACAGAAGTAATTGTGTAATTGATTGTCTTGTCTGTTGAATTGATTTTCATGCCGCTTATGTAATTTGATCTGTCAGCAACAGCATCTTTCCAAACAAATTTAAGCTCTGCCTTTTTCTTGTCCAGATCAAATTTCCACTGTATGTCGCTGGCACCAATATCAATATCTTCATCAGCTTCATTACCGCCTATAGAGATTACTGTGCCTTTTTTATAATCTGTTTTCTTGTATTTAGAAGCGTTCACTTCTGATTTATAAATGAATCCAGAATCGCCCTTTGCTTTACTAACCTGGTCATAAAGTTTTTTTACAGCCTTTCCCTGCTCGTTGATTTCATTCATGCTTAAATCGCTTGTTTGAGAAGCAACATCCTGGGCAGAAGCACCAAGGCGGCTATAAAAGTCAGCCAGATCGACGTCGCCATAAGAATAATCATCGCTGTCTGAATCATAAGAGCTTGAAGAACCAGAATAAGAGCTTGTGTCTGCATTTTTAACAGCATTTACTACAGCCTTAGAATTGGCCTGTACAACAGCAAAGTCTTTTGAATTTGTATATTTTTTAAGCTCTGCCAAAGGATCCATGCCGAAGGTCTTCATCATGGCAATACTTTCTGCATCAAGTTCGCTTTCGCCAACAAGAACTACAGCACAGGCAGAAATCATACCGAATTTTTCAATGCAGTTGCTGCCGCTGATTCCGTATTTCTGTAAGATTTTATCTACATCGGCTTTTTGCTTTGCCGTAGCTTGTATACCATTATCATCTGTCAAAACGCCAAGCTTGTCTAATTCCTTTTGAATTGAATCAAAGTTCTTTGCATAATTCTTTACATCGCTGTCGGTAATTCCCGTGCTTTTAGGTTCTGCAAACAAAACAAAAGCAAGGGAAAAACATAAAGTAAACAAAACAATTTTTTTGAACACACTCTTCATAAAATAAACTCCTGTTGTGTGATTTATATTCTTCTATTTTACCACGGGTTATGAATATTTACAAAGCATTTTCTAAATCTATGCAATCTGCTATAATGCGCTCATTATGATCATAGATTTTCACGCACATATATATCCTGAAAAAATTGCCGAAAAAGCTACGATGGCAGTTGGAACTTTTTACGGGGATGCCCCTATGGCCTGGCATGGACGAGCACAGGAATTAATCGAAAGCGGCAGCAGAATTGGAGTAGAAAAATATATTGTTCATTCTGTTGCTACAAAGCCTGAACAGGTAGAATCAATCAATAACTTTATTATAAGTGCCTGCGAAAAATATCCTCAGTTTGTTGGTTTTGCTACAATGCACCAGGATTTTGAAAACTTTGAAGCAGAGCTGGATCGTGTTTACAAGGCAGGTCTTAGAGGTTTAAAGCTTCACCCTGATTTTCAAAAATTTCAGTGTGATATGGAAAAGATGGACGCTGTTTACGATAAATGTGCGGCTTTGAATATTCCTGTTCTTTTTCATGCAGGCGATTGCCGTTATGATTTTTCCGGTCCTAAAAGAATTGCTCATGTTATGGAAAAACACCCTGACCTTATTGTGATTGCGGCTCATTTTGGCGGTTATACTGAATGGGACCAGGCAATAGAGTACCTTGTGGGCAAGAACGTTTATTTTGATACTTCAAGCACCTTGTGGAAGTGTCCGCTTGAAAAAGCAAACAAAATGCTTAAATTACACGGTGTAGACAAGTTCCTTTTTGGTTCTGATTTTCCTATGTGGGACCACGAGGATGAAATGACCCGCTTTAATAAACTTGATTTGAATGAAGAAGAAAGACAAAAGATTTTATATGACAACGGTGCGGCGCTTTTGAAGAGGATAAATGCCTGAAATTAACCAGAATGCCGATGCGCAGTATAACAAGATGGTAAATACTCCGGTGTGGAAGCTTATTACAAAGCTGGCCATTCCGACAATTATTTCCATGCTTGTTACTTCGCTGTATAACATGGCAGACACTTTTTTTGTTTCGCAGCTTGGAACAGAGGCAAGTGCCGCGGTTGGTATTGTTTTTCCTATAATGTCTATTATTCAGGCGTGCGGATTTACGCTTGGAATGGGTTCGGGAAGCCTTGTAAGCATCCGTTTGGGGCAAAAGCGTAACGAAGAAGCTTCAATAATCAGTTCTACGGCATTTTTTGCAGCTTTTGGGGTTGGTGTTCTTATTACCTGCTTTGGAAACCTTTTTGCACAGGCAGTTTTAAGTTTTGCAGGTGCAGACCAGAGCGTACTTCCTTATGCAAAAGATTATGCACGTTATATTTTCTGGGGTGCGCCTTTTATGTGTGCCTCTTTTGTTCTGAATAACGACCTGCGTGCCGAAGGAAAAGCCTTTTTAAGCATGATTGCCCTTACGACAGGCGGCATTCTTAATATGATTCTGGATCCTTTCTTTATTTTTGAAGAGCTTCCGGTTTTTGGCCTTCATTTGAAGGGCTTTGGTCTTGGCATACGCGG
>Ga0310690_10004430_pt1 | contig 19942 bp, 15 predicted proteins | sample AusTroGonzalo_MG_2_FD_207661 | JGI IMG/M metagenome (GOLD analysis project Ga0310690, IMG submission 207661) | Bovine rumen microbial communities from tropical cattle in Woodstock, Queensland, Australia - Gonzalo_04 (v2) (version 2) | ecosystem: Host-associated > Mammals > Digestive system >...
TCGTAGAAGTCGCGCGGACGGTAGCCCTTGGCGAGCAGGTCGGTGACTTCTTCGACGGTGAGGCCGAAGATGAAGATGTTCTCGTCGCCGACTTCTTCCTTCATTTCCACGTTGGCGCCGTCAAGCGTACCGATGGTGAGTGCGCCGTTCAAGGCGAACTTCATGTTGCCGGTACCCGAGGCTTCGGTGCCCGCGGTAGAAATCTGTTCGGAGAGGTCTGCCGCCGGGATAATCTTCTCGGCGAAGGACACGCGGTAGTTCTCGAGGAACACCATCTTGAGCTTGCCCTTGCAAACCGGGTCGGCGTCGATGATGGCGGCGACGGCGTTTGCGAGGCGGATAATCTGCTTGGCCATCCAGTAACCCGGAGCGGACTTACCACCGATCATGATGGTGCGCGGCAGGATTTCCTTGCCGTCCTTGAGCTGGATGTACAGGTGGATGGCATGCAAGATGTTCAAGAGCTGGCGCTTGTATTCGTGGATGCGCTTTACCTGCACGTCGAAGAACGTGTTGGTGTCGACATCGACGCCCTGCGTTTCCTTGAGGTACTTGGCGAGGCGTTCCTTGTTCTGCTTCTTGACAGCCATGAATGCCTTCTGGAATTCGGCATCCTTTGCGAACGGTTCGAGTTTCTTGAGGTCGTCCAGATCCTTGACCCAGCTGTCACCAATCTTCGAAGAGATGAGTTCGGACATGGCGGGGTTCGCCTTGCGGACCCAGCGACGCGGAGTCACGCCGTTCGTCTTGTTGTTGAACTTTTCGGGCCACAGCTCGTAGAAGTCCTTGAAGAGCGTCGTCTTCAGGAGGTCGGAGTGGAGGGCTGCCACGCCGTTCACGGCGAACGAACCCACGATGGAGAGGTAGGCCATGCGGATCATCTTGCAGTTGCCTTCTTCGATGAGGCTCATGCGGGCGAGGCGGGCGTTGTCGCCGGGCCACTTCATGGAGACCATGCGCAAGAAGCGGGCGTTGATTTCATAGATAATCTGCAGGTGACGCGGCAGGAGCTTTTCGAAGAGGCTGACGGGCCACTTTTCAAGAGCTTCGGGCATCAAGGTGTGGTTCGTGTAGGCGAACGTCTTGGTCACGATTTCCCAGGCTTCGTCCCATTCCAGGTTCTCGATGTCGAGGAGGATGCGCATCATTTCGGCGATGGAGATGGCCGGGTGCGTATCGTTGAGCTGGATGGCGACCTTTTCGGGGAATACCTTCCAATCGTTGTTGTGCAGCTTCTTGAAGCGGCGGATGATATCCTGCAGCGAAGCGGAGCACAGGAAGTATTGCTGTTTGAGGCGCAGTTCCTTACCGTTCATGGAGGAATCGTTCGGGTACAGCACCTTCGAAATCGTTTCGGAAAGTTCCATGTCCTGCACGGCGGCGATGTAGTCGCCGTTGTTGAAGTAGCTGAGGCCGAAGTCGTCGGTGGACTTCGCGCTCCAGAGGCGCAGGTTGTTCACGGTATTGTTCTTGTAACCCGGAATCGGGGTGTCGTAGGGCAAGGCAAGCACGAAATCCTTGGTTTCCCAGCGGTTGTGGAGCTTGCCGTTGTCGTCGATCCAGCTGACCACGTAGCCGCCGAACGGGACCTTGATGGCGTTTGCAGGGCGGGCGATTTCCCAGGGGTTCGGGAGGCGCAGCCAGTTATCCGGCTGTTCTTCTTGTTCGCCGTTCACAATCTTTTGGCTGAACATGCCGTATTCGTAACGGATGCCCATACCGGTGGCCGGGAGCTCGAGCGTTGCCATGGAATCCAAGAAGCAGGCGGCCAAGCGGCCCAAGCCGCCGTTGCCGAGACCTGCGTCCACTTCCTGTTCGCGGAGTTCTTCAAGCGTCATGCCGATTTCGTCGAGGGCTTCGACGACGGCCTTCTCGACGTCGAGGTTCAGCACGGAGTTGCCGAGCGTACGGCCGATGAGGAATTCGAGGGAGAGGTAGTAGACGCGCTTCACGTCCTTTTCGTAGTACGTGTTCTGCGTCTTGATCCAGCGGTCGACGAGTCGATCGCGTACAGCGTAGGCGACGGCGAGGAACTTCTCGTGGTCGGTCACCGTGAAATTGCTGCGTGCAAGGGTGTGGTGGATGTGGTCGGTAAAAGCCTGGCGGAATGCGTCGGCATCTGTACCGAGAACCGGAATGTCTTTTGCTTTATTCGCTTTGGCCATGATACACCTATTGGTTAAATGTTTATCCCGCCTTCAAGTTTAGAAATATTTACGCACGAATGGGGGAAAATTTGGCCTCTTTCACCTATTTATGTGATTAAACATACTTTTACGCTTGTTTTTCGGGGCAAAAAACTAAATTGTTCGTATGCGTTTATCTATTTGCTTTAAAAAAAGTGCTTTTTCTTTCTGTGGCGTCGTGGCTCTTGCTTTGACGACTGTCCTTGCTGGTTGCGGGGATGATTCCTCCTCTTCGCCTTCTGCTCCGGCTCAAACTCCAACGAGTTCTTCGGGTGCGCAACTCCCTGATGCTGGTACGAATCCGGCAAATTCTTCGGGCTCTCTTCCGGATGCCGGTACGGACCCGGTGAGTTCATCGGATGCTGTGGATCCGGCGAGTTCTGCTATTGCTCCGCCAGCAAATGGCTCCTTTACTTTTGCGACGACTCCGGGGACACTTGCACTTGCTCCGGATGAGGATGGCTTCTACGATATGGGCGATGTCTATAAGGCTGTTCCCCAGACGAGTAAGATTGCTTTCGTGATTCGTCATTCCAAGCGAGAAAAGAAAAATTATGGAACGGAATCACAGTTGACTCCGATTGGAATTCAGATGGCGCAGACGCTTGGCACAAAACTTGTGAGCGAAGAATCGTTCTACTATTCGTCGACGGATTTTTTACGCACTCGTGAAACCTGCAAGAATATTGCGATTGGTCGGGGTGAAGGCGATGTGGATGTCGTGACGTGGGATGGCATTGATGGTGGATATTTCTTGACGGTGCCCAGTGATACATTGGATGCGCTTGTATCCGAAAGAGGGGGCAATCCGAAATACATCGCTCAGTATGCTTATGGCGTTCCCTATACGAATAAGGCGGTTGCTGCAATCATTCCGACTTATTTCTATGATTTGTTTGAACGCGGAAACCAGTTTGTAAACGAAGTCATTGTTGCTAACATGCCCAATTGGAAACGTGTGAGTATTCTCGTGAGCCATGACATGCTGGTTGAACCACTGATTGTATTCGTATCGAATAGGACTATAGACCTGAAATATTATCAGAGCCCGTTCCGTTGGGTCAACTATTTGTCCGGTATTGCTGTGATTGTTGATGAAGCGGGTGCTGTTACGGCACTTCCTGTTCGTGGTGATTCTGTGGGTTGGATGCTTCCTGCCGATGAAGTGGTCGAAACGGTTCAATGAGAATAGCTCTTCTTGGCTCTACAGGGCTTGTTGGCAGAAATGTCGTTCAGCTGCTTGCTCGGTTGGATGAAGTTGAAAGCGTTTATTGCCCTGTACGCTCCATTCCTAATTTAGGACAGATGGGCGTCTTGCAGGGAGCCTCGAAGTTCAAGTTCAATGTCATTGATTTTAGCGATTTACAGAGTTTGAATTTTAGCGGTTGCGATGCAGTAATGTGTTGCCTGGGGACGACCCGGAAACAGGCGGGGAGTCGCAGTGCCCAAGAAAAGGTCGATGTGCGTCTGCCTCTTACTTTGGCCGCCATCGCCAAAAAACAGGGGGTTCCGCATTTTTTGTGTGTGAGTGCGCAGGGGGCGAATTCGCATTCGCCGTTCTTCTATAATCGTCTAAAGGGAATGCTCGAAGAGGGCTTAACCATGATGAATTTCAATGCGCTTACGCTCGTGCGTCCATCGCTTTTGCTCGGGAAACATAAGGATAAGCGCTTTGGCGAAGAACTATTGCAAAAGGTTTTCGGAGCGCACCCTGAATGGATTCCCGAGCGGCTCCGCCCCGTGCATGCCGAAATAGTTGCGGCACATCTGGTCGCTTCCCTGCTCAAGCCACCGACGGAGCATGTATGCGCTAGTGACGGCGTGAAAGGGAAAAGGATAATATATAATAGAGTGCTCGCGCAAACGAAAGTGGAAGAATTGTTTTGAGGGACAATGAGGTCGGGGCTAAAGCCCCTTTGAGCAATGAGGTCGGCGCGTTGCGCCTTTGAGGTCGCTTCACTTTGAGGTATGAGGTTTTAACCTCACCGCTCATAGCTCACTGCTCGCGCCTCGAGCCTATTTAAACTTCCAAAACTTATACAGATACTTCGCGCTTTGCACGGGAGTCTTGAGGAAGGCTCTCTTCTTGTATCCGCCGAGTGCGAAACCTTGCAGCACCTTGTAAAGCCCAATCTGGTCTTCGCGGTTCAGTGCGAGCAGGAACCTGCGGAACTTGAGCTCGAAGTCGTGCATTTTGCCGAAGTAGCCGTAGCAGCGTTTTTCGTACTGCTTCAAGAACTCTTTGGAAAGAACGCCGCGACCCAGTCCGTCGCTTACGTATTGGGCGCAGAAACGGCCCGCCCGCATCGCGGAAGCGATGCCACCACCCGTGAGCGGGTTGGTGTGGTGGGCGGCGTCGCCCACCAGAGCGAACCGATCCAAAGTATATTCTTTGAGTACGCTTGAAACGGGGATTAACCCGCCGACTGTATAGTTGACCTTGGCCCCGGGGAAGAGCTTTTCGAGCCATTCCATCGTAATTTCGAGAATGTTCCCGTCGTGCTTCCCGTTAGCGAGGAAGCCTGCGCCGAAGTTGGTGACGTTCGACTTCTGTTTCGGGAAACTCCAGATGTAGCCGTCGTTGATGAAGTCGTGACCTTGCCAGAAAGTGAGGTAGTCCGGTTTTGTCAGAATCCCCTGTACTTGGATGTCGACTCCGGTACATGTCTTGCCTGGGTATTGCACACAGTCGAGCCCGACCATGCGGCCAATGCGGCTCTCTACGCCGTCTGCCGCGATGACCATTTTCGCAAAAATTTCCTGTGTTCCTGTTTCGGTGACTGTCCCGTCTCCGTTCCCTTTCCCGAGAGCGACCCTGACCATTCGTTCGCTGCCCTGAACGTCTCCCACGAACGTGGCCCGTGCACAGGTTACCAACTGTGCCCCTTCGTCTTCGGCCAGTTTGGCAAGCCACGGGTCAAAAATTTCGCGGTTCAGCATGATGCCCGTTCCCGGTTTCGGGACTTCGATGTTCACGCCGTTCGGACCATATATATATAGTCCGTTGATGATGCTCTCGATGCAGCTCTCGTCAATAGGGCCGTAGGTCTGCAGGTCGGCAAGCGTGGTGCTTGCCTCGCCACAGCGGACGGGGTAGCCGATACGTTCACGTTTTTCGAGAAGGAGGACTTTGTGGCCTTCACGGGCGAGGTTCCTTGCTGCGACAGAGCCGGCGGGCCCTGCACCGATGACCACGACATCATAACAGGAATCAAGCATCGTCCACCTCCGTAATTTTCAGAGCACCGGCAGGGCATGCTTTGGTACAAATACCGCAGCGTATGCATTTTTCGTGATCGATTTGTAGTTCCAAACCATACATGTCGAGCGCCATTTTGGGACAAATTCCCACACAACCTGCACAAGCGAGGCAAATTTTTCTGTCGTGAACGAGTTTTTTCATCATATTTAATATAGCAAATAGTGGTTAAGGGTGCACAAAAAAAATAAAGTCGTCACATTTTCTTAAAATGATGTATTTTAGAGATAACTGATAGGAGAATCTCATATGAATTTGAAAAAAGCAGTCGCACTGACATTTGTTACTTCTGCCCTTGCCTTTGCGCAGCAGGAGGCCACCGTTGAAACACCGGCAGACCAGGCCGCTGTTGTTTCGGAACCGGTCGAGTATAATCCGGAGCAGGCCGCACCTGCTGCTGAGCCGCAAACGGGAGAAACGTCGGAAGGTGTTGCTGCCGCGGAGCCGGAACAGGGAACTGCGCAAGAAGCGGCCCCTGCCCCTGCGCAGGATTCTGTTGCTAGCGCAACTCCAGCTGCCGAACCTGCTGTGGCTGATTCGGCAAAACCCGCTGTGCAGGATTCCGCACAGCAGGTGGCTGTGGTTTCCGAACCACCGAAAGCGGAACCTGTTGAAGAGGCTGCAAAGCCTGCTGTGGAACCGGCCAAGATGGATATGCCTCCCAAAACGCCTTTTACAATCTTGCACGGAAATGCATACAACATTGTGGAAAACGAGGCTGCGGGTGACAATGTCAATATTTTGCTGAAAAACCGCCTTGTCAAGTTTGCCGGACAGAAGTTTGTCTATGTGGAACCTTCCGGAGAAATGGGCGTGTTTTCGCTGGGCAATTTCTTTGGCGCAATGGACTTGTCCGGTAATCTTGGACGGGCGACCGTAGGTTATGCGACCAACGGCTTTGCTGCCGACTTGCGCTTGAGCCTCGGCCAGATTCAAGTTGACGATGGTGAAGGGAAAAAGAGAGGTTCCAATGCCGGAGATGACTGGGGCATTACGTTGTCCAAGGTTCTGGGCGGTTTCGTGCTGACGGCTGCTGCTGACTGGGTCACGTTTGCCGACGAGATGGATGTCGACCCCAAGCATGGCTCCAAGCAGGAACAGCGCTATCGCGATCTGAATGCCTCCCTTATTTTGTCGGATGGTCCTGCGGCAAGGAAGCATTTCTGGTCTGCGGGAGTGGCGTTTGTCCGTCATGAAAACGAGATGGAGGTTGGAGACCGTGTTGTGAACGAGAATGTGGATTCTCGCACGACAATCGTTCCTTTGTTCAACTATGGCACTCCGGCCTTGCGTTCGGAGAGGGCAAACCTCTATCTTGGTGTGAACACCTCGTTCCCCATCACCATTTTCGATGCGATTGAATCCGAAAATCAGGGAAAGGTCGTGAAAACATCGGAGTACAATCTGGGGATGACCCTCGTGCCGAACATTGTGAGCGAAGTTCTCTTGAACAAGAACGTGATGTTCTTTGGCGAAGCGAATTACGAATGGAACGCAATCCGCTACATCTGGGGCAAGGATTTGTCTGGAGAAAATTACACCATCAAGCAGAGCGTGTCGGACAAGGTTAACGCTTCCATTGGTACGCGTTTCCAGTACGACAACTTGGTTGCCTGTGAATTTGCTCTCGGTGATTCCTTCTTTACCGATACCAAGGCCATCTTCAATGGCGAGGGAGTCTTCATCAAATTTGGTGGATTCATCTACTTCTAGCCGTTATGAAATGTTCATAAGAAAAGCCGTCTTTACGACGGCTTTTCTTGTATCTGAATTTCTTGTAGAGGTTGTCCGATTAGAGGAACCATAAGCTGAGGCCGAGCTTGATGGCGCGGAGCTTTGTTCCTTTCATGATGCTCTGGTCTTTTTCGTCTTCAGATTCGGACAGAACAACGCTTTGTGCATCCGGATAGAGTTCCGTGAGTCCGACGTAGAAGCGAGCGTTGACGCTCAGGTGGTCGGGGATGATATAGAAACCGATGCCCATGGCGACGCCCAATGCGAACGTTGACATGTCAGTTTTGTCGTCGAAGTCTGTGGGGGTTTCTATCGGGCCGAGACCAGGAAGCGTAATTTCGCTTTTCTCATATTCAAAATCGTTGCTGAGATTGAGCGTTAGTTGAGGACCGACTTCGAAGAAGGCTCGCGGATGCAGGACCGCCCTGAACAATAACGGAAGGACTAAGTTGCTCTGCTTCATCGTGATTTCAAGTTCATCGTAATCTTGGGACAATTTGAAATATTCAAAGTGAAGTTCCGGGGTGAACCACAGCACGTCGATGATTTCGAAGCGTGCGGTGATACCGACGTCGAAACCCCATCCGCTTGCTTCGCCATCGGCACCGTTGAGGTTGTCTGTTCCCCAGTAGTCGGCAATGTTGTAGTCACCGCGGATGCCGATACCGGCTGTGGCGTTGCGGACCTTTTTAGCCGGCTGTTCTGCCGTGGTCTTGTCAATTTCAGAAATCGAATCTTGCGGAGCTGCGCTAGTCTGTTTGACTGTGGTTTGCTGAACGGTAGTTTGCTGGACTGTGGTCTGTTGGACAGTTGTTTGTTGGACCGTAGTCTGTTGGACGGTTGTCTGCTGAACGGTGGTGTCCTCTTGCTGGGCGAAAACGCATGTTGCCGCAAAAAGGATTGCAGATGCGGCTATAGTGGCTTTTTTCATAGTTTCTCCATAAAAAACTAGGAACACTTTGGTTAAAACTTTTGCCTAAAGATAGCATGTTTTTACCAGGAAGCATTATCAAAATTAGCGAAAAGGACTTGTTTTACTCAAAAAATATTTTTTTCTATAGAATCTCTTGACAAACGGCTCCAATGTTTTTATATATGAATACATGAATAGTTGTTCATGTATTAAAAATAAAAATAGCGATATTTCGATGGATGTCCTGTTCGAACTGTCGGAGTTCTTCAAGTTCTTCGGCGATACGACGCGCATCCGCATCATCCACCTCATGCTTTCGGGCGAAATTTCGGTGAACGAGATTGCCGAGAAGTTGAATCTGGAACAGTCGGTGGTGAGCCACCAGCTCCGAATCCTCAGAACGGCGAACCTTGTGAAGCCGCGCCGTGAAGGGCGTAAGATTTTCTATTCGCTCGATGACGAGCATATCGGCCTTATTTTTAATACGGGTCTCACGCACATTTTGCACAAGAAGGGTAAATAATATGTCTGCTGTTGTCGACATCCTTGAAAAATTTGTCTGGCAGTTTGTTACTCTGTTTTCTGAAATGGCTCCGTTTTTGCTGCTTGGCTTTTTGCTGGCGGGCATTTTGCATGTGTGGGTGCCGAACCACTTGTACGTCCCGAAAATCGCAAAGCCGAATTTTAAGTCGGTGCTGTGGGCGGCACTGTTCGGCGTGCCGCTCCCGATTTGCAGTTGCGGCGTAATCCCGACTTCCATTGCGTTGCGTAGGGAAGGGGCGAGCAAGGGCGCGAGCGTAAGCTTCCTCATCTCGACACCTGCGACGGGTGTAGACTCGATTCTTGCGACGTATTCATTGCTGGGCGGGCCCTTTGCGATTTTGAGGCCGGTGGCCGCGTTCGTGACGGCGATGCTTGGCGGTGTATTTACGAATTTCGCAACCCGCAATGAAGAAGACGGCATTGCTGTGAGCGAAGCTGCCGAACATCATCATGAGCACGAACATTGCGATGATGACCACTGCAGTTGTTCCGACGAACATTGCGAATGCTGCGGCTGTGATGAGGACGAACATCATGAAGAACGTTCGTTTGTCCAGAAGATAGCCGAGACTTTCCGCTACGGGCTTGTCAACATGGTGGGTGACGTGAGCAAATGGCTCACTATCGGGCTTTTGCTTGGCGCTTTGATTGCCGCCTTCGTACCGGACGATTTCTTCTTGTTCTTGCACGAATACTCGCTGCTTTGCATGCTGGTTGTGTTGCTGCTCGCGATGCCGATGTACACCTGTGCGACTGGCTCCATCCCGCTGGCGCTCGCGCTTGTGGAAAAGGGCATTACGCCGGGGGCGGCTCTGGTACTGTTGATGGCGGGCCCTGCGACAAGTATCGCTAGCATGCTCGTGGTAGGGAAGGCTTTTGGCAAGCGGACGCTCGTTGCGTATCTGGTGTCGATTGCGCTAGGGGCGATGGCTTTCGGCTTTGTCGTCGATACGTTCTTGATGGATACATTCCTTACGTCGATGCTCCCGCATGTTTCGGATGAATGTCATGGGCATGGGGCGCTGGGCATATTCGATTACGCCTGTGCCGTGTTGCTTGCTTCACTGATGATTTATGCGAAGTTTGCGCATAAGGGCTGCGGTGGTCACTGCGGTTGTGGCGATCACGGTTGTTGCTGCTGCGAAGACCATGACGACGATGAATGCGGTTGCCATGAGCACGAACATGGTGAATCTTGCCATTGCCATGAGCATGAACACGGGCATTGTGACCATGACGAGCCTGTGTCGGTGACCTACCGCGTGAACGGCATGAACTGTAGCCACTGCAAAGCCTGCGTGGAAAAGGCGGTGCGCATGCTAGACGGAGTGGTGTTTGCCGAGGCCGATGTCGCGAGCAAGGAATTGCGCGTGCAATGGCACGACGAAGACGATGTAAATGAAGATGCGCTCAAGACGGCTGTAGATGAAGCCGGTTTCGAGTTCGGCGGAAAAATTTAGAGGTTAGCGGGCGCGGCTCGCGAAAATCTCGAAGTCTTCGGGAGTCGTGAGTTTGTCGTTTGCGGTATTACCCTTCACGATATAGACGCTCTCGCCGAAATATTCCAGGATGCTCGCCTCGTCGGTGGGCGTAAAGTTCAGAGGCTCTGCGGCAATGCGCCCGTAGAGCTTTTTCAGTAACGCGATGGAGGCTGCTTGCGGTGTTTGCGCCATCCAGACGGTGTTGCGGTCGATGGTTGTTTCGACGCGGCCATCTTTTGCAATCTTGATTGTATCGACGGCAGGTTTTGCCACGAGGCAACTGCCCTTGTTGATGAGCGTTTCACAGACGTCTAGGATGATTTCCTTGCTCACGAACGGGCGTGCCACATCGTGGACCAGCACGTATTCGGCATCGCTCGTAAGCGCGTTCACGCCGTTCTCTACAGACTGCCAGCGTTCTTCGCCACCCACGACGATTTTGAGCTTGTCTTTAACAATGTCGCTGAGCTGGTTTGCCGAATCGCCGAAAATTTCATTTTCGAAGAAATGCTTCCAGTCGGCGGGCACGGCCATCACGACTTCGGCGATTTCTTCCATCTCGAGGAATGTCTCAAGGCTGTAGCGGTACACGGGCTTGCCGCCTAGGAGCATCAATTGCTTGGGAATGTTTCCGCCCATGCGTTTGCCGAGTCCCCCGGCGGGGAGCACAGCCGCGAATCTGCCTTTCAAGTTCTGCATGTCAATAAATATAGAACTTTGTGACTAGCTTCGTACCCCGAGCCTCGCACCTCGAGCCTCAGGCCTCTACACTTCGCCAATGCGCTGTAGCTTCAACAGCGGAACACCCGCTTCGCGGCATTCGTCTAGGTTCAGCTCGAAATCAATGCTCCAGTCGTTGAAATCTTCTTCGTCTTGGAGCATTTGCTGTACGTGCATCGTGTTGCCATCGTAGGTAACGATAGTGTGGGCGAGGGCGCGGCCTTCCACGTCCATGCGGAACTTGTGGTGTTCGGCGGTGTAGGCGGCCATGATTTCGAGCAGGCGCTTTTCGGTCCACGGCGTACCATTTTCGTCGGCGAGCATTTCGCCTTCGGCCAAATCTTCGGCGAGGCTGTCGAGTACGTCCGCAAAATCTTGCTTGGCGAGGCTTCCCATAATCTGGAAAATGCGCTGGCGGACCATGTTGAGGAAGCGCTTCTTGTCGTAGGTAATGTCGGCGGCGGCCTTGTCGGCACCGAATGCCTTTTCCGCTTCGTCTTCGGCGGTACCTGCTTCCAAGCGTTTCTGGTAGTCTTCGGGGTGGGCCATCTTTTCCCATTCCTCGAGCAGGCTCGAGTCGACGCGGCGGATCATGTCGCCCAAGTAGTCCTGCATCTCGAGGAGTTCCTCGTTCTTGTAGCCGTCGGGCACTGTCTGGCTCAAAACTTTATACACGTAGTTCAGATGGCGCAGCAGAATCGCTTCCATGCGTTGCAGGTTGTACTGCTTCACGTAACCGCTGAAGGTGCTGAAGTTTTCGAACATCTCGCGCACGATGCTCTTGGGTTCCACGTTCACATCGACCCACGGGTGGACTTCGGCAAAGGTGTTGTACGTGTCGTAAATGAAGTCTCGCAGCGGCTTGGGGTACTCGACTTTCTCGAGTTCTTCCATGCGCTGGTTGTATTCCATTCCTTGCGCCTTGAGCTCGTTCAGGCGGGCATCGCGGGCCTTGTTCTGCTGGATACGCAGAATCGCTTCGGGGTTTTCAACGATACTTTCGCACAAGGTAATCACATCGAGCGCATACTCCGGTGAATCCTTGTCGAGTTTCGGCAGCGTGTCGAGCAGGTACAGCGAAAGCGGCTGGTTCATCGCGAAGTCGTCCTGCAAATCCATGTTCACGCGCAGGTGGCTGTATCCGGGGGCAACGGGCTTCACGAATTCGATAATCTTCTTTTCCACGAGGCTGCGGAACAACATGAAGGCGCGGTGCTGCAACTGCTTCTTGCTGGCGGCGCTTTCGTGGCAGTCTTTCAAAAGGTTTCGCATGGCGCGGCAGCCGTCGGTCTCGCGGCTCAGTATGTTCAGGAGCATCCCGTGGTCCACGTGGAAACTCGAAGTGAGCGGTTCGGGCTGGGCGTCGATCAAGCGCTTGTATGTACTTTCGTCGAAGGGTACATAGCCGTGCTCGGGCGGCTTGCGCTTTTGGAACTTCTTGCCGGTCTGGCGGCTCTTCGCCTCGAGTTTCAAGTTCTCAATGACATGTTCGGGAGCCTGCGCCACCACGTAGCCTACGTCGTCAAAGCCCTTGCGGCCGGCACGGCCTGCAATCTGGTGAAAATCGCGTGCGGTAAGGATTGCCGTCTTGTCGCCGCTGTACTTGCAGAGTTGCGTAAAGAGCACCGTGCGGATAGGGACATTCACGCCCACGCCGAGTGTGTCGGTGCCGCAGATGACTTTCAACAAGCCTTTCTGGGCGAGCTTTTCGCAGAGGATGCGGTACTTGGGCAGGAGGCCGGCGTGGTGCAGCCCGATTCCCTGCTTGAGCCAACGTTTGACATCGGGGCCATAAGGGCTGGAGAATCGTACTTCCTTGATTGCCTCGTTTATCTTGACTTTTTCCTCTTTGGTGCAGAGGTCCAGGCTCATGAAGTTCTGCGCGTTGCTTGCGGCGGCGGCCTGTGTAAAGTGGACCACATAGACGGGCGCTTTTCCCTCGTTTACCAGCTTCTGAACTTCGGTCGAAATTTCAGAGGTGCTGTAGCTGAAGTCAAGCGGCACCGGCCTCTGCGTGGAGCGCACGGTCACGGTCTCGCGCCCGGTATGCTTCGTGAGGTCGCGTTCAAAAAATTCGGTCGCACCGACGGTCGCGCTCATCAACAGGAATCTGGATTGAGGGAGCGTCAGGAGCGGTACCTGCCAGGCGACGCCGCGCTCGCGGTCGGAATAGTAGTGGAATTCGTCCATTACCACGTCCATGATGTCGAGCTTTTCGCCCTCGTTGAGCGCCATATTGGCAAGAATTTCAGCCGTGCAGCAGAGGATGGGGGCATCGTGGTTCACGGTCGCATCGCCGGTAGAAAGTCCCACGTTCTCGGCCCCGAATTCCTTGCAGAGCGCCATCCACTTCTCGTTCACCAGAGCCTTGATGGGGCAGGTGTACACACTCTTGCGCCCATGCACGATGCTGTCGAAGTGGAGCGCCTGGGCGACCATGGATTTGCCACTACCCGTGGGCGTATTCAGTATGACGTTCTTGCCGTCCAAGAGTTCGAGGATGGCTTCTTCCTGTGCGGGATACAACGTTGTACCGCGTGACTCCGCCCACTCCATGAAAGCTTCCAAAATGTCTTCGGAGTTGATTTTAGAAACGTCTCCGCCGCTTTTCTCGGCGAGGCTTGCGATAAAATCCTTGAGAATGAGCCTGTTTTGCTCTGCCATAGGGCGTAAAGATAATTATTTTTATTTTTATGAAAGGAATTGTACTTGCTGGTGGATCCGGCACGCGCTTGTACCCGCTTACGATGGTCACGAGTAAGCAGCTTTTGCCTGTTTACGATAAACCTATGATTTATTATCCGCTTTCGACGCTGATGCTGGCGGGTATCCGTGACATCCTGATTATTTCTACTCCGACGGACTTGCCGAACTTTGAACGCCTGCTAGGTGACGGGGCTGCAATGGGCCTCAACCTGAGCTATAAGGTGCAGCCGAGTCCCGATGGACTGGCCCAGGCGTTTATCTTGGGTGAAGAATTCATCGGCAACGATTGTTGTGCGATGGTGCTGGGCGATAACATTTTCTACGGGAACGGATTCAGCCCGCTTCTCAAGGCGGCGGTGAAGAATGCCGAAGAAAATGGCCGCGCCAGTGTATTCGGCTACTACGTGGAGGATCCGGAACGTTTCGGCGTGGTGGAATTCGATGATGCTGGCAAGGTCATCTCGGTGGAAGAAAAGCCGAAGGAACCCAAGAGCAATTATGCCATCACCGGCCTTTATTTCTATGACAACCGCGTTGCAAAATTTGCGAAGGCTCAGAAACCCAGCGCTCGTGGTGAACTGGAAATCACCGACCTCAACAAGACGTACCTCGACATGGGCGAACTCGATGTGAAACTGCTCGGTCGTGGATTCGCATGGCTCGATACCGGCACGATGGACAGCCTCATCGAAGCGGGCGAGTTCGTAAAGATGGTGGAATGTCGCCAAGGAATCCAGATTAGTGCCGTAGAAGAAATCGCCTACAGGAATGGTTGGATCAGCAAGGAAAAACTGCTTGAGTCCGCCGCCAAGTATGGAAAGTCTCCGTATGGTCAACATTTGAGGAAAGTTGCAGAAGGAAAGATTAAATATTAGGTATGAGGCATGAGCTATGAGGTCGTGCTTCGCACTCTGAGTTAAAGTTTGGCGCCTACGGCGCGATGGTAAGGAACTTTCATATGAAGAATATTGTAATCACTGGCGGTGCGGGCTTTATCGGGAGTCATGTTGTTCGCCTGTTTGTGAACAAGTACCCGGAATACAAGATTATCAACCTCGACAAGCTGACCTACGCGGGCAACCTTGCGAACCTCAAGGACATCGAAGGCAAGCCGAACTACAAGTTCGTGAAGATGGACATCTGCGACTTCGACGCGTTCTACAAGCTCATGCAGGATGAACAAATCGACGGTATCATCCACCTTGCTGCCGAAAGCCACGTGGACCGCTCCATCAAGGACCCGTTCACCTTCGCAAAGACAAACGTGATGGGTACGCTCTCCTTGTTGCAGGCCGCAAAACTCTACTGGGAAAGCCTCCCCGAAAAGTACGAAGGCAAGCGGTTTTACCATATCTCGACCGATGAAGTCTATGGTGCGCTCAAGATGAACCACCCGGAAGGCATCACGCCCCCGTTCACGACTACGGCATCCAGTTCGGAGCACCATTTGGCGTATGGCGACGATTTCTTCTACGAGACAACGAAGTACACGCCGCACTCTCCGTATTCCGCGAGTAAGGCTGGCTCCGACCACTTCGTCCGCGCGTACCACGACACTTACGGCATGCCGACCATCGTGACGAACTGCTCCAACAACTACGGGCCTTACCAGTTCCCCGAAAAACTTATTCCGCTGTTCATTAACAACATCCGCCACAAAAAGCCACTGCCAGTTTACGGCAAAGGCGAGAACGTTCGCGACTGGCTCTTTGTAGAAGACCACGCCCGCGCTATCGACGTGATTTTCCATAACGGAAAAATTGCCGAGACGTACAACATCGGCGGTTTCAACGAATGGAAGAACATCGACATCATCAAGGTCGTCATCAAGACGGTGGATAGGCTGCTCGGTCGCGCCGAAGGCGAGGACATGAACCTCATCACCTACGTGACCGACCGCCTGGGCCACGATGCCCGCTATGCGATTGACTCCACCAAGCTCCAGAAGGAACTCGGCTGGGAACCGTCCCTGCAGTTCGAGGAAGGTATCGAGAAGACTGTGCGCTGGTACCTCGACAATCAGGAATGGCTGGACAACATCACGAGCGGTGACTACGAGAAGTATTACGAGAAAATGTATAAGGAGAGGCTAGAGGCTAGGGAGAAGAGTCTTGCGCGTAGCGCATCATAATAAACCCTAGATCCTAAACCCTAGATCCTAATCCCTAAATTACTATGTCTAAATTCAACTTCATCAAGACTTCTATAGACGGCGTTGTCGTAGTTGAGCCGACGGTGTTTGGCGATTCTCGCGGCTACTTCATGGAAACCTACAACAAGGGTGAATTCGATGCCGCCGGCCTCAACGTGACCTTCGTGCAGGACAACGAGTCCCGCAGCAAGAAGGGCGTTCTTCGCGGACTCCATTTCCAGAAGAAGAACCCGCAGGGGAAACTTGTTAGAGTAATCGATGGCGAAGTTTTTGATGTGGCTGTAGATTTGCGCAAGGGGAGCCCAACGTTTGGCAAATGGGAAGGCATTGTACTTTCCGCTGAAAAGAAAAATCAGCTCTACATTCCGGAAGGTTTTGCCCACGGGTTTGTGGTGCTCAGTGAGATGGCGTCTTTTGTCTATAAGTGCACCCGACTCTACGACCCGAAGGATGAAGGTGGCCTGATGTGGAACGACCCCGCTATTGGTATCGAGTGGCCTGTCGGAGATGGGTTTGATCCCATTCTTTCCGAAAAAGACACGAAAAATCCGCTGCTCAAGGACCTAGGCTTTGCATTTGAATTGTAAAATAGCCGCGAGCCATGAGCTTTGAACTGTGAGAAAGAAATATTTTACTTTAAAATCTCATTACTCAAGCCCCTTTGCTCATGGCTCATTGCTCATAGCTCATAGCTTTTTTTCTATTTTATTGACGTATGAAGAATATACTTGTTGTTTGTACTGGGAATGTGTGTCGCAGTCCGACGGGAGAATATCTCCTTAAAAAGGAACTTGGGCCGGATTTTGATGTGAAAAGTGCGGGCCTTGGTGCGTTAGTGGATCACCCTGCTGACGAAACTGCCCTGAAAATTGCGCGAGAACATGGTGTGGACATGAGTGCGCATCGTGCTCGCCAGATTACCATGGATATTTTAAAATGGGCCGATTTAATCCTGGTTATGGAAGCGGGTCAGAAAAGTGAACTCGTTCACAGGTATCCGTGGTTGGATGGAAAGGTCTTCCGCTATGGGAAATCCATGCGCGTCGATGTTCCAGACCCGTACCGTCGGCCGGAGAGTGCTTTTGTGCTTGCGTGGAACTATTTGTCTAAATTGACTCCCTATTGGGTTGATCTTATCAAAAAAGGAAAAATGCCGGAATAAATCGGCAAGGTGATGTCTATGAGACTTAAGCTTCTTCTTGGTTGTGCTATGGCGGTGCTCTTTTACGGTTGTGCTGCGGGCCCCCAGATGCGTATGGAAACCCCAGAGGATTCCTCGGAATATAACGGAATTAAAGTCTTTTTGCACGATATAAATTCGGGTGATTTCGGCCAGACTGAAACGGCAGCTGCCGCTGTTGCCGATACGATAAAGATGGGCGATGTGAAGGATTTGATTTCAGATTCCATGCCGAACTTGGAATACCGTATTGGACCGTTGGATATGGTTCAGGTCGTGGTTTGGGAACATCCTGAATTGACGTCTCCCATGGGGCAATACCAGCCTGCTGGCCAGAAAGTGACTACCGAAGGAAAGCTCTTCTATCCGTATGCCGGTGAACTGCAAGCGGCGGGCTTGACCGCACAGGAACTGCGTATGGAAATTACGAAGCGGTTGTCGGACAAGATTTTGAACGATCCTCAAGTGGATGTCCGTGTAACGGGGTACAATAGTCTCAAGATTTTTGTGTCTGGGGAAGTTAACAAGCCGGGATACATCGCAATTGATGAAATGCCGATGACTCTCCCTGTGGCGTTGGCCGAAGCGGGTGGCTTTACCGAGGATGCCGATTTGTCCTTGATTCAGATTCGTCGTGATGGGAAAGTGTACAACCTGGATTACTCGTCTATCTTCGCATCGGATCTGCCTGTGGACAAGATTCTTTTGAAACCGAGTGATCAGCTGTATGTGTCTTCGAAATTAGAAACGCAAAAGGACAATCGAGTTTTTGTGCTTGGCGAAGTGCAAAGAACAGGTGTTGTTGATATGGTGGACGGCAAACTTTCTCTTATAGATGCATTGGCTGTTTCTGGTGGCTTGGATGCCGCAAATGCTTCGGCAAGGTTGGTCTATGTCATCCGTAATACGAATAAGGAACGCATAGATGTATTCCATCTAGATGCAAAAAATGCGATGGCATTTGCGATGGCCGATCGTTTTGATTTGAACGCCCATGATGTCGTTTATGTCGATGCTTCTGACCTTGCAACATGGAACCGCATTGTTAATTTGATTTTACCGACTTCACTTTTGGTTGCCCGAACGGTTGACGTTACAAAAGATATTCAGAGTATCTCAAATTCATCATGGGGCCCCAAATCTTCCAAAAATTCTTCCGGAGGATCTAGTTCTACCGAAAAATCCACTGATACTCCTAAAACCACTGATAGTGCTGCCAAGAAATAAATCAAATAGATGAGAAAAAATATGATTAACTTGATTCTTTGTGGTGGTAACGGAACTCGTCTTTGGCCCATAAGCCGTTCGCTTATGCCCAAGCAGTTCGCCCGTTTATTCGATGGAACATCCCTGTTCCAGCGTACGGTGACGACGAATGCTCGCGTTTGCGATGAACAGTACGTTATCAGCAATGCAGAACAGTATTTCTTGGCCAAAGACCAGCTAGAAGAAGTCCGCTCCAAGAAATCTCGCTTTATGCTTGAACCGGTGGGCCGTAATACAGCTCCCGCGATTGCGCTTGCTTGTTTCAGTCTCCAGCCGGATACCATTGTGCTTGTATCTCCTTCGGACCATGTGATTCGCAAGACTGATGCCTACGAAGAATGCCTTCACAAGGCTGAATCGCTTGCCAAGAAGGGTTTCTTGGTGACTTTCGGCATTACGCCGACCGGCCCGGAAACCGGTTACGGTTATATCGAAGCCGATGGCGAAGATGTGAAGCGCTTTGTCGAAAAGCCCGATTTGGAAACGGCGAAGAAGTATGTGGAATCCGGACGTTTCTTCTGGAACAGCGGTATTTTCTGTTTCAAGGCGTCGGTGTTCCTCAACGAACTTAACCGTTATTCTCCCGAAATTTATACTGCGGCAAAGCGAGCCTTTGCTTCTGCCAAGAAGGAAAATCGCGATTCGCTGATTCGCGTAGACATGGACGACATGCTGGCCATTCCGTCCAACTCCATTGACTATGCTGTGATGGAAAAGTCCGACAAGGTGAAGGTTGTCCCGAGCGACATCGGCTGGTCCGACCTTGGTGCATTTGATTCCCTTGCCGGTGAATTTGAACACGACGAGAATGGCAACAACAAGAACGCGAAGCATCTCGGCATTGGTACCAAGAATTCTTTGATCATGGGTAACCAGCGCCAGATTGCGACGATTGACCTCGACCACATGCTGATTGTGGACACGCCAGACGCTTTGTTGGTGGCTCCGCTTTCGAGCAGCCAGAAGGTGAAGGCCGTGGTGGACGAACTCAAACTTCGCGGGTCGGATTTGCCCCGTGTACCGCAGACGGTGAGCCGTCCGTGGGGAACGTACTCCGTGCTTGAATCGTCGGACAACTACAAGATGAAGCGCATCGTGGTGAAGCCGGGCGAACGTCTCAGCCTGCAAAAGCACCTGCACCGTTCTGAACATTGGGTCGTGGTGAGCGGCACCGCAACTTGTACCGTTGGCGACAAGGTGTTCTATGTGCGCCCGAACGAATCGACGTACATTCCGGTGGGCGAAGTTCACCGCTTGCAGAACGAGGGCCGTCTCCCGCTTGTCATCGTTGAAGTCCAGGTGGGCGAGTACACCGGCGAAGACGACATCATCCGCGTCGAAGACGATTACCACCGTTGTAAGTAGTCGCCATCCCCGGCCTGACATCCTGTCATCACTGACACTACTTTGTCATCCCCGCCGCTACACATTGTCATCCCCGCCTTGGGCGGGGATCTCCTTTATAAAAAGAAAGGCGGGTTCATCCCGCCTTCTTTAATTCATAGCTCACGGCTCATCGCTCGCACCCCGAGCCTGGAGCCTCTAGTCTCTTAGAACTGGCTCAGGAATCTCTGGTCGTTTGCCGTCAGCAAACCGATTTCCGGGATGGCGTGGCGCAGCATGGCGATACGGTCGAGACCGAAGCCGAATGCAAAACCCGTGTACTTCTCGGAATCGATGCCGCAGTTCTTGAACACGTTCGGGTCCACAGAACCGCAACCGCCGATTTCCATCCAGCCGGTTCCCTTGCAGCGACGGCAACCCTTGCCACCGCAGAACACGCAGCTCACGTCCATTTCGGC
>Ga0310690_10004433_pt1 | contig 19930 bp, 11 predicted proteins | sample AusTroGonzalo_MG_2_FD_207661 | JGI IMG/M metagenome (GOLD analysis project Ga0310690, IMG submission 207661) | Bovine rumen microbial communities from tropical cattle in Woodstock, Queensland, Australia - Gonzalo_04 (v2) (version 2) | ecosystem: Host-associated > Mammals > Digestive system >...
GCTTCCAGGATGTTGCCGGCGCAGATAGCGGTATTGCCCATATTGCTGATGGTCTTACCGTTCAGGTCAAGGGTGATGTCGTCCTTCGCGATGGTCAAGGGGTTATAGGTAGAGCCTGCCCACTTGTAGTCGGCGTATGCCTCGGTAGAGAAATCAATGTCTTTCACAAGCATGATCGTGTCGCCGGCTTCAGCCGCATCAACAGCGGCAGCGAGCGTAGCATAAATCGCATAACCATCCTCTCCGGGGATCATAACTGCGCCATCTGCAACGAATGCGCTGGGATCGAAGTTGAACGTGCCGCCAACGACAACAGGCTTCACGCCGCTCGTCAGGTAGAACACGCCGCCGTTCGCGGTATCTACGGTGTAGCTACCGCTCTCAAGCGTGATGGAAGACGCAACGTAGTTGCCCTCAGGATTGAGCTCGGTAGCGACGTCGCTATCCTTGCCCGCCTTGTCGATCCAGAACATTGACTTGTTAGCAACGGTGCTGTCCGTATTCTTGGTGACCGTGCTGTTCTTGATGACTACGTCAGAGCCGCATTGCGCGCATACTGCGTAATACTTCGTGCCTTGGATGGTGCTGTCCTCGATCACAACGTTGCGGGATTCGGTATATACGTTGATTCCACCAAGGGTGGTAACGTTCTTGATGAGAGCGCCGTCAACGCCCGCAATGCCGAGCACGTAGCTGTTGGTCACGCCTGCGGTTTGTCCTGCAAGCAAAGTACCGTTCTTGATGGTGAAGTTGGCAATTCTGCCATTAGCTTCCAGGATGTTGCCGGCGCAGATAGCGGTATTGCCCATATTGCTGATGGTCTTACCGTTCAGGTCAAGGGTGATGTCGTCCTTCGCGATGGTCAAGGGGTTATAGGTAGCGCCTACCCACTTGTAGTCGGCGTATGCCTCGGTAGAGAAGTCGATATCGCTCGCCAGGATGATCGTGTCGCCCGCTTCCGCCGCATCAATAGCAGCTACAAGCGAAGCGTAGACCGTGTAGGTGGCGTCACTGAGAACCACAACAGCGCCGTCCGCAACGTAGTTGGTGTGCTCACCTTCCGAAGCATTATCCGCCGGGTTGAAGTTCGTGAACGTGCCGCCGTAAACGTTAATTGCTGCGACTTCACGGTTCGCGTCCAACAAGTTGAGAAGGAATTCATAGTTATCAACGCCCGCATTATTCCACGGAGAAACCGCAAAGTTTCCACTGTAAATGTTTGCAGTACCGGTAAAAGCGTAAACAGCGGTTATTCCGCCATAAACGTTAACGTTATACAAATTAAGCGTGGACGCGGCATTTCTTCCGACGGTGATTCCATAAGGAGCGGTCGTCACACCATCCGTATCATAGCAAGAACCGATCGTTCCGTTCTTAATGGTCACGACTGCGCCATTGTCGATCCAAAGAGTAGCCCAGTTGGATGTGGGTTCAAGACCGTCAGCGGACTTGATCGTCTTGCCATTGAGGTCAAGGGTGATGCTCTTGGCGATGGTAAGTCTGTCAGCAGACTCAGTACCGGTAACCGTTACGTCGTCAATCAACTTGATCGTGTCGCCGGGAGCGGCAGCCGCGACAGCAGCGTCCAGAGTAGCATAGCTATTGGAGCCGATCATCGCAATGGCGTTCTTCACAACGACATCTTCGTTCTGTGTATTTTCTTTGATGACAACCTTTTCCGTCACAGTAGCCGTGACTTCGACCGTCTTAACGACGTAGTCAATATTCGGCTGGGTGCTCGCGGTATCGACGTCGAGGGTAATAGCCGCGGTCACGGTACTCTTCACGTCGATGCTGAAGGAAGTCACAACGTCAGTCTGAACGTCCTCGATAGCGGCTTTCTGCGCGATAACCTTAATGGTTTCGACGACGAGCTTAGCCGCTTCCTCAACGACCACGTGGGTGTCGACAGGAATATTGACGGTCGCCTTGACAGCGTTACCGAAGGTACCCTTCAAGAACTCGACGATGCCGAAGAAGTGCAAGCTGTTATTCGCAGCAGCAAGCTCGACCTCACCGTCATTCACGTAGCCGTGCAACTCTTCCAATCTGACGTTGCCGTTCGGCGCGGAAATCGTGATGCCGTCGGTGGTGATGATATTACCATGCTCCACGCGGAGGGTCACGTCGGTGATGTTCGTGCTGAGTTCGAACTCGGGAACCGTAAGGGTATGACCGTTCAAGTCGATCCACAAGGAACCGACGATGTCCTCATTATCGATGACGAACGCATCGCCTTCGATGTCCGCCATCAACTTCACGGGGTAGCCCGCGGAGACATACTGGTCAAGTTCCGCATAGGTGTAGACATTTTGCACGTCGATGGGGACAACGGACTGACCGGTGACGTCATTCACGCCCTTCACGATCATGTAGCTATGACCGGTGGCTTGCGCCTCGAGCAACGCGACCACGTCGAGTGCGTTGACGAAGTTATCGCCGTTCACGTTACGCGGTACAGTGAAGAGGCGGGTCGTCTCGTCAGTTGCAAGGATGACTTCCGTCCAAGCAGAAGCCGCCGTCCACTTGCCGTATTGCTTCACGGAGGAGAGCTTGAGCAAGGAAGAACGGAGGAGGAGCGCGTCATCAACGTTGACTACCTTATCACCATTGATATCGCCCGCGCCTACGTCGAAGGTGTAGGTCGCAGTGACTTCGTAGTTCGTCGTATTGGCGTTCACATAAGAATCATTGAACGCAACAAGGCCGGTGCCGAAGCCATTCTCGGTCACGAAGTACTTGAAGGAGGTAGCAGCGGGGAACGCTTCGCCTGCGTAAAGCTTGGAAGCCGTCCAGTCATCCTGCTCCACAACAGCAGCGCCGTTTTCCGCATCGTAGTTCACGTACAACGTAGAGTTGCCGAAAACATAGGAGAGCCAAGCATACACTTCTGCTCTGCCGATGATGAACTCTTTCTTCTCACTGAGGGTAGCGAAGCAGTTAGCGGTCTCGGTCGTGCCGACAGCGACGTAATAGGTGCCGGGGAGGTACGGCGCCGCGCCGAGAACGGTCGTGCCGTCAGACGCATACCAAACGGTATAGATACCGCTCGTATTGTCAATGGGCGGCGTGAATTGATACTTGATTTCCTTGGTGCTATCCGCAGCAGTCGCCACAGCGTTGCCGTTGTAGTTACGAACGGTCTTGCCGTCTTGGGGATTCGCGGGAAGCGTGAGGGTCACGGTAAGCGTAGCTTTATTCACGGTGAGGTCCGCGGTAGCAACAGGAGTGAAAGCGAAGTTCGCGAAGACTTCATTCGCAAGCTCGCCTTGGAATCCGGTCACAGTAACGGAAACCGCATCCGCATAGAGACCGGCGGCCGCATACTCACCGTCGAACTCAGCGCTCGTGGTCAAGTTCGCAAGGATGAAATCAGCAACGTCGTAGCCGGCAGCCGTAAGCAACGCATTCTCAGTCGCTGCAACGCTCGCAACCACGATTTCCTCATCTTCGAAGACTTCGCCTCTGTAGGTCAAGTTCGAGACGGTCGCGGTGTACGCAACGGGAATCGCATTGATGGTGAGGTTGTGGGTCGTAGACTCGGTGTACGCAGCATAGTTCGCGGTCTCGGCGATGGTGATGTGGAAGGTGTAGGAACCTTTGTTGAGCATCGTCTTATTGTCTGCGACGACGAAGGTGACAGCGCCACTTTCCTTCACGTTACCAATCACGATTTCACCGCTCGTAGCCGCATTCTGATTATTGAAGTATCTGGTGTTCGTGTAGGAGACCTCGGGCGTCTGCGCCGCTTTATTAATGGTGAAGTTCTTAGACGCGGAATTCGCATTGTAGTTCGTGGTCGCCACGGAAGCGACAGTCACGGTGTAAGTGCCCGCATTGGCAGGAGCGGCATCGAGGTTGTCGTTGCCCTGCTTGTAAGAAGCGGCATTCGCCTCGAATACGAGGCCGGTCACATCGATCACATCCTCAAGCTCGGAATTCGGGAAAATCACGTAAGACGCGGAGTAACCGATCTCGGTTCCCGTGGTGCCCGCGGTAATGGCAGAGCCATTATACACTTTATTGGGACTCGGAACGGTGATGGAAATGCTCGGCGTGCCCTTGGTCACGGTGTAGGTGGTAGTGCCTTGGGACGTGACGTTGTAGTTGCTATTGGGCTCGTAGGTCACCTGCAAGGTATAGGTGCCGACGTTCGCATTGGACAGGTACGCAGCGGGGGTGGTACCGGTAAGGTCCACGCCCAGCACCGTCCAAGCGGTCTCCACGGGAGCAGCGGTGATCGCGATCTTCTCGGTAAGGAGAGCGCCACCGGTGGTCTGACGATACTCGGAAGTGTAGTTCGCCGCCGTGGTCGTATTGAAGGTGAGCTGGATATCCATCGGGTCGATGGTGAGGTCCGCGGTAGCAACGGGAGTGAAAGCGAAGTTCGCAAACACTGCGTTTGCAAGTTCGCCTTGGAATCCGGTCACGGTGACGGAAGCCGCAGCCGTATAGGTATCGGCATTGACGTACTGACCATTGAGCGCAACGCTCGTGGTCACGTTCGCAAGAACGAAATCATCGACGTCGTAGCCCGCAGCCGCAAGCAAGCCATCATTGTCGGAGCCTGCGAGGCTCGCAACCGTGATCTCGGAAGCTTGATATGCAGAGCCCTTATAGGTCACGTTCGCGACGGTCGCGGTGTACGCAACGGGGATCGCATTGATGGTGAGGTTGTGGGTCGTAGACTCGGTGTACGCGAGATAGTTCGCGGTCTCGGCGATGGTGATGTGGAAGGTGTAGGAACCTGCGTTGAGCATCACCTTATCATCTGCGACGACGAAGGTGACAGCGCCACTTTCCGCAACGCCACTGACCAAGATTTCTCCGCTCGTAGCCGCGTTCAGGCTATTGAAGTATCTGGTGTTCGTGTAGGAGACCTCGGGCGTCTGTACCGCTTTATCAATGGTGAAGTTCGCAGTCTCGGAAGTTGCCACGTAGTTGGTGGTTGCCACCGTGGAGATGGTCACGCCGTAGTCACCTGCATTGATAGGAGCCGTCTCAGAGCTGAATCCAACAGAGGGCGAAACAACTTCCAAGAGGTCGATCACATCGTTGGCATAGGTGGTGTACGTGACGGAATACGTGATTTGTTCATCGTCCACACCGTAGGTGACGGGGTTGCCATCATAGACCTTATTGGGGTTCGGAACGCTGATCTCGATAACGGGGGTGCCCGCCGTGATCGCATAGCTACCGTCGACCGTGGTCACGTTGTAGTTGATATTGGTATCATAGGTGATCTCGAGGTCGTAGCTCGCGACGCTCGCCGTAGCCAAGTAAGCGGCAGCGGTGGTACCGGTAAGGTCCACGTTCTTCACCGTCCAAGACTTGTTGGTGATGGGATAATTCTCTATCTCCTCGACGTCGCTCACGATCGTGAAGCTGAAGTCAGCGGGAGCCTTCTTATAATAGGTAGAAGTATATTCACCACTCGTAGCGAAGGAAAGCTCGATGTCCATGGGAAGGATCTTCCAGCTGAGGTTCAGGGGTTCAATAGAGTTACCTGCCCAACAGTAATGATCGGTATCGTTCAAGGTCGCGGTGAAAGCATACGATTCGTCATTCGCTTTCACGACCGTGGCTTGCCAGTCACCACTGTAGGTGTAAAGGCTGCTCGTAGCCGCAGCGTCTTGCAAGGTACCGTCGAAGGTCTTGTTCGAGACAATGGGTTCCACTACTTCTTCACGAATGTAGAAGCAGTCCTCACTATCCGCCTCGAGCAAAATAACTTGATCGCCGATGCCGAAGGTACCGAACTCAGTCTCGGAACCGTCGTCATTCTTGAATCCGTAAACGTATTTGCCGGTGGGCGCATCTGCGGGAATGGTGTACGTTACCTCGAAGAGATAGTTCTCATACAAGGTATCGACGACCACCACCTCCAAATCGGAAGAAAGATCCACCTCGAAGACCGGGTTCTCTTCAAGCTCGTCAGCGTCGTAGAAACCTTCGTAGGTATCCAACGCGAGATTGAGCTCGAGATTCGCTCTGGCACTCACGGGCATATATACGACGTCACCGTTCGTGATGTACGGAACGACGATCGCATACAAGATGCCGTCGTCAAGCGCATTCTCCGGCTCTTGGATGGTGTAGCGCACTACGACCGTCTTCTCGCTTCCGTTGATATAATTCGGAAAGCCGGATGTCGTACCACTGACGACATCTGCGGAGACAGTCAAAGTGGTAGCTTCCTCATCGGTGTACGCACGTGCCGCGCCAACGCTCGAACCCAACGCGACAGACGCGGTGAGCACGAGAGCAAACACGACAACAAGCGCGATGAGCCACTTGATTGACTTCTTTGCTATACTCATAAATTTTTTACCTCCCGACGGAAAAAACCGTCTTTTTTTGCTTAAAAGCCTTTGTTACTATATGCGAGGTTGCTCTTTTTCTTGCACGCGAAAAAACGTGCATAAATACTCGCACGAATATACTTTACCACACAAGGTGAACTATTTTCAAGCAGTTTTTCAAAAAACATCATTATTTTGCAATAATTACCATACATAAAATGTAAAGCATATGGCACGCACGCACAGGGGCTACGCGCCCACGCGCCCGCGCACATCATTAGAAAAAGGCACGGAATATTTTTTATTGGGAATTCTGCGCGCCACATTCCGCTATGCTTTTAATAAGGTGGGGATACTTCGGCAAGCTCAGTATGACGAAAAAACGACAAGCAACTCTCACAAACAGGCGAACGCGAAATAGCCTCTTTCATTAGGAATTAGGAATCATTTGATTCGGAATGCGAAATATGGTGACAGTACTTACTATCGCGAGCCGGCGAGCGCGGACAGCATTCTCAAACAATCGACAGCGGAGAGTCGTGCAAATTCGCAGCCCTGCGAAAAAACCCCGCAGGCGCATACAAAAGTACGTAGCTGCGGGGATTTTAATGATAACTGTAGGGTACTATCGCGAGCCGGCGAACACGGAGAAACGTGCGATGACGAGGCTCGGCAAGCGCACGGACTGGCTCGTACTCCTTGTACGTGACAGGTCGGGCGCGCAGACAGTAAACAAAGTCAGCGTGCGTTTATACGCGCTCGCCTATTTGGTGACGGTAATAGTTATACGCAACGTAGTCGCCGCCTTATCATTGAACGTCAACACAAAGGTGGTATAGTTATTATTCGTCAACGTCTGCAAGTAATCCGCCGTAAGGGTGAAGGTACCCGCCTCTTTATCAAAGATGTACTCGCCGATGGCGGGTGCGTCGCTACCCACCACTTCAAGCGCGGCAAGGTCACTGCCAAAGGTCTCAAAGGTGACCACAGCATCCGTCTTCTCGCCCTTGTACGTAAGGACGGTGGCGGACGTTGCGTACGGCGCTTCGGAATTGGTGACTTTTACCACGAGGGTCAAGTGATTCACGCCCGTGAACACGTCAAACTCATATTCGCCGTAGGCAAGGCTATCCATATAAGCGCTCTTGATGCTCACGCGGAGCGCGCCGTTCTCATTTGTGGTGGTAACGTCCTGCGAAAGGATGCCGTTGCCCGTGATATCAAGCGAGCCCTTGCCGAGCGTCATATCAAAGGTGAGGTTGCCGCCGACTTTCTTGTCATAGGTGAGCGCGAGTCTGCCGCCAACCGCATTCTCGATCTCGGGCAGGGTGGTGTCTACCACTTCCAATTTGAAGTCCGCAGACGCGCCGCTTGCCTTTGCGGTGAAGGTGTACTCCCCTTCTGCAAGCGTGGCAAGGAAGCTCTTGTAAAGCTTGAGCGTATTGCCGGAGAAGGCGTAATTCTTTTTGCTGATGCCGTTGCCCTCAAGGGTGACGGAAGCCGCCGTGGTGTACACGGTGTAAGCTGCATCGGCGGGCGCGTTCTTATCAAAGACCGCATACGAAGAACCCGCGATCAAGCTGAAGCTCTCGCCGACGTTCACGGTGAAGGGCTTATAAACGTAATCCTTATCACTGCGGAAGGCAAGCTCAAAGGTATACGTACCTGCGAAAAGCTTGGCAAGGAAGTCGCCGAGGATCTCCACATAGTTCTCGTCCGCCTTGATGCGATAATCGGACGTTGCGATGCCGTTGCCGCGCACGCTTTCAATGGCGTAAGCGTATTTCTCAAAGGTGACTTTCACATTGTGGCGCGTTGCGCTGTTCTTGCTGAAACCGTAAGCGGTGGTATAAAGCCTCGGCGCGCGGTCATCTTTTACGATCACGTTGAGCGCAAGGTCCGTGCCGTTGGAAGCATGCACGGTATAGGTGTACTCGCCCACCGCCTTGTTGTCAAAGGCGATGCCGTAAACGGTGAGCGTGCCCGAACCGTTTACGTAATACTCGGTCGCTTTGAGTCCGTCGATGGATGCGACTTTATTGCCATTCAAACCGAGAGAGAAGACGACGGGGCTGCCCGCGCTCTTCAAATAGGTCTTGGTTGCCGCTTCCGTCGTGATGGGGGTGGAATCGGTCACGGTGACCGTGAGGTTCACAACGCCCTTGTTGGTCTTATAGAGGAAGCTGTACTCGCCAAGCGGGAGCGCATTCAGGAAAGCGCTGTAAATAACGAGCGTGCCGTTCGCGTCGTCATAATTTGCGGGAGCGATGCCCGCGCCGGACAGACCGACAAACGTGGACTCGTTGAGGGAGATGTAGAAGGTGACGTTTGCGGGAGCGACCTTGTCAAAGACCGCTGTGGTCTCTTGGCAGGTGGGCACGACCGCCGACTTGTGGAAGGTGAAGGTAGCCGCAACAGTGTCGTCCGACTTGCTGACGAGCTTCACGGTGGCGCTGAATTCCGTGCCGACCGTGGGATTGACGGTGACTCTGCCGTCCTTGACGGTGATATAGTCCGCCGCATCGTCCACGTACTCAACGTTAAAGCTGTCGATATTGACCGTCACGCCAAGCGCGTCTTTTGCGGTGTAAAGGTTGAAGGCATTCACTTTGAATTCGTTGAATTCAACACTCTTGCCACCCATCTCGATGGTACTGCCGACAGCATAGCCGCCCGCGCTCAAAACCTCGTTCACAAGGTACTTGGAGCCAAACTCGAAGAGGGGGAACTTTTCTTCCACGATGGGCCAGGTCTTTTCAAAGCCCTTGTAGCCGATCACGGGGAGCTCCACGCCCGCCTTGACCTGAACATCCAATCCGAGATACAAACCGCCGACCACATAATAACCTTTGATGATGTGGAGGGATTTGTTAAGCGCCGCTTCCACGTCAAGACGGAGTTGACCCGCAAGTTCCGCATAGGCGCCCGCCTTCACTTTGAGCGCCGCGCCGATCACTTCCAGCACGCTGACCGAAAGTTTGACGTACACGCCCGCTTTTGCCTCCACTTTGCCCATGAGGACAAGGTCCTTGGCGGTTTGGGAAGTGGTCATGGACTTATAGGTGGTGAAGTCGTCGTTCACATAAGTGACGCCGGCGACGATGTTCGTGTTGTAAAGATAGCTGAAACCGAGCTCACCGTTGAAGCTAAAGTTGAGGTCCACACCGAACTCCACGCCGAGCACAAAGCAATAGATGGGGTATTTGTAGCTATAGATGGGGAGTTCCTTGCCGACGATGGCTTTCTCGGTGGTGTTGCCCTTGAGGAGCTCAACGAACTTGGTCTTGAACTCTTCCACGGTCGCTGCGGAGATCACTTTGTCGGAAGTATTCATCTCCACGTAGCAACGCGTTTCGGTATCCATATTGAGCGCAAAGTCAAATTGGAAATCCGAGGTGTCATAGTTGCAGTTGAACGAGGGATGAAGAATGGCGGTATTATCGATGCCGACCACGATCTCCACACCCTTTGCAATGGTGATGGTATAGGCAATGTTGAGTTTGACTTTATTGCCGTCCAAGCCGACGGTGAACGTGACCACTTGGTGGGGGCCCTTGCTGCCATCGTTCAATTCATGCTTGAAGCTCTTTTCAAAAAAGTCCAACGTATCTTGCGCGGCCACAAGCAGGGACTCCGCAAAGGGACTGCTTTCGAGCGCGGTTTTGAACGCTTCCTCATCAAAGGAGAAATTCTCCTCGTTGATCGTGAGGTCTTGATAAATGTCCACGCTGTCAAACACTTCCGCCATTTTGGCAAGGCGGCAGGTAACGACGGTCTTTCCGTCCTTTACTTCGGACGCTTGGGTCACGTAGTAAGCCGCAAGATTTTCATACGCAGTGCCGTCAAGTCCTCCGTTGGTGAGAGCGGAGTACTCTTTGTCCAAAAGGTCGTCGTCGGGCTTTTGGGCAAGGATCACGTCGCCGACCGCATAGCTGTCATCGGTGGAAGAAAGCGTTACGACGTACGACTTGTTTGTGCCTTGGGTGATGGTCTTCACCGTCGTGCCGGCAAGCGCGGTCTCCTTGACGTTTGCTTTGATATCCACGTCGGATACTTGCTTGTCGCCCTTGGTGGTGAAGATAAAGGAGCGATATGCTTTATATTCATCGGAAGCAAAGGTGGCGTCGTACACGCGGATCTCATAAGAGGCTCTCGCTTTGAAACCGTCTCTCGCCGTGATGCGATACACGCCCGCGCCGAGGTTTGCCTCATTATCCACTTTGAGCTCCACCTTGTTGCCTTTGTTGTCCGTGACGGTCACATAGTTGTCCATATTGACGTTCGTGGGTTTTTTGGACGCGCGAATGTCAAAATAGGCATCGGTGCCAAGGTCCTTAAAAACGCCCTGCTCGGAAGCGGATGCCGTGTACTCTTGCGCCGCCGCAACGGGCGTGGAGTCATCCTTGTTGAAGACGCCTGCCGCAAAAAGTCCGAGAAGAGCTGCCGCAACAACAACGACCACGATGGGCAAAATGATCCAAATTTTCCTTGTCATAAATTTATCCCCCAATGAGAATTTATGCGTGTGTGAGCGGGCATACGCCCGACGATACGGATATATCATAGCACGTGCGCGCGGACAATTTCAAGCGTTTTGGCAAAATTTGCCGAATGAATGTGCTGTCGTACACGGTAGCGGCGCACAACGAACGCCATTCCTCATTCACGCTGCGGGTAATGCCGCACTGATCCGACTTCTCTTTTTTGTCATACTGAGCTTGTCGAAGTATCGCCGATTATTGCCTTTATTGAATATATGCGGCGATTCCTCGGTCCCTCGAAATGACAAAAGAGAATTAACTGCGTCGCACTCCGTCCACAATTTCTTATTCCGCATTCCTAATTATCAAGTTTTCGCCACTTCATTATATGCTTCGCCCTCTCCTTTCGATGAAACGCCGCACTTTTTCAAAAAATTTCAAAAAACTTTTTTGCTTTAAGCCCCATTTAAGTTTCGGGCTGCATACTGTGAGTGTAAAACAAAACCCTGCAAGGAGGTAACGGCTATGAAAAAACACAAAATCATACTGATGATCATTGCAATCATCGCTCTCGTAAGCGTATTTGCGACAGCGTGCGACGCACTTTCGAGTCTCGGCTCCTCGCAGTCTGCAGACGGCGGAATTTACCCCACCGACAGCACGACCATCGAGGCAACGGGCGGAAGCCAAGGCTCTTCGGACGGCGGCATAACGGTGGACATCACGTCGGAAAGCGCAAGCGACTATCTTGAAACAGAGCTGACCGCGACCACAGAAGAACAAAGCACCGTGCAAGCGGACGAAGCAACAAGCATTTCCATTGACCTCACGACGTTGACGGCGGACAACGCGCCCGAAGGCACCACCTTCAAAAAAGACGTGCTGACCATAAACGCCGCAGGAACTTACGTGCTCTCCGGCACCTTGAACGGCGCGGTAAGCGTGGCGAAAAACGTGGAAGGCACCGTACAGATTATACTAAACGGCGCGACAATACACACCAAGGACACGCAGACTGTGGCGGCGATTACCTTCTACAAAACGGACAGCCAAAGGATACTCACCGTTGCGGCGGGCACCGTGAATGAAGTTTCGGACAGCGTGGGCGACACGGAGGCGGACGGAGACGGCGCGGCAATCCAAGCCAAAGGCTGCTCTCTGACCATCAACGGTCAAGGGACGCTCAAGGTGCTTGCCATGGGAGAAGACGCCAACGGCATCAAGGTAAAAAACTCCTTGACCGTCATTGGAACGACGCTGGAAGTGACCGCCACCAAAAACGGCATAAAAGCGGATAACTTAGTCTCCATTCAGGACGCGACCGTCACCGTGACGGCGGGCAACGACGGCATCAAAACGGACATTGAACCGGAAACCGAAGAAGAGGCGCTCGCCTATGCCGCAGACAAGACGGCAGGCTACATTTACATCAAAAACAGCACCCTTACCGTGACGGCGGGTGACGACGGCATTGCGGCAAACAACTGCCTCTACATTGACAACGACGCGGACGACACGATCACCGTTACGACAAACGGCGGCGCGCCGCAAAGCGTGACCGAGAGGAGCTCGGACGCGGCGGACGGCAAGGCGCTCAAAGCGGCGGGCATCGTGCTGGAAGACGAGGAAGGCAACGAGACCGAATACCCCGCAACCTTTGACGAAAACTACGCGGTGGTGATCACGGGCGGCACCTTTGTACTGAACTCCAACGATGATGCGATCCACAGCAAGGGCAACCTTCTCATCACGGGCGGCACCTTCACCATCGCAAGCGGCGACGACGGCATCCATGCGGAATACGTGACCAAAATCACAGGCGGCGACATCACCATCACCAAGAGCTATGAAGGCGTGGAAGGTGCGCTTGTGGAGATCACGGGCGGCAAACTGGACGTGACCGCGGTGGATGACGGCGTGAATGCGGCAAACAGCGACCTTAAAAATTACAGCTTTAACATTTACGTCACGGGCGGCGAAGTAAAAATCAACTGCTCGGGCGACGGAATGGACAGCAACGGCAAATTGGTGATCTCTGGCGGCACCGTGACGGTATTCGGCCCCACAAACGGCGGCAACTCCGCCCTTGACAGCGAAACGGGCACCACCATTCAAGGCGGCACGGTCATCGCCACTTGCGCCGAGGCAATGGATGCGGTGAAGTCCACGCAATATATGATCAACGCAAACGTCAGAGTGTCGGCAAACACAACCGTCACCTTGAAGGACGCAAGCGGCAATACGGTCTTGAGCTTTGTGCAACCAAAAGCGTGCAACAATATCATCATCAGTTCCGCTGACCTTACGAGCGGCACCTATACCCTTACATGCGGGACTGCAAGCGTCTCCGTAACAGCCGCGATCGGGTCAACGGGCAGCATGGGTGGCATGGGCGGAAACCCGTCCGGTCAACCGGGAATGGGCGGCAGAGGAGGCAAAGGAGCGCCGAACGGCGCCCTCTCCGAAGACGGCTCCACAAACGGAATGCCGCCTGTGCCCCCGACATCAGGGGATGAAATGCCCGACTCTCCCACGGACGGTGAAATGCCCACTCCCCCGCAAGGCTTTGTGCCCTTTGACGGCAGTGAAATGACTCCCCCGACAGACGGTGAAATGCCAGAACCTCCCACGGACGGTGGGCAAGAACCTTTCGGACAATCAAATGAAAACGGCGCGATGCCTATGCCCCCGCAAGGCGGCAACGGTCAAATGCGCCAGCCGCCGCAGGGCAACGGACAAACGCCTCCCACGTGGGGCGAACCGCCTGTAGCTCCCTCCGCGGAATAAAAAAACTCGCCGTCGGCGAGCTGTAAAAATGATATTTTCCCATCTATTCTCCCTCCCCTTGAAGAAGGCATTCGGAAGTCCCGTTTGCCTTCTTCTCCCGTTAATCCAAGAGGTCAACAAAATCATACTCTTTTATCACACTGAGCGGACACTCGGTGCCTAATGACAAAAGAGGGAATGCGATCGGCATACTATAATTGTCATGTTGAGCATGTCGAAACATCTCCACCTTATGATAAATCGGTTGAGATTCCTCGGATGACCTCGGAATGACAAAAAAAGGGCGGCAATGCCGCCCCATTCTCAATTTCAAATTCCTAATTGAAGCATAGCTTCTACCGTTCACTTCCGCTCATCAAGTGAGCGTTGCGGATGCCCGCGTCCTTCACTTTTCCGTTCACGCAGTAGGCAAACGAGCCGAGGTGCAATCCTTCGTAATCGGAAAGCCCCTGACGGCGGATCTCCTCGCCGAGCAGCGAATTGATAAGGCGGATCTTGCTGCGCTTTTCTTCCGCTTCGCTAAGGCTGTTCCCCGTGCTGATAAGGCTCTCGAATTCTCCCTTGAGCGAGGCAAACGTGGGCAGTTCGATAAGGGCGCGGAAAAGCCACTTATAATAGGGTTTGTACTTCTTTTCCAAAAGGAAGCAAGCGGCGATCGCGTTTTGCACGTATTCATACATTGCAAGTTGCGCCGCCGCGGTGTCGCCGCGTGAAAGTTGGCGCTCGTAATTATACTCGGACGCTTGTTCCGCAAGCATTAAGGCACTTGCAAGCTTTTTCAAACGCACGTCTTCTGGGAAATAGGCAAGTTTGCGGCGAATGTCCGTCACCGCGCCGATATCATCCCTGAATATCTTGCCGTTGGTAGCTTCCAACAAAAAATGTTCGGGCGTGGTCATCCATTGCGCAAGGGAAAGTTCTCCCTCGGGGTCCCCTACCTTGGCGCGAAAAAAATCCGCCGTGCGCACTACACCGTGCCGCCCCGTATCAAAGGAAACGTCTTTGTTGCGTTTGAGGCCCATAAACTCGTCGGGCAATTTGTCGTACGCCCGTTCAAGACGGAATGCCGTCTTTCTGTCCACCACTTCTTCGGGGGGAAGAAACAGAATGAACCCCGGCTCAAAGTCGTGGTCTTTTGAGGTGTCGTCGTCAAAGCCGTAGCATTCCGAGCCGCTACCCGTCAAGCCCACAGCAACGATCTCCGTGAGCTCGGGAAAGTCCCGCGCCATCATCTCCGCGCCGTAGGTCAAATAATACTTTTCCGCAATCTCCAATCCTTTCATGCTTTGCCCCCGTAAATGCGCTCCGACGCCGCTTTGAGATCCGCTTCCACGCCAAACCAACCGTAATAGCCGAAGACCGACGCGCATTTCTCCGCGACAAAGGCATAATTGCCGTCTTGTTTGAGCCCCTCTTTGAAGAGAAGTTTTTCGGCGTTTTGCAAACGTTTTTCTATCTCCGATTCCCCTTTTTCCAAGCCCAATTCCGCTTCGGCAAGGGAGGCAAGGTTCAATTCCGTAATGGCTTGTTCGGGCTCTCCCCCTTCCACAAGGCGCATCACGGAGAGCGCTTTTTCATAGAGGGCGCGCGCTTCGTCAAACCGTTTGAGGTCCACAAGCGCCAAGGCATAATTATTGTAAAGTCCCGCCACGCGGCTATCGTCTGCGGGGAGCTCCTTTTCATACACTCGGCGCGCTTCCTCAAAGAGGGGCACCGAGCGCTCCGCCTTGCCAAACGCCTTATACACAGTGGCGGCATTCAGCATGGAAGTGGCGGCGCTCACCGTTCCTTTGAGCTCCAGCACGTCTATAAGACGAAGAGATTCGGCGGCATTCGCCTGCGCTTCCTCGCCCCGACCGAGCTTGCGATACAGGCCCATAAACTCCTCGCGAAGACTGAACTGCCCGCGAAGGTCATTACCCTGCTTTGCCTCTTCGAGCCAATAGAGCAAGTGGCGCTCCGCTCCCGCATAATCATTGTGCGCGAGATAATCGTCCAGCTTGGTTATCACTCTGCCGATATCGATGGGCTTGACCACGTCGGACTTAAAACTATCCACGCAAAAAGGACATTGCGGATCGGTGTAATCGGTGACTTCCATAGGTTCGATGTGTTGATCGGTCATAGCGTGCTCCTTTATTAACTTTGATATTATGGACGAGTTATCCATAATCCCCTAATTCCTAATTAAATAGCGACTTTGCCGATCATATATTCGGCATAGCGCGCCGCCACGTCCACACCCGTCACTTCCTGCACCACCTTAAAGTGTGCGTTTGAGTTCACTTCGGTGACAAGGTAACCGCGCGGGCTTTCCAAAATATCCACGCCGCAGTAGTCCAGTCCGAGCGCCGTCGCCGCGCGCTCCGCAAGAGAAGTCAGCGCCTCGTTCGGTTCTATCCTTTCGCCCTTGCCGCCAAGTTCCGCATTGGAGCGAAATTCTCCCTTGCGCGAGGCTGTACGACGCATCATACACGTCGCCTTGCCGCCTATCACGATCACGCGAATATCGCTTGCGCCGCACTCTACGTATTCCTGATAGAGATGGGGTTCGGCGAGGAGTTCCCGCCGCTTCTCCTTCAGTTCCGAAAGGTCGCGCGCAAGATACACTTGCTTGCCGAATGCGCCGTGGCACTTTTTCACCACGATGGGGAACCCGAGTTCCGCCGCCACCCGCTCGGCAAACGCGTCTTCCGTCTCCGCCGAAAAACAGAGGGGGGAAGACAGGGTGCGCGGCTGAGGCAATCCCGCCGCCGCAAGCGCTATGTGCGTGAGCATTTTATCATCCGAAAGTCGAATGCTCTCCGCGCTGTTAAAAAGTCGCACGCCGCTCTCTTCGAGCAAGCGCGCGACGTGTATGTCCTTATCGAGATAGACCGCAAAATCATAGGAGGCATTGCCCTTTACGCCGCCGTCTATCCGCATAAAAAGTTCGTCCGTGCGAACAAAAGAAACTTCCGCACCGCGAGCGGCAAGCGCTTCCGCGATTTTTTTTGCGCCGTCGTCTCCCCCTCTCCAAAAGGCGTTTACAACGACCGCTCCCTTACACTTCATCGATGTCATACGGGGTCACTTGGTAGACGTAATAGTTGAGCCAGTTATAGAAAATGAGGTTTGCCGTGCTCTTCCAACTGACATTCACCGCGTCCCCGCTCTCGGTGAAATAATTCACGGGCGGTTCGATGGGGTCGCCTTTATCAAAATCGCGCTTGTACTCTTTGTACAGCGTGTCTCTATCGTACTCCGAATGCCCCGTGAGGAAAATCTTTTTATTGTCGCGGCTCTTAATGATGGAAATGCCGCACTCTTTGCCGCGCGCAAGGATGACGAGGTCCTTGTGATTTGCCACCGCGTCTTGTTCTATCTCGGTGTGGCGGCTCATCGGAATGTTAAATTCGTCGTCCAGCCCCTTGAGCAAGGGGTCATAGGGGTTGGACGCAACGCACTTATAGATGCCGAAAAGCTTTTTGGGCAAGAGGAACTTTTTCACGCCGTAATGGTAATAAAGCTCCGCTTGTGCGCCCCAACAGATATAGAGGGTGGACGTGACGTTCTTTTCCGCCCAATCCATGATCTCGGTGAGTTCCTTCCAATACTTCACCTCTTCAAAAGGAATGGTCTCCACGGGTGCGCCCGTGATGATAAGACCGTCGAACTTCTTTTCTTTCACCTCGTCAAAGGTCTTATAGAAGCGCGAAAGGTGTTGGACCGAAACGTGGGTCGGCGTGTAGGAATCCGTCTTGATAAGGGTGACTTTTACCTGCAAAGGAGAGTTACTCACCAAGCGGAGGAGTTGAGTCTCCGTCTCTATCTTGGTGGGCATCAGGTTCACGATCGCGAGCTCGATGGGACGAATGTCCTGCGTCGATGCGCGCACGTCCCCCATTACAAAGATGTTTTCTTCCGAAAGTACTTTGTACGCCGGAAGCGCTTTGGGTATGACAATCGGCATAATGTCTCCTTTTCGTAAATCGTTATTTGTTCAAAGCCTGTTCGATGTCGTTATAGATATCGTCCGCACTCTCAAGTCCCACGGAAAGGCGGATGAAATCCTCTCCGATACCGCAATCGATGAGCTCCTTGTCCGAAAGCTGACGATGGGTGGTGGAAGCGGGGTGCAACACGCAAGTGCGGCTGTCCGCAATATGGGTGAGCTGACGAATGAACGAAAGGTTGCGAATGAAATCCGACGCCTTTGCCCTGCCGCCTTTCACACCAAAGCACACCATACCGCCAAAGCCGCCTTCAAAGTATTTTGCCGCGGTGGCGTGATTCTCGTCGTCCTCCAATCCGCAATATTTCACCCAAGCGATCTTGTCGTTGGTCTTGAGCTTCTTTGCGATGGCGAGCGCGTTCTCGCTGTGCTTTTTCATACGGAGCGCAAGGGTCTCGGAGCCAAGGTTGGTAAGGAACGCATTAAAGGGCGAGGGGCAAGCGCCGATATCGCGCATCAATTGCATTCTCGCTTTCAAAGCAAACGCCGCGGGGCCGCCTTCGTCCACGTACACGGTGCCGTGATAGCTCTCGTCGGGGGTGGTGAAGTCGGTGTAGCGGGGATTGCCGCGGTATTCAAAGTTGCCGCCGTCCACGATCACGCCGCCCACTGCCACCGCGTGTCCGTCAAGGTATTTGGTGGTGCTGTGCACGACGATATTCGCGCCGTACTTTACGGGGGTCACAAGGCAGGGCGTGGCAAGCGTATTGTCTATCGCAAGGAGCAAGCCGTGCTTTTTGCAGAGGGGAACGTAACGGTCAAAGTCAAAGATGACCATGGCGGGATTTGCGATGGTCTCGCCGAACATCAACTTAGTGCGATCGTCAATGAGCCCTTCAATCTCCGCGTCCGTCATGCCGGGCTTGATGAAGCGGCATTCGATGCCGAGCCTGTCCAGCGTGATCTTTAAGAGATTGAAAGTGCCGCCGTACAAGGTGGGAAAAGCAATGATGTTATCCCCCGCCTTTGCCACCGTCAAAACCGTGATCATCGTGGCGGACTGACCGGACGAAGTCATCATGGCGGCAACGCCCCCTTCCAGCATGGCGATCTTTTCTTCAAAAGCCGCGGTGGTGGGGTTGGAAATGCGCGAATAGATGTGTCCGTCCTTGGGCACGTCAAAAAGGTGCGCGAGCTCCTCGGGCGTATCGTAGGCATAGGTGGTGCTTTGGTAGATGGGGAGCACGTTGGGGTCTCCGGTCTTGGGCGTATATCCGCCGTGCAAACAAATGCTTTCTTTCTCCATATTTTCTCCTTATATCGAGGCTCTTTCCGCTTCGCGGTCGAGCTGTTTTTCTTTGAGCGAGTTGCGCTTGTCGTACATGTGTTTACCGCGGGCAAGTCCAAGCTCCACTTTCACCAAAGAATGTTTGAAATACAGTTTGGTGGCAACGATGGTATAACCTTTTCTTTCCACCATCGCGCGGAGACGATCAATTTCCCGCTTGTTGAGGAGCAAGGCACGGCCTCGCCTGCTCTCCAAATTGAAATAACTGCCCTTCTCATAGGGGGCGATGTAAAAGTTTTCTAAAACGGCGGAAGTGCCTTTCACCGATACGAAACTATCCGCAAAACTGACCTTGCCGGCGCGAATGCTCTTTACTTCGCTACCGACCAGCACGACGCCCGCTTCATAGGTCTCGTCTATGAAATAGTCGTGATAGGCTTTTTTATTCTGCGCAATGATTTTAACATGTTCCATATCTTGAAAAAACGGGGGCGATTAAGCCCCCGTCGCCTCTTGGTGTGAAATAATTCTTACGCGGACGGCAAGGACTTTACTACGAAGAAGATGACGGAAAGCACCAGCATCACAGCGCCGAGAATAAGCGTAATTCTTTTGAGAATTTGCTCCTTGCTACGGGCTTTGTTCTTGCCGTAGAAGGTATCGCTGCTACCGCCCGAGATAGCGGAAACGCCGCCCGTCTCGCCCTCTTGCATCATAACGATGACGATGATGGCGATGGAAATAACAGCCATAAGGATAATGAACACGGTGGTGATGACGTCACGCGCTTCTTTGGTGATTGCGCTAATAATCGAATCTAACATTGAGAAACACTCCTAACATTTAATCGTTTTATTATTTTAGCATATACAAAACACAAATACAACTGTTTTTACGGGATATTTTTGGCGGAGACAACAGGGGAATTGAGAACGAGTGCCTTGCTTTAATGCAAAATGCGGAATTGGCGGAACGTTTGGCTCGGCGGCGAGGTAGTTAGTGAAGTATATGCACCGCTATACACCGTCGCCATCAAGACGGCGGTAAAGCCTCAAAGCCAGCACCGTCCTATCATCCTGTTGCGACACGTAAGAGGCATCCGCGAGCACGTTTTCCGCAATGGTTTGCGGGTGATTTG
>Ga0310690_10004434_pt1 | contig 19927 bp, 4 predicted proteins | sample AusTroGonzalo_MG_2_FD_207661 | JGI IMG/M metagenome (GOLD analysis project Ga0310690, IMG submission 207661) | Bovine rumen microbial communities from tropical cattle in Woodstock, Queensland, Australia - Gonzalo_04 (v2) (version 2) | ecosystem: Host-associated > Mammals > Digestive system >...
GTAATAGTGTTCCCATTTAAATCCCATTCCGTAAGATATAGGTCTATCCTATCATAGCCTTGTAATACTGTTGTTCCCAAATAATCTATTCTCAATGGAGCATAACTCGGTGGAAATGCAGCATCACCAGTAAGATTATTGGTGAAAAATAAACCATGATTACCAGTAGAATTATTATAATATAATGAAAGATATTCATCTGGAGTTCCAACAGAACAGTTGGCAGAGTCGGAATATCCAGCAAACAAACGGATATTGGCACTAGTTGATCCGTCCACTCTAATATAGGCACTACCACTATAATTATCAATTAATAAATAATTTTTTGTTAAAGTGGTTTCTGAGAAGTTATCTTGCACAGTTTTTGATATGGATATACCAGTAGATGACAACGAAACCGTATTGCTACTTCCATCAATCCTACTCAACGTACTTGCATTAATCGTCCAGCCACCAATCGTTCCTCCGCTAGAATATAAATTGCCCGAATTATTAACACCAAACTTAGAACCAACTGTTAGTCTCCAATCGGAACCACTTCTACCAGCAATAGTTGTACTTGATCCCAAATTCTTTGTTCCTAAATGCATACTGTTGTCAGAACCTATAGTTCCACTATATAAATGTTGAGCCTCTATAGTCCAGCCAGAAGAACCACCAAGATATCCAGAATTTGCAGTTATAGAACCAGTAAAACTACCACCATTACTGTCTATAGATACCACTGCCGTATTTGTACCTGGTTTATATAAAACAATACCAGTTCCATATTCTGCTAAAACACTAGTACCATTCCTGATCTTCACACCATTAGAGGTAATTAATGTATTTCCAGTAGTTACAGTAGAAGAAGTTTTGGCACCACCAGACCCATCATAAACCATGACTCCAGTTGAATCTGCCACTAAAAAGTTAGTTGCTGTTTTTGCGGCATTATCTGACATTGCTTTTGCTCTTGCAGATGTACCAGAATCTCCAGTTCGCCACTGTGTTCCATCAAATACAAAATTTTGATAAGATCCTGAAGCCCATGATAAACCATTACTAACTAATGGTCTTACGGGTGGAGTAGAATCTACTGAACTTCCAGTACCCGCATATATTGCTATATTCCCTGTAGATTGTACATTTAAATTAGGTGAAGTTCCAGTATTCTCATTCGTCATTGCTAGATTAACTATAGTACCCTTGCAAATTACACACCCAGCAACATCAGAAGCAACCTTATTATTAGTCGATGCTGCTGTAGTACATGATCCATACCAAGACCTTGGTTCACCTACTACCGCAAAAATATAATCACTATTATAACTTTCGCATCTAAAAGTGATACTTGCTCCAGCACCCCATAAAAGCTTATTAATATTAATATTATCAGTATCATTATTTATTGTGTTTGTTGCTGTATTTCCAACCCACACTTCTTTTGCACCTTTTGAATTAATATTCAACTTAATAGGATTTGAGTTAGTAACATAAGTATTAGCATTTGAAAATTTAATAGTAATTTCTCTGCCAGCTTCAAAATCGAAGTTAGCACAAGTGACAGTTTTGGATTGGGTAGAAGCACCAGTAGAAGATGTGCCATAGTTAGCATTAATTTCATTCACATCCCCCTGTAAGGCAATGCTCCCCCTAGAAATTATGTCGCTAATATTTAATCTATCTGCATTGATTGTTCCAGTAGTAATAGTTGCACCATCAATCACAGTAGTTCCTTCATCGGCTACAACAGTACTATTACCAAGTAAAAATCCACCGATAGATATATATTGATCACAAGTCCAAAGATATTGATATGAAAAATTACCAGAATTATTGTAGATTCTAGAAATATGCATGGTAGTCCAATCAGCAGAGGCACCTGGGTCTGTAGTTGATGATATGACCGTTGTGGGAGCTGCAGGAGCACTATTAGAAGTTGTTCTACGGTAAACAGTTTGTGTTTTCCACAAAGCGTCTTCTGGGGCAAGTGACCAATCAGAACCAAGATTACCCTTCTCCAGCTTCCATCTATAATCTTTATCTAACACACTCCAATTAGTGGGAGTCACAGTAGCTCCGTTTGGAAGTTGATAAGTAACTCTCACATATGCTGCATTACTTGGAGATGTACCAGTAAATGATACATGTTCATCTGCGAAATAAGTTGCAGTATATCCACTAAGATATGTTTTACTAGAATTGTACCACATAAATTTACCAGTCCATGCTCTATTATTTCCTGTTTGCGAATTTGTTGGCTGCCAAAATTGTAATGTATAGTCACTTGAAGGATCTACTGGAATATAATCTGTTGATAAACATTTAGTTGAACTTTGTTCAGCACCACTGCTATTAATCCATTTATTCCTTACAACAGTACCGCCAATTATAAGATTAGTTCCACCAATCTCCAAACTATCAACTAGACCAGTCAATAAATTTCCAGCATAAGTCCAAGTCATTGTTGAACCAGATATGTTAGTACATTTATATACACTATATGAGTCCGTATTTAAATACATAGAACCTATTACAGCACCAGTAACAGATGCAGTAGCTGTTCCACTTGTGTGTGATAAAGCAGTGCCATAAAACCATTGTGCCGTATCTCCCGTAGAACCCTTTGAACCATTCTTTACTTGGAATGTTTTTGAACTACCGTCTGATAAAACAATTGTTACAGTAGAATAACCATCATCTGCTGTGCTTTCTGATGTTGTTACACTGGTTACCGATGTGCCAGTTAAAGATAATGAAAATGTAAATAACTTTGTAAAACTTTTACCATCAACTACTACTGGTATAGAAACAGTACCATTTTTAGTCGTGAGACTAGTTGTGGCTGAAAATGTAAGGGTTACATTCGTTGAATTATTATTACTAATAGAACAAGTCAACCCTGTAACATTAGTGGATATTGAAGTAGCAGTCGAAGATGCACCAGCATAACATGCTATTTGACTAGCTCCCTTGTACGTTATCACTTTGCAAGTTGCAGTTCCAGCTACGGCAGCTGATGTACCAGCTGCAAAAGAATGACTCTCATTAGTTAATATTACGGTGTATGCATCATCACCATCATCACCCCTATCAGAGAATGTATGTGCAATACATGTACCTGTTAAGTTTCCACTTGCATTAGTTGCTCTGTAAATAGCAGTATGAGACTTTCCACCATCAGTAGATGTTCCGACAACCGCAAATAAATCTCCAACCCTACAACCATTTCTAATGTCAGAAGTATTACTCCATGTCTCACTATGATCAATTGTTCCATATGTTGTCCATTGAGATTCTGTGAAGCTATCCCTTGTGACATAAGCGACAACACTATAACCTTGAATGCCGTCAGATACAACGGCAACAGTTTCTTGGTCTAACAATGTAGTCGTGCCACCAGCTAAATATAATGAACATCTGATAAATTTAATAGTATTTGCAGATGGTGTATATGCCTTACTTGATTCGTTTCCAGAACTTGTGTATTTATTAGTCCAGCTAGTTCCATTTGATGATTCAGCAATTATAAATCTGCCAGAATAGGCAGACGCATTTCCAGAACCAGTTTTCGATGTTGCTGAGAATGTAACTGAAGCTGGAGTTAATGTCCCAGCTTCATTTTTGGTAATAGCATAAACTGACGGAGTGATTGAGTATACAACAGCAGAAACTCCATCTTCAACCATTTTAGTAGGAGAAGACCATGGATTATTGGGAGATGTAGTAATTTGATAAGAACTCTCTCTACTTATAACTGAAACAGAAGTAACATAGCAAGGATTTCCGTCTGAGGCTGGTATTTCTCTTGACCAACCAGATGGAATATTACTTAATACTCCAGTTGAAAAAGTATATGTCATGGTTGCCGTTGGCTTATTTACAGTCGTATTAGCAGTTCTCGTATATAAATTAATTGTAGCTTGATTATATCCATCAATTCCATCTTGTGCTAATTGGGCTGGTGTTACCCATTCATCACTACCAATAGAGTCAGAATCGCCAGTTGCACTTGCAGTAGCAAAAGTCAACCATATTGGGTCAGTACCAGATGGAATTTCTTGCCTCCAAGACCCTAAAGTACCAGATAATTCATGTGTTGAAAAAGTATACGTCAAGTTAGAACTTGGTTTTGATGGAGAAGATGTGGCTCTCTGATAAAGGTATACAGTTGCTATATTTAATCCGTTTGTTCCATTTGTACCATTAGTACCAGAAGTTCCCTGTTTTGCTTTAGTGTACAATTTTGTTCCACTACTATAAGTAGTCCTAGTCCATAACCATGATCCTTCAGCTACAGTAGGAACTGAATCATATGTAAAACTGCTATCACTTGGTTGAGCATCAGTAGTACTTGTAGCATATTTTATTTCTGTAATACTTACAGATGTTCCATCATTACCCCTATATTGACTCCATGTATATGAACCAGCAGAAGAAGGAGCTGTAGAACTCGTACCTATATAAAGTCCTATATATTTACTATTGGCCTGTGGGCTAGAAGTCATAGATGAACCATCACTATTTGGAGAGTATCTAACATAAGTATAAGATGAATCACCATCTTCACCAATATATTTGCTCCAGCTAAAAGCGGTATATGCTGGAACTGTAGAGCTTGTACCAACATATATTCCAATATATTTTGTGTCACTCGTTGGTGAAGATACCATATTAGATCCATCAGAATTTGCAGAATATCTGACATATGTATAAGAAGAATCACCGTCTTGACCCTTTGCACCTTGGATACAAGTATAAGTATATTCTGTATTACCATTAATTGTTTTGCTTGTTCTCTGCCAAATATAAGAATCTTCATCCCAAGTAGGACTTGCTGTAGACCATTGTCCTGCAGCACCAGGTACAGGAGTGAATGACGATGAGCTGGAACTCTTAGCATATTCTACTACCACATTAGATACAGTCTGTGATTTAAGAGAATAATTATCAAAAATCGCAGCACCCGCAATATTAACCTTATCAGCAGAAATCTGCACACCAGATGGTGCAACATTAATCAAGGAATTAATTAAATACTGACCACCCTCGGCAGCGGTTGTAGCTGAACTTGTGGCCTGAATAAGAACATTGCTTGATGTCTGTTGAATAGTAGTTTCTGCATTTGTCATCCTTGTTCCAAGGCTACCAGTTGTTGATTCAACATCAGAAACTCTTGAAGTTATTCCTGTTATATCCGTCTCAGTTTGAGTTACTCTATCACGAATTGTAGATACAGTACTATTGTCATATGAGCTAATCTGATTAGTAATATCAGATTGCCATACCTTATTTGTAATACTCTGATTTATATCATCTACATCATGTTTTACTCCACTTATTGTCACAGAATATACTGCATTAGAATATGTTGTACTTCCATCAGATAATGTATTTTCCAATCTTTCCCACAGATATGTTCCGTCAGTTACTTCCCATGGAGTATAACTCCAGCTACCACCAGTAAGTTGAGTAGAAGATGTAGATAAATAATATTGTGGAACTGAATTGACGATTGATACGCCCTGTGCTCCTTGTTGACCAGGCTGACCATCCTGTCCGTCATTGACATTAATGACAGTCACATTGCCCAATGCTTTTAAAGCCATATAGTTCCACCTCCTTTAACTCGATAAATCACTGACTTCACATATAAATTGCATTCTTCCGTTGATCATAGATGGATCAACGTAGAATGTTCTTGTGGTTTTATACGGAGTAGTGTCTAATGAATTACCATCTTTATCTATCCTATAATAATTGTATTGATTTAAATAGTTTTCTGTGGCAGTTGCCCAAGAACTACCGTTATATTTCTTTAACGTACATGTTTTTAAAGAAGTATCTAAATGATAATAATAATCATTTGTTGACGGTGATGTAGGTGCTGAAGTAGAAAATGTTGTGCTTAAAAGCGGATCTACTTCTGTACCATTCTGATATAATCTAGTATAGATAGCACCGCACCCCTGACTATTCTTAAATTCTTGAACTGTTGCGAACGTATATGCCATGTACGGATCAGTAATATCATCAACTGTAAAGAAGGCAATATACGGCTCTGCTCTACCACCATAGGTAGCCTCACACTTAAAGAATGCCAAGTCAGTAACCATATTTGCCGTTACAACAAGACTTGAACTTGTTTCGCCAGAAATAGTTCCATAACTACCATTCGAATATTGTTTCCAAACATATGTCGCTTGGCTAGTGACATCTCCAGTACCAGCAGTAAGTAATGCAGTCAATGTTGTACTTCCAGTAGAGTTTCTAATAACTCCACCATCGGCAGAATAAAGCTGAAGTATTACTGAGCTTTCACCGTTTGCTGCCTGTTTGCTTTTCGTCCATGTAAATTTCTGCTCCAAACTTTGCGTTTGACTATTATAAGTCGCTTGAAGTGTTATTGTGATTTCTCCACTTAGTGTATTAGCATTACCAAACGTAGCACCACTTGCCACATTTAAAGTAAGTAAACCATTTGCTGAAGCGGTACCAGGGGTATTCCCGTTCTGTGGAACAGTTACACCACTCGGCAAAGTACCAACCGTTGCAGTAACTGGTATTCTTGATATACCAGCATAGGCATAGAATGGAATATTAATTGTTTTTTGAGCACTGGCAACACCAGAAGTAGTACAAGGAATAACATCCTGATAATTACCAAGCCCCATTGAAATGCCGTGTAAACCAGGTGCTCCATCATCACCATCTGCACCATCCTTTGTAATAACCACACTTTGGCTATCAATAAGATTTGTTACCCCGCCAGCTTCATATAGCTCGCACTTAATCATAGTTATATCAGAAGGTATACTTTGTAATTCATGGGATGATTCATCAGAAGAAGACGTATAAATAGATGTAAAAGTAGTTCCATCAGATGATTTATATATCTTAAATCTTCCAGGGTATGCAGATTTATTTACGCTTTCTCCCTGTATCGCATAAGCATAAAATGTAACTGTACTAGGAGTATAATTTCCAGATTCATCTAAATTGATGACTAAATCACTTGATTCACATTGATACACAACTGGACTTTGACCGTCTGCACCTTGTTGTACTTTTGTAAGTGTAAATCTTTTTGTAATTGTAGAAAACCCAGTTTTAGTACATACAAAATCTACGTATGATGATTCAGTTGTCAATGCCGATGGAGTAAATGTGTGTGTAGAACTATTATATGACCCACTTAATCCACTTCCCAAAGTAGTGTTAATAGTCCATGAACCCGTTTCGTCTACACCAGCTTCATAAATATGAATTGTACTGGTAGCACCATTCCATGTTAATACGGTTCCATTTGAGCTACACGGCAAATAATGGTTCTCATTTGTCAAAACAGCGGATACAGTATCAGTTCCAGCTGCACCATCATATATTTTCGTCACAACATGAATGTCATAAATGTCATTATCACTAGTTACCAATTTAATTGTCGCAGTCCTATCTACAAAAACAACATCATTGGCTTTAACCGTAAGAGTTGTTCCAGCAATAGATTGATTATATGTTGTTGGGAAAGCCACGAAATTACCTTGACTGTTCTTATATTGCCATTGGCTAATTGAAACATTGGATACTGTAGACGTAAGAACAATAGTATCAGATCCAACAATATTTCTATCAGAGTCATATAAGAATACATTCTCTCCAGTAATCTCGCACCATTTTAATTCTGTAGCCATAGACAACAAAGTATAACTCATCGTTGCCTCTGTGGTTAACGGCACACCAGTATCAGGATCTTGATATGTTACCGAACAAATATATGTTAATAAATTATCTGATGTAGAAAGTTTATTGGCACTAACAGTAAGCACTCCACTACTAACTGTTTCTCCAGTGGTTAATGCTGTGGCAGTACCAGAACCAACTTTCCTAGTAAAACTAATAGTCAACCCAGTAGCGGTAAGTGATAAGTTTTGTCCGTTGTATGCAATAACTGGGGTAACTACTAAATTGGGTGACGATGCCCAGTTGGGGTTATAAGCCGCAGTTCCAGTCGTATTAGGGTCATAAATCACCGTGGTAGGCTGATTGGAGGTTAAGTACAACTGTATGTTACCAACGTCCGTAAAGTCAATGACTGAAACTGAACTAAAAGCTTTTATTGCCATATCACACCTCCTCTTATCCTGAAGTCACGGTAACTGTACCATATTCAAATGTACATTGGAAATCTGCACTTATGATAACGTCATTCCCCGTGAGCAGTAATGTTTTCGTTCCAGTAGAATGATTCTGATTCCAGTATTCATCACCATATGAATCTTTCGAGTGTCTAGTCCATGTGAAATACTGGGCACCATAATCATCCGTTATTTCTTCCGAATTTCTAAATAATTTTGCAGTTAAAGTAATGTTTCCACCACGCATATTTGTACCGTTAGGTGCAACTATCTGCAAAGTATATGTGGCAGAATTATCTATCTTATTATCTAAAGTTGTAATATTATTATTTATTGTAGTGATATTGGTATTAAGGCTTGAGAGAGTACTACTGGTTGTATTTTTGAAGTTGGTATATTCAACCCCGAAACTTCCACCAGTTCCATCTTTAACATTAACTATTGAGATATTACCATCTTCGTCAGTATCAACAATTCTGAAACTCAATTTGTCCCTAGTTAATGTTCCGTCACTTACCATATCATTTATAATTAACCCGTCTGCAATAGCGTCGGATGTTATTCCAGACGGAGTAAGTATTGTAGCACCATCTTCGTTTCTTACAATCAAACTAGGATTAGAAGTAGCATCATATCCAAGCTGGATACCAACATAAGGGTCACCATTGGAATCCTCTCCGAAAATCTGAAGAGCATTACCGTTCATAACCATGGCACCATTATCAGATAAAATACGTGCTTGATTAGAGATAACTATATCACCAGCTCTAAGGTCTGCAACTGATATCTTCCCAGCAACTGCATTGTAAATATAGGCATCATTCGCAACCTGACTTACTGTTGTTGACGAGATAGACTGAACACTATTAATGAATGCCTGGTTTGCGGTAATAGTATTGATATTAATCGCACTGTTTACTAAATCCACAACCGTCTTTCCCGCGCCATCAACAATCTGATCAGCACTAATTGTAGCGGCTCTAATAGAATTCGCAACTAATGTATCAACATCAATATAATTGGCAAAGATTCTGTTAAATGCCGCTTCATTAATTACGTTCTCAAACAGATAATCTGAAATCAGATCATTTACCTGACTAACATTTACACCAACACCAACAACTCTAACGGCACGAGCAAAGATACCAGTGCCCAACATAAGTGATAGGAGATTAGCGGCATATTCCTTATCTGAATCAGAGTTCCCTGTACCAAGGGTGATGGCATTCTTGCTTACACCATTAGCATTATTTAACAAGTCAGTTAAGTCGCTTCTGCCAGAAGATGAATTTATCATATTGGAGAATTCGAGGGTAAAGTCCTCGGAAACCTCGCACGGATTCCAAGACCTACCGACAATCCTGAGTTTGACGGAGTAGTCATCCCTAATGCCAAGTCTAATAAACTTAAGAAGTGAACAATCATTCCGCAGATTCTCAAATTCCTTAATCTGCATAATGTTGTCCATATTTACAGAGAATGTAATCTGTGGCTGTGATACTTCAGAAAGCTTTTTCTTTGCATCAATAATCAATTCTTTTTCTTTCTGAATAATCGTTTCATAGCTTGTAAGAGTAGAAGTAGTATTCAAACTGGTAATAAGAATATTCTCATTGATATAATCAGTATCATGCAGAAGAATATGGTAAAGGTCTATATCTTCCTGTGTGAATCCCCATTCTGAATTAATGGTATCGAGTTCAATAAGATCATACCCATACTCATTTTCATCACTTTCAATAATCTCGGTATTATACATATTTACCTTGGCCATCATTTCCATGCGGAGCATATTATAAACCCGTTCTTCAGTTCCGATTTCCTCAATCTCATCTTCACGTTGTTTAATCCACCAGAGAATAGTATCCTCTGTATTTTCATCGCCAATGTAACCAATCACTTCAAGGTATTCATTATGAAGTCTTTCATATTGATCACCTACAGAATATTCTTCAACAAAATCCAATCTTACATTAGTTAAACTTTCTTCAACTACGGTATATTCCTCATCTTCTTCAGTTTCCTTGTATTTATATTCGTAATCAATCCTTGTAACCGATTCATTGAATACTGGATCATTATTTACAGATATTACCAGGAACAGTCCATCATCAGTTTCTTTGAATGCGACACCCCTCACATCATCAATTTCCAAAATATCTTCATAAGTGTAATTATGTGAAGAAGTGACTATATTAATATCAACAAGTTCAAGAGTATCTTCAACATAAGTAACACCATCAAGAACCTCATCAACAATCAGATAACCATGAGGATTCGCATAAGCATTTAAAGTTTTAAGTCTTTCATTATATGCGTCAAGCTTACCACCAAGCTCAACAGATCCATACAGTTCCCAGTTTGTTTCAAACTCTTCAACATAATCTAATTTATCATCTTCGGTTTGGACATCTTTATTATATATAGCTATAACAATATTCGGCAGAATGTAATTTACTATTTCATAGTATGTATAATAACCAGATTTACCATTATCCATATTCCTAAGAAGCTGATAATAATAATCGTAATCAATTTCTCCCTGTCCATTTGTGCGAGGAACATAAGAAATTGTAACTTCTGGCTGAATAATTACATCATTCTCATCAACAACATCTCTTGTGACAATACCATTTTCATCTACAGTTTCACGAATATGATAAGTCTTACCATCTGAACCCTCATAGGTTACATTGGTATCCACAGAAACCTCAAATGCGGCAAGCAATGCCTGATAATACTTAAGACTTTCCTCAAGCCCTTCCATGCTCATTTCTTTCCACTGCTGAATCTCCGTACCATCATCTGGAAGAAGATACTTCAATGTATAAATCTGCGATTCCATATCAGATACGGTTTGCGAATATCCCGCAAATTCTTCACGGTGTTCATCCTGCCAGTCAAACCATGCTCTAAACTTATCTACTTGTGCAGCCGTCATATATGGTTCACGCATGAAATAATCAATATTCACAATCCTGCCATTGTTATAGTTCCAGTCGTTGATTGTTAAATCATTACCACCAGCCACATTAAATCTGGTGAAAACAGAATCTTCATTTACCGTTTGGTCAATCTGCGAAGACAGATTCCTAAATCCAATAAATATGTCTGTATCAAAATCAAGATTATCTTTGTGGTGTGCTTTCAGCTTTCTGTTAAGACAATCAAACATGAACACACACTCTGCCCTTGGAGCAATCACACTCGTCAAAAGAGCATAAAGATTTGTGGAATCCTCAGAGAATGAAAGCTTCAAATCCCATAATTCCGAATCAATATCAGCATCATCAATTGACCAGCTCGGCATCTTTTCAAGAATAATATGTAACAACGACAAGTCTTTTCTGGTAGGGTCATAAAACTTAATAAAAGAAATAGTAAACCCAAGGTCATCAGTATTATCGGGAACAAGTTGCTCTAACGAATCTTTTTCGCCAGTATTACATTTAAAATTTACCCAATCCTTGTCTTCCCATTCTTTATCTATTGAATAAGCTGTTATGCTTTTAGACTCTTTCTGTCCATCATTATTCACTGAAGGATACTGCATCTGAAAAAATGCAATATCTTCAAGATATAAATACATATAGACATCAAGTTCATCATACCCGTTGGATTTTACTTGTCTACCGTCAATAACAATATATTCATCTACAGTGAATGAGAGAGAAGAGAAGTCACGCAGATGTTCCGTATAACTTACACTCTCTGTATCAACACCATTCAATTGTGTAACAGGTTTCAAGTCTGGGGTACATAAATAAATCTTCTTGCCAGTAGGAATCATAGCCATATCACAACCAACCTCCTACCAGCTTATACGGACAACTATATTCTAAATGTATTGTTCCGCTGCCAGATAATTGCAACTGATTATTGCCAGGTAACAATCTGAGCCAATAAATATTTCCAACATCTTGCCATCCTAAATCAGAATAAGAAACTGTCCCGCCATTCCCAGAAGGTATGCAATGCTGACAATCCAATACTACCGTTCCGTTACTTCCACCTATGGTCATGGTATTGCCATTGTCTGTTAAATTTTTTATAGTAACAGTTCCGCTTCTTCCAGATATTGTTACAACTGGATATGTATATTCATTTAATTCATCTGATTCACAATTGACCGTAACCGTACCAGATGAAATCGTATATTCCTTACTATATCTCTTTATGGGATAAGCTGAGTTACATTCAAACGTGAATTGTACGGCAGAATATCCCGTAGAATGAGGAATCCATGAAGTGTTTGTGAATAATCCACAATATGTGCAGACTTCCTGATCATCCATGTCATATACTACAAGGTCAGTTGAAAACTTCGGGGCTGTCAACCATATCTCTATAGTTCTTTGTTCTTCCGCACTAAATGGTTCATAATCACTCTTAAGAAGACAATACTCTATTGTCAGAGGACTTGCAGTTGTCCCGTATTCATTGGGTACTGGTCTTGTAATTGTAGTATTGCCTTTCACAACATCCCTCGAAAGTCCCGTAACAGACCCAACTGCATCAAATGAAGCAAGAATAATCGGCACACTGATTACCGTTTCCGTGGATTTTCCATCATATGTAAAACTCTTAAAGCATTCACTCACATCAACTCCTCCTTTCCTTAAAAATAATGATGGGTGAATTGATTATTCTTCACCCATAAAACTAAGCAAATCTATATCATTATATTCAAGCTTGGTATCCTTAGAGATTCCTTCAACAAATTCATCCATATCAATAGTGTAAATTTCATATTCATTCTTTTCGCTAAGAAGTTCTTCAAGCTTGCCATTAAGCTCTTTTACTCTTTCCTCGTATTCCTCCAAGTATTCATCATTTACTTGTCTATACTCTTCATTACCACCGTCTTCGTTATCCATAGAAACGAGATGTGATTTCTCATCATTAAAGAATTCTGCCTGAAGTTCATCTACAAGCTCACGTCTTAAATCTTCAAAAGCCCTGACAGTGGGAGAGAAGGTGTTGATATTCTTCTTGATTGCCCACCGTATCTTAATCGGCAACTCTCTAACCTTTTCTGCGTTAGTAAGTAATCTGTTAATTGCTTGAACCAAATTAACAACTTCAACAGTTAAAAATTCTTTAGTCATATTATTACTCCTTTTATTCTCTTAATTTAATAGAGGGGCAGTATGAACCGCCCCTCAAATTACATATGTTAACGTCCAGATTTTCTCAAATCTTTACGTATATCATTTTGTACATGTTTGCTAATCTTCGGCAGAGTCTTATTAATTGCATTAATAACATCCTGCTCATTAGCATTGCCCTCAATAGTGATAGGACAATTGATAATCGGGGAGATGGTTTCTCCACCAATTCTCTGAATCTTTGAAAGGTCAATAGACCGTGCTTTTGCTCTGGAATTCATATCATAATTAGATGCAATCGCATAAAGTCTTTCTGTAATATCCGCAGGAATCACGGATGTTCCAGCTGATAACGGACGGAGGATACCCTGTTTTGTAACAATGATTTCCTCGCCTTTTTCGTCAGTAAGATAATGTCCAGAACGATGAACGGTACCGCCACTTGCATAGCCGTGAACATGATCGAGCCTCGGACTATTTAACCATATCTTCTTATTGCTATCAGTTCTAACCTTAAGCATTTCAGGCCAGATGCCAGTTTTTTTAAGAGCCTCGAAAAGTTTATCAGTTGTGAAATTCTTTTCGTTAAATCCAAGCTTTTTCCACGCAGCAATCTGATTTGCTTTAGGAAGATATACCCTTCTATTAGTAGAATCATTTTTAGTTGGATGGTGCCAAAGTGTTTTATTAAGCTTACCCCAGTTTTCTCCTTGTTTAGAAGAATACTTAAGGCTTTTGCCATTAAAGATGTATTCAAAGGCTTTCTTCGCATTAGCACCAGTAACAGTTTGCTTTTTGGTAGTAGTAGTTGTTGTCGTTTTCTTCGTAGTAGTAGTTTGTTTAACTTGATTATTATTATTAGACTGATTTATCGTTTCCTGTATACTTGAACCACTTGTACCAGCGGGTGCAGGATTACCAGACATATCAAATGTAGAGTTATCTCCAGTGCCAGTATCAACATTACCTTCATTAGTCGATGTCGTAACATTACCGTCTTTATCAACATTGACAATTACTTCCAAATTAGTACTCATGGTTTTAGAAGCATCTTCTAATATGCTCTTAAGTCCTTCAGTGGTAATAACAACACCAGATATTCCAGTTAAAAGACTTGCGATATTTGAAGCACTATCGTTACCCACAACAGAATTTCTAAAGCTTTCAATTGCCTCTGTCTGTTTCTCTATGTTTGAACGTAATTCCTTTTTCCATTCATCGAGGTCTTCTTGAAGATCATTCATCATATCATCAAGACCCTCAACCTGAAGATTATATACATGCTCTTTAACCGTTTCATCCAAGTCTTCTTGTGCTTCTTTACGTTGAGCCATAAGATTAGCACGTTTCGCAGCGGCTTCTTGACCAGCTACTCCTTCAAGTGCACGGATTTGTTGCTCAAGTGCCTGAAGATCTTTCGTCTTACCTTTTATGGTCTTGTCATAATCATAATACTCCTTCTTACGACTTAAAGCTTCCTTCCTCTTATCAATAACTTTCTGCAATGCCTCCAGTTCAGCATCCTTCTGTTTCTCAATAAGGTCAAGAAGAGCTTCTCTATAGGAATTAATGTTGGAAATTGCAGATAAAATATCATCAGCATTTTCATTAATCATTTCGTCAAAACTTTGATCACCGAAATAATCATTATTGCCATCTGCATATGCTTCAAGGATTTCCTGACGTTTGGCAAGATATTTCTCCAGATTATTCTGTTCTTTAGCCATGGCTTGAGAATTCAGCCCAACAGACATCCAGCCAAAATCAGTTAATTGCCCAGATTTCTCATCAATCAGCATTTCATCGCTAATAAGATCATTAATAGTTTCAAGTTTATCAATAAACTCCTGTGCCTTCTCAATAGCCCTGTCAAATTTTTCGGCAAGTACGGTTTCAAATCTGGTATTTTCTAATTCGAGAACTTCATTTTTTGCATCTTGAATCTTCAAAGTATATTCATACCATGCCTTATCTCCCTTTTCAATAATACCAGCATCCATGGCAGATTGCAGAGCATCCTCGTAAGCTTTTATTTCATTTTTACGTTCATCAATAATCTTGCTCTGAGTCTTGCTATCATCATAACTACCATATCTACTAGCTTTCCTCGCCTCAATTTCTGATACACGATTGCTATAGTGTGTTTCAATGTTTGAAATCTTGGAACTGAAGTTGTTGAGTTTCTCCTGTTTTGCGGTTTCTTCATCAATCATCAATTGATTTGCGGCTTCTTCCGCACCATACCTGGCTGCGTTCCATGCAATACAAGCCTCGAAAAATGCCTGTGATACGTATCCCTTACTAAAGTAATCATACAATTTTGTCATATCACTATCACTAATTGGCTTATTACTATTCACAGCTTTAATAGCATTATTCCTTACTGTATTAACGGCCTTCTGAGTTTTGCTTGAAGCATTCTTATATTGGTTCCCTTTATAGCTACCAGACGTAATGGATGGTCTGTAAGTGTTCATTTTCTTAGAATAATCAGCTAATTCTGCTCTATCATTCTTAAGAATTTCATCCTGATAAGAATCTATCTTGTCAAGCATCTTATTTGCGGCTTTATAATCAGATGCATTATCTGCTTTCGCCTGAGCAAGACTAATCTTATTCTGAGTCTCCTCATCAAGATTTTGATATTTCTCCGCAACATTAGAAATAATACCAGACATACTCTCGGCATAATTCATGGCAGTTTCTATTCTGGCATTTTCAAGATTGGAAAGTTGATAATTCCATGCAAGATATTTTGCAGAAAGTGATGGATTGCGTTTCTCAAAATAATTAATCAATGAAGAAGGTATAGCCTTTTTAGCTTTAATATAAGAAGCAGCTTTCTTCAGATTCTTCTTATATGTTTCTTTATCTTTACCTTTTAATGCCTTGAGAACTTTCTTATTAGTTCCAGTACTGGCTTTGGATTGATTAATACCAGATTTGGATAAACGGCTAAGTTGAGAATACTCGCTCTGAAGAGCATCATTATAAACTTTATTATTATACTCAAACATTGCATTCTCAGCAGCTAAACCAGAATTCTTAGATCCAGCTGTAAATCTATTTGTTTTTTCAACAATGGTGGAGTAAGCATTTTGCCTAAACTCAACTTTAGCATCACGTTGTGCTTTAATAAGATCATTGATAGAATTGGTAAGTTCAACCGTAGAATCAGCGGCATCCCTTGCTTTATCTATATAATCTTTCATAGAATCTATTATAGTACGCTGTTTATCATTATATTTCTTTATATCTTGTTCATTAAGATCGTCATTCAATAGTTTCCTGTACATACTCATTGCCCAGGAGCGGGTGATTTTCTTGCCAGCTTTATCGGCACCATTTAAACCAACCTGAATTGCTTGACGCAAGTATTTGCTAGAAGCAGTAGTAGTATATGTTTGCTGTTTCTGGGATGCAGAAATTGCGGCATTATATGCATTTTGAGCATTGGCTGAAGCGGCATTCAAGAAGTTTTCAAAAAGATCAGTCCATTTCTCTGTCTTTCTCGCAAGATTATCAAGGCGAACTTCAACCCAATCAAAGAGTTTTCCAAGATTCTCCTCGAATTTTTTCCATGCAGAATTATCATTCTTCTTCTTTTTCTTTTTATCATCTCCACCCTTTTTGCCTTTACCATCATCTTTCTTACCATCATTTGAGTCTTTTATTTTTTTCTTATACGCTTTTTTAGTATACATACCAGTAGGATATGCATTACTAATAAATGTTCCTTCCGCAAAGGCAGAATCCCCACCATAAATCTTCGCGTGTGATCCAGTCACATAACCATTCTTCTCAAGCTCTTCGGTTTGTTTATGATTAAAGACAATGTCTCCACGTTTAAGTTTCGCAAAAGTAGGATATCCATTGTTGAATGACATGGCTTTACCATTACGAACCACAATCTCTTTGCCTAATTCATTGATAAGAGCGGTTTCATTATTTCCTAGAGATACATTAGAACCACTAGCAAATGCTCTCGCAAGATGGAATGTACCATTATATTGAGTAGTTCTCTTATTCCCACCTTGATTACCTTGAGATCCACCACCTTTAACAATTGTTTCCTTAACGGTAGTTAATGTAACTTTACTCTTTTTACCATCAAGGCGATTCATAGTACTCTCTAAATTTCTCAACTGAGTATTTGCATTAATAGCGCCCTGAAGACTGACATTAGGAGTAGCTGTTTCTTTAGAAAGAGCATTAACGCCATGTTCAACATCAACTTTGCCCTTTTCAAAACCGTCTGTATTCAGATCAGTTTCTGTGGTGATTGTGCCACCGTCTTTATTGGTATTGTCATTTTTATCAGAATTGTCACCATCAGTCTTAAAGTGATAAGTTATGGTACCGTCACGTTCCTCAACTGGCTCCAATTCCTTGATTACTCCATCTACCTCGGCAGTATATGTAATCACGCCTTCTTCTTCCTCGGTGGCCGTTACAGTACTTTCAGCATCTTCCACATTAGCAGTATAAGTAACAGATTGACCAACTTCCAAGCTACCAGAAAGTGTATCATTTAACTGGTCCACAGATGTGATACCGCTTAAGTCAATCTGTGGTCTAATTCTCAATAATCCCATATCAGCAAGGACATTAATAAGCTGATCTGCCTGATCATTAGTAAGCCCCAAAGACTCCATAAGACCAACAAATGCATCTTCCATTTCACTGGTAGAATCATCAGTTAAATCAATAGCTCTAAGCTCTGCGGCTGTATAATCTTCTAAACTATGAACTGAATCCTGCAAAACTTTATCAGTGGAATAATATGCTGCATGAACTTCATGCAATGCTTCAGCATAATCCTCAGAAGCTTTTCTAGCATTCTCTCCTTCAAAAGTAGAAATTACAAGATTATTGTAATCCTCGCCGCCAGCCATTACTTTATCTATATAGTCCTTAAGGTCTTTTTTATTTAAAACGGTGCCATCAGGGAGTATTGGTGTTACAACATATTCCTTGCCATTTTCATCCGTGTACCCAATTGTGTCAACAGTAGAGTATGAACCTTCTTCAGTATCCCAGCCTTTATCCCACATTGTTGTGTAATCAACTTTGGGTCTATCAGTGAAGTTGAAATCTTTATTCTTTTCCCTAAAGACATAACCTTCAGGAAGTTCTGCTGCATCAACTTCTACAACAGGATCCCAATCAAATAAACCGTTAATAAATTCACGCAAAAGGGTTCCATCTAAGAACTTTCCAACTGTACTTAAAAAACCAGTTTTCTTATCTTGGCCCTCAGATGTAGGTTTATCTGCCTGGACTTCTTCTTTAGATTTTTGCCATTTGGGTTTAGAAGGAGTTTCATTTTTAGGATTTTCACCATTGGTTACTCCAGTATTTTCTCCAACATCTTCCTTCCCATAGTTTGGATCCAAGTAAGGACCAATAAGTTCCGCAAGATCTGGAGCAATAGATTGAATAGCTTCTATTAATTCGCTTGTTTGCTTTTCTGTTTCAGTTGCAAATACATCCTCGTTCATTTTTGCAACTTCTTCAACATCAAGCCATTTCTCACGATCATAAGTATCAAGGAATTTTTGAATATCACTCTCTTTCTTTGACGAAAGATTATATTTCGCCATGGCTTCAGAAAGTTCTTTTGTTACTTTACCATTCTTTTTATATGCATCAACTAAATCAGCATTTTTCTCTAATCTCTTATTAGATGCATCGGTGTCTGCTACGAGCTGACCACGATTATTATAACCAGTACTAAGACCAGCTTCTTGACCAGACTTGATTATTGAATATTCGTAATCCTTTTTACGTTCTTCCCAAAGTTTATTGGTTTTACGATCCTTTGAATAATCTTTATCCAAATTCTTATAATCTTTAATGGCCTGATCTATATCCTTTACATCTTCTTCAAATGTTTTTTTCTTATCCCTTTTCTGATAATTAAAGAAATCTTCTAATCCAGTCTTTGCTTCCTTAATGCGTTCAGTAAGTGATTTTATCTTTTCTTCCTGGGCTTCAATTGCAGTTTTATTATTCGGATCATTCTTCCGCAACTGATTTAGTCTTAATTGTGCATCCACCAAATCTTCTTGAAGTCCAATAATAGTATCCATACCGCTTTCTGCATCTGTAAAGAAATCATTACTCAGCCCTTTATCCATTGCTTCACCAAGCAACGTGGTTAATGCTTCTCCGCTGATACCCATTTTCCTTCCGATCTTATCAGCATCAAAAAATGCAGGAAGATGATACATTCCATCTTTTATCATCGCCTCTTCATAACCAGATTCAGACAGAGTTTTAACAAGATCATCCATGAAGTTATATATTCCATCCGTACTGTCTTTCGTAAAATAACGATTTATTTTTGATAAATTCTCCATGTAATTATCTATATCATCCGAACCAGTGGGGGAGAAGAAAGCAGCGAGAGATTTAAATTTCTCAGTTCCTATATCTCCATTTTTATAAAGGGTCTCCATCTCATCAATATACGTTAGTATTTGAGCATATGTGTCTCCTTTTTCCTTTGCATCGCTTCCAAAAGCATTCAATACTCTATTAACAGCAGAATCTTCATCAGCTAATAATTCATCAATATCAAGTGGTGTAACATCAATCTCTATCTTCTTCTTATTGGCTTCATCGATTTCATGCATAAGCTCTTTATAAGAACCCTGGAAACCATCATCAATAAGATTCACCATTATTCCAAAATCTTTT
>Ga0310690_10004435_pt1 | contig 19926 bp, 12 predicted proteins | sample AusTroGonzalo_MG_2_FD_207661 | JGI IMG/M metagenome (GOLD analysis project Ga0310690, IMG submission 207661) | Bovine rumen microbial communities from tropical cattle in Woodstock, Queensland, Australia - Gonzalo_04 (v2) (version 2) | ecosystem: Host-associated > Mammals > Digestive system >...
GCCGAGCGTTTCGGACTCTCGCAGCTGCACCAGCTGCGCGGGCGCGTGGGACGCGGCGGCAACCAGTCGTACTGCATCCTTATGTCCAAATACGAACTCTCCACGGAGGGCCGCAAGCGCCTGAACGCCATGGTGGAGACCAACGACGGCTTCGAAATCGCTAACTTCGACTTGCAATTGCGCGGTCCCGGCGACCTGCAAGGCACCCGCCAAAGCGGCATGCTCGACTTCAAGATCGCTGACCTCACCAAAGACGAGAAATTGGTGGCCTACACCCGCAACTATGCGCAGCAAGTGCTCGAAAAAGACCCAGACCTGTCGATGCCGGAGCATAAACGTCTGGCCGAAACATTAGAAAAGCAGATGCGAAGAGACACGAACTGGAGCGTGATCAGTTAATTTTCATTACGTCACTACTTCACTATACGATCAGCATTTTGGGCGATGAAGCTCTTCCAATTCGTGGCTTTGGTCTTACCGAAGACGACCTTTTGTTGCAGATGGTGACAGACAGCAACGGCTAAAGCGTCCGTAGCGTCCAGAAATTCAATTTGTTGTGAAATAGGATACATCCGACAAAGCATGTCGGAAACTTGCTCCTTGGCAGCGTTGCCGTTGCCGGTGATGGCTTGCTTGATCTTACGCGGCGAGTATTCATAAACCTCCATACCCGCGTGCAGGCAAGCGGCGATGACCACCCCTTGCGCACGACCCAACTTTAACATAGATTGTACATTCTTACCATAGAAAGGAGCCTCAATAGCCAGTATATCAGGATGATATTGCTCAACAAGACCGTTTATGCGCTCGTAGATATACTTCAGTTTGGCATACGCATCCGACATCTTCGTCATCTGCAGCACACTGAGCACCTCCACCTCCGACTTGTTCAACTCAGTATTTAACAACGCATAACCCATGATGTTTGTTCCTGGGTCAATTCCTAAAATCTTTCTCTGTATCTTATTGTCATCCATATTGTTGGCTGTTGGCTTTTAGCTTTTAAAACTTAAACATAGAATAATAACTCTAAAAACCTCGACCCTCGACCCTCAACCTTCAAATTACGAAAAACAAATCCTATTCATTCCATAATCAATGACCGCTTTGTGATTCACGCAAAAGTCATTTCCCAAAATCATCTGCACGGGTTTCTGCTTCAAGGTTTGATAAGCCATATTGATATGCGTGAAATCTATCACCGCAACATTTTCCAAAAGTTTCTTGTGAAAACGACCGAGCTTGAAATCTGGTAAATCCGCCACCAGCACTTCGAAACCAGAGCCGCCAATTCCTGCATTCACGCCTTCATTTGCCTCCATCTGCAATTCCGGAAGTATCTGATCTACAAATTGTTTGTCAACACAACTGTGCGATGCACCCGTATCCAGCACGATGCGGATTTTCACACCCGCCACCGAACCGTTCAACAACGTGTGGTAGTCACCTTTTTCTAATTCTACTATTTTTAATGAAGACTTGTACATTGTTATTTTTATTGCCATCCCCATATTGCGCTCCTTCGTCGCTTATGTGGGGTTATTGAGCTCTATCGAGCACTTGTCACTTCGGGACTGCTCAATGAATTTATTTTATTATTTTTGGGACATTTCGCTTTAACTGCTAACCAATTACAGCCAGTGTTTCTTGATAAAAAACACAATGAGCACCACCGAAATCAACAAACAAATCCCTATCACATAGAGGAAAGCAAACGGGGAGTTCGCCATCGGAAGACCCACATTCATACCATAAAGTCCTGATATAAAGGTCAATGGCAGGACAATAGTGGAGATAATCGTGAGCATGCGCATGATTTCGTTGGTTTTGTTGGCCTGCAATGAATCGAACGTGTTCGATAAGCCGGCCACCAATTCGCCGTAGTCATCGACCATATCCCACATCTTCTGGTAGAAGTCCAAAATATTACCCCAGTACTCTTCCATGTCATCGGCGAATCCTTTCACCTCGCCCGACTCGAACATTTTGAACAAACGCAATTGCGGCTTGAACATGGTGTTCATCTGGATGATGTTTTTGCGGATGATAGAGATCTGCTCAATGATTTTCTCTGCCCTGCTGCTGAACAGCTCACGACTGATGAAATCGATTTGGGTACCAAGCCGCTCCACAATCAGGAACGTCTCCTTCATCATTCTATACAAAATATGGTACAACATGGCATCGGAGGTGCCGCTGATTTCATCCTCGTCCTCCGGTTCCGGATCAATTTTCTTCAAATTGAAAAGATCCTGCACCACATAATGTGAATTTCCAACAGTAATCAAGTAATCCTGTCCCCAGAAAATCTTGGTTTCTTCAGTTTTCACCAAATTTGTACGTTGATCCAGCAACGGAAAATGCAAGACCAAGAAAAAATAGTCATCGTAAATATCTATTTTGGGGCGTTGTACAAAGCTCGAACAGTCTTCAATATCCAAGGGGTGGAAATGGAAGTTATCCCTTAAGAAATCCAAATCTTCAACGGTCGGATTGGTGATATGATGCCACTTATATGCACCGAAATTGATGGTGTCAACCATAGATAACCTCCTTTCTTTTAATGGATTATACGACTAAATGCTACATTTTTGCACAAAATTACTACGAGCGGCAAAAATACACTTTTTTAGAAAACATTGTTACAACACTGTCACGCTTCCTGTGAAAGTGTGAGGTTTTCCTATCGCATTGGTACAGCGAACGATATACGTATAAACATTATTAGGATAGATGGTTCCATTCACTTCGCCATTCCATCTGAAACCTTTGTCAGTGGAATAAAACACCATTTCGCCCCAACGATTGAAGATGCTGATTTCAAAATCGTAAATCGACCGCTGAATGGCTTCTGGAATGCTAAAATAATCATTCAGCCCATCGCCTCTGGACGGAGTGATGGCATTGGGTAAGAAAAGTTGGAGTTCGCATGGCTCAATGACGTATTTTGCCGTTGCCTCACAACCTCCTTGTGAAGCAGTCACGCTGTAAGATCCTGGCATGGTCACCGTGATTTGCGGCATACTTTCACCCGTATTCCATTCATAATCAGATAATTCTGTTTCCACCACTAATACTGCGGACAATTCCTCACAGAAATCCGGGGTCAACGAAATAATCCGAAGAGCGGTATCCACTACCGTCAAATGTAACTGCAGCACACTATCGCAACCTTGCGCGGTCGTCAGCGTGAGCGTGCGTTGCAACGTCTCCGCATCTACCGTTTCAGAAGCAGGAATGACAAAACCGTGGTCAGCATAGTCTTCACCCTCACAAACGACTTCTTCAAAAATGGATTCATAATTCTGATTGACAACCAATTGCAATATGATCACGCTGTCGCAATGACCTGTAGAAAGGGTCTTCTCAAAAGTAAATGCTCCGGAGTTAGATGTCATGGTTTCATCCACCTCAAAGCCATTTTCCATATAGGCTTCGCCCTGGCAAACGGCGGCAGAGATCGTGTCGATATAGCCGGGCCACACTTCCACTTCCACCGTGTCACTGAATGCCACGCCGCAATTGGCACTGATCCACGCGCGACGCAACCGGAACGTTGATACGGAAGGCTCTTCGGGATAGGTATAATTCTGCTGATTGGCGATACCCGGTGCAACAGTCCAATCCCCACCGTTTTGCGAGAGTTGCCATTGGTAAACTCCGTTGTCTCCCCCAGAAGCTACTTCACCCATGAAATCCTCCAAAGCACTACCTAAACAAACAGACTGATCACCCGTGATGCTTCCTGGATTCAATTCATCATGTAAATACCTGAGTGTCATCGTATCTGATGCCAAGCAGCCCAATAAATCGGTGACCGTGAAAGTATATAATCCCGCTGCCGCATCATTCAGCTGCGTGGTCGAGGAGACAGCATTGTCGCCATCGTCCTTCCATTCGTAGTTCATCGGATTCTGACCGCCTGTGACCGTGGCAACAGCCGCGCCCGTGGAAGCCCCGAAACAGACAATTTGCACAATATCCCTAATGGAGGCGGAGATTTCATCAACATTCACCGTATATGTCACCAAACTGTCATTGTTGTGGAAAGTCTTGAACGTATCTGTTATCGAACCAGCTGCTGTAAAGGTATGCCCACACCACTCAAACGGTAACGAACAAACCGTCGTGTCAAGCGTCCTCGTCACATTCGAGTAAATATAAACCTGTTGTTGGATAACAGAATCGCAACCGTGATGAGTTTCAAGCGTATATTGGAAAGTCATATCTTCAGGCGTGATGAAATAAATATCCGCCGGCTCGAAATAATAAGGTAAGTCATTCTCCACTAAATACAAAGTATCATATGTCGTATCACTGTAATGGATTGTCAAGTTGATTGTTATCGTACTGTCGCAACCATGTGAAGTGCTAAAATAATGATTGAATGATCCAGATGCTGTATAAACACTGTCATTATAAGTAAAGCTATCGCATGCAACAGTATCTATCGTACTGTGAATCAATGGGTAAACCGTCATGGAAACAACGGTGTCAAAACGACAGCCACTGGTATCCGTTAACATGAAGGTGTATATCAGCATAGTATCCTGAGTTAGATCTACAGGCGGAATAACGGTAAACGCACCTTCTTCATCATTATAGAGCCAACTTCCCTGAATATCCAGTGTAAACAGATCTGGATTTTGGTTCAATACCACTGTGTTCGCCGGTAATGTACCCATCGTAACAGAACAAGACGAGTCTGCACATATGTTTGGCATACTGACACTTACAATTGCATTCGCAGGCGAAGAGACATGATGCGTCGCTAAGCTGCTGCATCCATGCGACTCGGTGACAGTCACCGAATAGTTGCCGGAACCGAAAATCGTGATTACACGGGTGGTATCTCCTGTGCTCCACAAATAGGAAATGCTGCTGTCCACGGAAAGGATGCCCATGGAATCCGCACAAAGCAACGAAGGACCGGAAATGGAGACCTGTGGCGACGGGATAACGGTCAAATTGACCATCACCGTACTGTCGCAACCATGGATATTTTCGAAGCTTTGACTGATTCGCCCGCTTTCCTCGTATGTGATATTGTTCCAGACAAAACGGTCGCAAACGGTGGTATCCACCTCAACAGTGTCTTTCGCATAGAAAGTGACCGACAATATCGTATCGTAGGAACAGCCATAAACATCAAATAAACTGAAAAGATATTGGACTGTAGTGTCGCGCTTGAGCGTGGCAGGTGGCGACATCAAAAAGACAGTGTCGTTGACTCTTTCCATCCAGGGGCCTTCAACCTCCACGCGCGAGACATCGGTATTCTCCACCATGGTGATTTCAGGAGCCAACGCCAACTCCCAAGCAAAAATGTAACCATTATCCAAACTCAAGCCATCAATGACTTCAATTTTCCACGAACCATTCAAATGACAACCAATCAGATTGGAGAAAGATTCGTCTGGATGATAGAATTTCGTGCCCGAAGCGACATCCGAAGAATCAAAAATCGTCACGTAGGCCGGCTCCGACCCCCAATAGCCTTCATAGTAGAGATTGTTATAGCTGTTGGCATTGACAGAACGGTAAATAAGGCTACCTGCTCCAGGAGCATAACTGTATCCTTCTGATGTATTGTTGGACCAGCAATAATTCCAGCCTCTTCCCGGAGCATTGGCAGAGACATTGGGATTACAAGACAAACTGCTATGATGATCGTATGCCATCCCCAAAAAAGTGCCGCCCGATGCATTGTTCCCATTTTGCCATCCTCTTGATGCATAAGGGATAGTGCTCATACATTCACCATTGTATTGAGATCCTTCGTGACCTTTGAATCTCAAAATATCCGCTTTTTGACCATCCGGACAGGTAAGCTTAATATACAAATCGGCCGCATAGGAATGCTCCATATTCAAACGAACATATAGAATGTCATTCACGTCATTCACCACCGCATCGTCCGGATAGGCGGTAAATGTCAGCGGGGATTGATAGGAGCAGCCGTAGGGCTGACAAGAGACGCCGTCAGGCAGGAAAACCGTATCCGTCATAGACAACGTGGTCTCCGTACTACCAATGATGATATTTGATGAACTCTGATGGCCGATTGAAAAGGTGTAAACATTCCCTGCGCACATTGGCGGAAGGACAATACTGTCAATCGGGTGCATAACTGTAGCAAACACCTGCACTGAAGCGGTATCAAAACACCCGTATTCATTAGTAACCGTCAACGTATAGCGGCCTGTGGTGAGTACAGAAACCGACTGCGTGGTAGCCTCATTGCTCCAATGGTAAGCGAATGCACTGTCGGCGACAAGTACAGCGGGATTCCCATTGCATATCACCGGCAATCCTGAGATGTGCGCCTCCGGCACTGGGAACACATGCACCGTCATCGTCAAAAGACTATCCGCACCGTGCCCGGTCCACAATGTAACGGTTTGCGTGCTATCGCCTATGAACGTCACCCCATTCCAAACGAAGGGGAGAGCACTTTCACAAATATTACTGTCAACCTCAACCTCCACATTCTCAAACACAGTCAAATCTATCGTCAAGAGGCTGTCACATCCCGCAACGTTAGTCAAAGTCTGCGAATAAGTTCCTGTTTCGTTATACTCATAGCCATTCAGACGATAAGGTAGATCATCCTGAAGTACAGTGGCCTCCAACGTATCATATGTGATAAAATTCTTGTATAACGTTAACACAATTATGCTGTCCGCACCGTCCACCGGATAGGATACGCTCTGCTCCCCAGCCTCTTCGAACCAAGAATCTCCCCATTGCAAAGGCAATTCGTCCTCGCAAACCGTGGTATCCTTCGAATATATCACAGAAAGATGCATGGTAACCACACTATCGGCACCATGAATGGTCTGCCAGAAGATACTCTTACTGCCCGGACCGGTAAAAATAGAATCATTCCAAGAATAAGAAACCAACTCCGAAACATCCACCGTATCATATAAATCCACATAATGATGGGCATAAATATGAATCTCCACAGTAGTGTCATAGACACATCCATTGTCACTGATCAGAGTGAACTGGTAAGTTACCACCGTGTCATTGTACAAATTGGCAGGAGGATTGATGACAAAGGTTGAGTCGGTCACTTGATTGCTCCATGGGCCAACGAACTCTTTCTGAGACACCGGAGCATAGTGATGCTCTATCAGTCTGTCGGACAAAGCAATCTCACAAGAAAAGATGTATCCATTGTCCCGTACTATCCCATCCATCACTTCCACCGTCCAAATACCGTTGAGCGGACATTCCACCAAACTGTCGAACGATACATCAGGATGATAGAACTGCGAACCATTGGCTACATTCGATGAGTCTATGATATACTTATCTCCACCATCCGTGTCATGAACATGAGCATGGACGCTGCGGTAAATCAGGCTACCCTCTCCAGGCGCATATTCGTAACCCTCTGTTGTATTATTCGACCAACAATAGTTCCAGCCTATGCCAGGAGCATTGTCCGGACGAGTGGGATCACACCGATCGTTGTCCGACACATCGTTTGCCCAACCCAAAAACGCCTCGCCCACATTGGCGGCGTTCCCTCGCCATCCTCGCTCCGACACTGGTATATGACTCAGACAACCAGAAGTGCTGTTCGTCCCCGCCTTTTTCAAAATAGTGGCATGCTTCTCATTCGGACAAATGAAATTGATATACAAATCCTTAATGTAGGAATGTTCCATTTTCAATCTGACATAGCGAATGTCTTCCTTGGAAATAATTCTCGCTGTGTCAGGGAACTGTGAAAAAGAGAGTGTTGCCCGATAGGAGCATCCATACGGCTCACACTCCTCGCCGTCCGGCAGGAACACTGTATCCGATTGACACATTGTCGCTTGCGGGTTTAAATAATGCAAATTATCCCCTGCGAGCACTCCGATAGTCACCACTTGGGTATCTCCAGCCACCATATTCGACAAATATGCCGTCACAATAGGATTTTCCGAGATGATGAGATTCAGCACCGCCACGCTGTCACAGCCATGAACGGATTCCAACGTGTCGCAATAGGTACCAGAATGAGTGTATATATTTCCGTGCCATACGAAGGCGCTGTCGCAAACCAATGTATCCAATATGCTTATCTTGTTGGCAAAGAGATTGACGGAAACCGTTGTGTCATAGACACATCCGTTAAGACTATAACCATGGAACGTATATAAAACCGTGGTGTCATTGGGCAGATCAGCGGGAGGTAAGATAAGGAATGAAGAATCGCTGACCAACGTTGACACCCAAGGACCATCCAAAGTTAAATGCGACATATCAGCATATTCCACTATCTGATAAGTCTCTGCCAATGCCAACTCCCATCCGAAAATGTAACCGTTATCCGCATTGTTACCATCCATGACTTCAATGTACCAGGAGCCGTTGAGAGGACATCCAACGAGGTTCTCAAACGATTGGTCAGGATGGTAGAACTGTGTTCCCGCTGCCACATTGGAAGAGTCGAAAACATAATGGAAGTATCCGCTTTCGGTTGGAATAATCACATTTGCATTTCTGTACACCAAACTTCCTTCTCCGTCAGCGTATGTGTAGCCCTCCGAAGTGTTATTAGACCAACAATAGTTCCAGCCCAAGCCAGGTGCGTTATCCGCATCCATGATGTCGCAAGGATTTTCTGAACTTTGATTATCCATCGCCATTCCGAAGCAGGTGCTCAAATTCGCATTCGTATCCCCTGTTTGCCAATTAAAAGATGACAAAGGAATCACATCCCAACAATCACCCCTGTTTTCATATTGGAAAGCATTTCCATATCTCAGAATATCCGCCGATTGACCATTGGGGCAGGTAATCTTCATGTACAAATCACCGGCATAGGAATGCTCCATATTAACCCGCACATAGCGGATGTCGTCCACACTATTAATATGTGCCGTATCAACATAGTTTCCAAGTTGTAAAACAGCTTTGTGATAGCAACCGGAAGAATCGCAAGAGGCGCTGTCTGGAAGGAACAATGTGTCATGCAGCGCCAAATGTGTTTCATGGGTACGGACAATCAGATTGGAGGTGGAGTCGAGACCGACACTCACCGGACAACTTCCACCAGCACATATATCAGGAATGTGAATATACGAGAAGCCATTAACCAGCATCGTAACAACCTTGAATGTATCCACCACGGGACATCCAAAGAAAGGCGTGATATTCACGAAGTAGAGTTCCGAAGAGGTAGCCGTGACCGTCTGCGTGGTATCGCCCGTGTTCCATTGGTAGGCAGCTGCATCGCGGGCAGTCATCACTACGGAAGAATCCAAGCAACGGTAAACGATATCGGTTATCGGCTCAGGTTCAAAAATCTCCACTTCTCGTAAAGCGCTGGCACTACAACCCACTGTGTCTGCTACTGTTACGGCGAATGGGGTCGTTTCATCCATCTCCACAATAATAAAGCTGGTGGTGTCGTCTGTACTCCAATGATAAGAATAATCAGGGAGGACGCCGTTTCGGACCTCCGCCGTGAGCATGACACTGTCTCCCCTACAAATCGTATCGGAACTGACAGTTATGGCAACCTCAAACATTTTGCCGATGGTGAGATGTAATTTCACCGTACTGTCACAACCGTTGACATTCCAATAGTGTTCGGTATAAACGCCGCTTTCGGTATAGACACTGTCGTTCCATTCGTAGTTTTCACAAGCTGTTATGTAAAGAGTGGTATCAAACTCTTCCTGAACAGTCAACAACAATATGGTAGTGATAATACAGCCATGGTTGGTATCTGAAGAGGTGAGCGTGTGAAGCCCTGGAACCTCCGTCTCTTCCGCCGTCAATGTAAATCCATAGGAATCATATCCATCACCTTGACACACAGTGTCATAAAAGGTCTGTGAAACATCCAAGCCCACCGTAATGCGCAATGATAACGAATCGCTGCAGCCATAGCTGTTAGTGGCGGTCACGGTGTATGCTGTCGTCTGGTCTGGAGACACCGTAATTTCAGATGCCGTCGCCCCATTGCTCCACCGATAAGACAACGGGATGGATTCATCGTCTGCCTCCGCTGTCAAGGTTATCGTATCCCCAACACAAATAGAAGTATTGTTAGTATAAACGGTAAAAACCGGGACGTTTCCGACGGTAAGGTGAAGGGTAACCACACTATCGCAACCCGCCGCATTCGTGAACGTATGCGTGTAATCCCCGCTCTCGTAAAGGCCCTCATGTTCATACCAATCGAAACGGCCGCAAACCACAGCGCTGGTATCTCCAGTCGTGTTACGCAACACTGTCACCAAGTAAGTGGCGGTGTCCGAACATGCACCTGTTGTACCGACCACTGCAAAAATGGTGGTGCTATCCGGTGCGACAGTAACGCTACTGGAAATATTTGATGTGGATAACCAACGATAGTTGGCAGCGCCAGTAGCCTGCAAAGTGACATTGTTCCCACTACAAATGGAATCCGCCGAGGCCGTGACAGTGACCTGAGGTCTCGCATGTACGGTCACTTCCACAGAAGAAGAATCCACTGTGGAACTTGTCCCTGTTATATGCAAATTGTATTGTCCTGATAGACTGGTGTCTGCATTCGGAATTTTCACAAACGGAACGGAAGTGACGGCTGTCCATCCACCCGGACCCGACCAATGGTAGGTAGCCTCTGTCTGCGGGTTTTCGCATGTCAGCACCAATGTATCTCCTTGACAAAGAGGCGCATTATAAGTAACCGGCGCCAGCAAACTGCAATTCGTAGTGGCAGTAGAATATTCGTCCACCACACTAAATGTGATGGTACCTGGGATTTCGCTATAGTTCGTGATGAGAAGCAAATACCACTCTCCAAGTTGGGCATTGGGAATATAACACCATTCTGTTTCAAAAATGGAATAACTACAGTCCACCACATTTCCATCCGGATAGCCACCCATGTCATTTTGATGATTTCCATCGGCAGGATGATGGCTGGGATGAGAATAACAGTCTAAGGTGTATACATTGTTACAAAGTTTATCTACAAAATCACTCTGGCTGGATGCCGTAAACGGTCCCCAACAGATAAAATCCACATCCAATCCATGATTCTCATTATTAACATCAACTTGCTGAATATTGATGAGCAAATCCCCGGGATCACTGATTTGCATATAATACCACGCCGGATTCGGGATGCTCCGTAAGCAAGAACAACTATCCTTATCCAAGAACGCGCTGGCATCACCACTTACCCCTGACGAATATGTGATTCCATACATATTATCATCCGTACAAAACGGATGAACACCGTTTGACTCACAAGGGTCTGAAGCCGGCGGAGGAGGAAGAGGAGGCGGAGGAGCCGCACACTCCCCACAACGTATGATGGCTTCCCATCCTCGATCGTTGGTGTAAATGTCTGATTTGAATCTGAACGTCAACGCGCCTGTGGATGAAGTTAGCGTAACACTATCTGAATATGTACCTGAATATACTCCCAAAAGTGTTCCTGAAGTAGAAACGCCGTCATACACATAGAGCAAATCCCATCGGGTCTCTATGGCAATGTTGGTGAATGTCACCTGCAAACAACTATCGGGATCCGATGACACAAAAGTCTGAATAATATCCACATTGAAATCGTAATCCGCATACGGACCGCCAGGATCATAAAATAGTCTGGAGGATCGCGAGCAGTATACCGTGTCTATTCCGTTATGCATATTGTTAGCGGGATCAGAGCATTCCACACAACTAATTGTAGCTTCCCAACCATCATAACTAAACATATTGTCCGACAGAAACACAAAAGTCAGTGCCCCGGAGTTTGACGTCACGGAAAAAGCCGTCCGAGCCCCTGAATAGCTGCCCAATAGTGTCCCTGAGCTGGAAACTCCATCGTAAACATACAGCACATCATATTCAGGTTCTATGGCAAAACTTGTGAATGTCACTTGTAAGCATTTGTCAGAATCCGAAGACACAAAAGTCTGCGTAAAATTGGAATTGTTACCATAATCTCCATAAGGTCCACCTGGATCGTAAAATGGTCTGGGGTCTTGCGAGCAAAAAATGGTGTCTGTGCCATTATGCATATTATCCTCCGTAGATGGTACTGGAGGCGGCGGTGGACACTCTACGCAATTGAAAGTAGCGACCCAACCTTCTGCGGTCGTAAAGCCATCTGAATGAAACTTGAAAGTCAAGGCACCTGAACTGGACGTAATGGTGGTGGGGATATCTCCTCCATATTGTGAATTACCACAAAACTTTCCAATCAGTATGGCATCGGTGGAATACCCGTCATAAATTTCCAAATAATCCCATTTCTGGCTTCCGTAATATTCCAGTTCAAACGATGAAAACGTCACTTGCAAACACAAATTCGAATCTGAAGATGCAAAAGTTTGCGTGATGTCCAGATAATTGGAATAGTTCCCGTCAGACCCGCCCGGATCATAAAAAACGCCCGAACATGTGATGATATTCTGTCCCTGGGACATAGTATAGCTCTGCCCCAGCAGGGATTCCCACTGCAGGACCAGTAGCAACAACATCATTCCCAAAATGACAAAACGTTTCATCCGTTCACTATCCGTTATTTGTGAAAACTATAAACTGGCAAAATTACACTTTTCCTAACAACGGTGTTTTTTTCACATTAATTTTATAAATACAAGATTGTTAATACTATGTACTTAAAAAATAGTATCTTTGCACCTTTCATTTTGAATACAATTAAAATTTAAAATACTATGAATGAAGAACATACAAATATGGTCATCGAAGAACTGAAGCAGTCTGAAGCACTGCTTGAAGGTCATTTCCTTTTGTCATCCGGTCGTCACAGTGACCGTTACTGTCAATGTGCCAAGCTGTTGCAATATCCTGACAGAGCTGAGCGCGTGATTGCGAAAATCACTGAGCAAGTAAAGGGTTTGGGCATCGACATGGTGGTCGGTCCGGCCATGGGTGGCATCATCGTGGCTTATGAACTGGGACGTCAGTTAGGTGTTCCTGCTATTTTCACCGAGCGTGTGGATAACGTGATGTGCCTGCGCCGCGGCTTCGAAGTAAAACCCGGCATGAAACTGCTCATCTCCGAGGATGTGGTCACCACCGGCAAATCCTCTCTTGAGACCATCGAAGTGCTGAAAGCCTTTGGTGCAGAGGTCATTGGTGTGGCGTGCATCGCCGACCGCAGCGACGGCAGCTTCCCCTACCCCGTTTACAGTGCGACCAAACTGAACATCCAAAACTGGGCTGTGGAGGACTGTCCGCTCTGCAAGCAAGGTCTTCCCTTCGTGAAACCCGGCAGCCGGAAGATGTAAGACGTATGACGTATGACTTAAGACGTAAGATTATTAATGTCTTCCGTCTTAAGTCCCACGTCTCAAAAAAATAGTATATTTGCCGCCACTTTAAAAAGATTCGATGAAAAATCCGAAATTATCAGGCCGCTACGCCAAAGCATTGTTCGACTATGCCACTGAGAAGAATCAGGTGGAAGAAGTGTATGGCGACCTCCAACTGTTTGCTAATACATTGAAAGAAAACCGCGAGCTGCAGGTGCTGCTCCGCAATCCTATCATCGAGGCTAATCAGAAGCACAAAATCTTCGAAAGCATCTTCAATGGTACCCTCCACAAGACCACTTACCACTTTTTGGAAGTATTGCTGAAGAAGAGACGCGAACCGGCACTGGACACCATCTGCGACGAGTTCTTCAAGCTCTACAATGCCGCACACAATATCCGTTCCGTGATCATCGCCACCGCCAATCCGCTCAGCCAACCGCTGAGAGACAAGATTTTGACCCTGCTCACAGAACAGACTCACGCCACCATTGAACTCCAAGAAATTGTCGATCCCTACCTCATCGGCGGATTCATCATCAAGATGGATGACTACTTTTTGGATTCCAGCATCCATACCAAAATCAATAAGTTACGTCAAGAATTTTCACAAAATAATTTCCAAGTACAATTCTAAATCCGCATATAAATGGCAGAAATTAAACCCTCAGAAGTTACATCTATACTGCGTCAGCAACTCGAGGACTTCAACCAAAAATCTGAAATGGAAGAAGTGGGCACCGTGCTGTTGGTCGGCGACGGCATCGCCCGTGTTTACGGCCTGCATAATGTCTGTTCCGGCGAACTGGTGACGTTCCGCACCAAAACCGGTGACGAAATCACCGGCATCGCCCTCAATCTCGAAGAGGACAACGTGGGTGTTGTGCTCCTCGGCGGCTCGAAGTCGTTGAACGAAGGAGACATATGCAAGCGCACCGGCCGCATCGCCTCCATCAAGGTGGGTGAAGGCCTGTTGGGCCGCGTCATTGACACGTTAGGTAATCCCATCGACGGTAAAGGAGATATCGAAGGTGATCTCTATGAGATGCCCATCGAGCGCAAGGCTCCCGGCGTCATCTTCCGTCAACCTGTGAAGGAACCACTTCAAACCGGTATCAAGGCTGTCGATGCCATGATTCCTATCGGTCGCGGTCAGCGCGAGCTCATTATCGGCGACCGTCAGACCGGTAAGACGGCTATCGCCATCGACACTATCATCAACCAAAAATCTTTCTACGATCAAGGCGACCCCGTATACTGCATCTATGTAGCTGTAGGTCAGAAAGGTTCTTCTGTGGCAGCCTTGGTGAAGACCCTCACCGAGCGCGGTGCCATGCCCTACACCATCGTGGTGACCGCCACTGCCTCCGATGCTGCCGCCATGCAGTTCTACGCTCCGTTTGCAGGCGCCGCTATCGGCGAATATTTCCGCGACACCGGACGTAACGCCCTCATCATCTACGATGACCTGTCGAAACAGGCTGTGGCATACCGCGAGGTCTCGCTGCTGCTCCGTCGTCCGCCCGGACGTGAAGCATATCCCGGCGATGTCTTCTACCTCCACTCCAGACTGTTGGAACGCGCCGCCAAGATCATCGAATCCGATGAGATTGCCGCCAAGATGAACGACCTGCCTGAAACGCTGAAGCCCTTCGTGAAGGGCGGCGGTTCCCTGACGGCTCTGCCTATCATCGAAACCCAAGCCGGCGACGTGTCCGCCTATATCCCGACCAACGTGATTTCCATTACTGACGGCCAGATTTTCTTGGAAACATCCCTGTTCAACGCTGGTGTGCGGCCTGCCATCAACGTGGGTATCTCCGTGTCACGCGTCGGTGGTAATGCCCAAATCAAGTCCATGAAGAAGGTGGCAGGCACACTGAAACTCGACCAGGCGCAGTATCGCGAGATGGAATCCTTCGCCAAGTTCGGCTCCGATGTGGATGCTGCCACGCAGTTCATCCTCGACAAGGGCGTGCGCAACGTGGAAATCCTCAAGCAACCTCAATACTCGCCGTTCAGAGTTGAAGAGCAAATCGCCATTATTTTCTGCGGTTCACGCGGTCTGCTGCAAAAGGTTCCCGTGAACAACATCCGCAATTTCGAGACAGAATTCATCTCTTTCATGCATTCAGAACATCAAGATCTCTTGGATCAGCTTGCAAAAGGTTCCATCAATGATGAAATCATGCAGCAACTGACTGATGCCTGCGCAATCGTGGCGAAAAAATACGAATAATTATGGGTAGCCTGAAAGAAATACGCACGAGAATTACCTCAATCGAGTCCACGCAGAAAATCACCAGCTCCATGAAGCTGGTGTCGGCTGCCAAACTTCGTCGTGCTCAGACCGCCATTCAGCATCTTCGTCCTTATTCTCAGAAACTGAGCGAGATACTGAACAACTTGGCCGGTTCTAACACCGAATTAGAGAAGGTGCCGCTCTTTGAAGTTCGTGAGCCCGAGAACGTGGTTATCATCGCAATCACCTCGAACAAAGGTCTTTGCGGCGCTTTCAATGCGAACATCATTAAAACGGTGCAACGTCTGATTCAGGAAAAGTACGCTGAACAAAATAGTGCTGGCCACGTGCAACTGATCTGTATTGGCAAAAAAGGCAACGACCAGCTCAGCAAACAATTTCCGGTGGCCCTCTCGAATGAGAAGCTGTTGGATAACCCTGACTTTACTGAGCTTTCCGCCATCAGCGACGATCTGGTGATGCGGTTTATCCATCACGAGGTGGACAAAGTCGATATTGTCTATAACCAATTCCTGAACGCCGCCACACAGCGGGTCACCGTGGAGAATTACCTGCCCGTGCTCCCTCCTGCAAGTGGCAAAGAGCAGAAAGTGACCAGCGACTACATTATCGAACCCTCCCCAGACCAACTTTTGCAAGAGTTGATACCTAAGATTTTACGAACCCAATTGTATAAAACACTTTCCGACTCCATAGCTTCTGAACATGGCGCACGTATGACCTCCATGACAAAGGCAACGGACAACGCCACGGAGATCCTTCGCGAACTGCGCCTGAAGTACAACAACGCCCGTCAGTCCTCCATCACCAACGAATTGATTGAGATTGTAAGCGGCGCAGATGCCTTGAACGGTTAGATATTAACAAGTTATGGAAAGATGAAAAGATTCTGTAAAGGGATATTCACATTGGTCCTGGTGTTGGCATTGTTTGGATGCCGTCACCAGGAACCTTTTTCTATAATCCCCTATATCGAGTTTGTCTCTTTGGAGAAAGTGGATGACGGTACAGGCCACGACAGTCAAGCCAATCTGACCATCTATTTTCACGACGGCGATGGTGACATCGGGTTGGATGAAACCGACAAAAATCCCGTTTTCTCTCCAGATTCCACCTATTATTACAACTTTTTCATCGATTTTTATGAAAAGCAAGAAGGAGAATGGGTAAAATTGGAATTTCCCACTCCGTTACACGCCCGCATTCCGCACCTCAGCAATGATGTGCCGGAATCCATAGAAGGCAAACTCAGCATCCTCACTTACATCAACAATCCTACGTCCATTTACGACACCGTGATGCTCTCCTGCTACATCGTTGATCGCGCCCTGCATCACAGCGACACCATTACCACACCAGAAATAATTGTCAAGAAATGAAGATAACAGAACAAGTCAAGAAACTGATAGCCTTAACGTTGCAAGAAGATATCGGCAACGGTGACCATTCATCCCTCTCTTGTATTCCAGCAGAGGCGCAGGGTGACATGAAATTACTCATCAAGCAGGACGGTGTGCTGGCTGGCGTGGACGTAGCCCGCGAAGTGCTGCGCCAAGTGGATGATTCCATCCGCATGGATCTGCGCATGCAAGACGGCGCAGAAGTGCATAAAGGTGATATCGTCTTCACGCTGCACGGTTCATCACGCAACATGCTCACCGCCGAGCGCACATTGCTCAATTTCATGCAACGCATGAGCGGCATCGCCACAACAACACGTGAATACGTTGATTTAGTGAAAGATACCAACGTCACACTGCTTGACACGCGCAAGACAACACCCAATATGCGCATCTTCGAGAAATACGCCGTAACGGTAGGAGGTGCACAAAACCACCGCTTTGGCCTTTACGACATGATGATGTTGAAAGATAATCACATCGACTTTGCCGGCGGCATTGAGAAAGCCATTGATTTGGCCAACAAATATCTGAAAGACAATAATTTACAATTAAATATCGAAGTAGAGACCCGCAGCTTGGACGATGTGCGGCGTGTGCTGGAACACGGCGGCGTGCAGCGCATCATGTTCGACAACTTCACCCCGGACCAAATTCGCGAGGGAGTGAAAATGGTAGATCACCTCGTGGAAACGGAAGCTTCCGGCGGTATCGTGCGTGAAACTTTACACGACTATGCGGTCACTGGCGTGGACTTCATCTCCATAGGGGCTTTCACCCACCATATCAATAGTTTGGACATGAGTCTCAAATATCTCGTATAAGCTATTCAGCATCGGCGGCATACAATATATATATAATGAAGCGATTGTTCTTATATATCAAAAACAAATTCCAGCAATGGCAAGAGGATTTGGAGCGCATCCCGTACATCGGGACGTTCATTCGCAAATCGAAAACGATGACATTGCCTGGGCTTCAAAAGGTGCCGCTATACGATGTCATGCGTTTTTTTTTGCAATCGCTGAGTAAGGGTGTGGTATTTCAACGAGCCGCCGCCATCACTTATCGAGTGTTTGTGGCTGTGATTCCGATGATTATCTCCCTCTTCTCCGCTATCGCTTTTTTCGGTGAAGAGTTCCGTAATACCTTGATTGAGATGCTGCAATCCATTGTTCCCAACTACGTTTGGCCAGCCGTCTCGGGCATGATCACCGACGTGGTAATGCGACAAAACGGAACCCTTTCTTCCTTCATGCTTATCATCGGTATCTATTTCACCATCGTTTGCATCAATGGTATATTAGCTGCCATGGATTCCTCTTATTTTACAGAAGAGAGGCGTAACTTTCTGAGACAGATATTGTTAAGTGCAGGAGTAATGCTCTTGACCTTTATCATTATCGTGTTTGTGTCGGCATTTTTCATTATTGCCTCCTTCGCTGCCGATTACGTGTACACCCATTTCGTGAACAATCCAAGTTTATATGCCTTTGCAGTACACTTCTTGAAATGGGTATTGGTATATGCTGCTATCTACTTCTTAATCAGCATCTTTTACTACTTGGCACCCACCAAGCGCGGTAATTATAGATTCTTCTCCGCAGGCTCCTCCACCTGTACCATCCTGTTGGTGCTATTACTGTGGATTCTCAATATCTATTTCTCTAATTTCTCCAATTACAACCTAATTTACGGTTCCTTAGGTGCTATTTTCGCTATTCTGCTGTGGATCAACTGGAGCGCGTCCATCTTCTTGATTTGCTACGATCTCAACGTCAGTATCGCCAAGGCAAAAAGCGAAAACAAGAAACTCAGCGAACAAATAGAGGAATCCGAAGCTGCGGATTCTCTCCAACAACCCGAATAACCCTTAAAATCAACATATATGGATCTTTCAACTATCGTTTATGTAATTCTCATCGTTGGATGGTTTATCTTTTCCATCTTCAAGAACTTAAATAAAGAAGAAGCGGAACGACAGGCCCAAAAGAACCGCAGAACTGTCACAATTGACGAAGACGGCCAAATGCAAACCACACCGAAAAAGAAGAAAAAGAAAATTGCAAGCCCCATCTTCGAAGAGACCCCTGCTAATGACAATGAGTACTTCTCATACGAAACGATGAGCGAGCGCGACTTTGAGGAAGCCTTCAATCAAAACGTGGAGTCCGAGAACGAAGTGCTTCAAACACAGCCCTCTACTCCTAACATCCGTCTCTCCATGGATGAAGAAGAGGTGTACAAAGGGGTGGTTTGGTCGGAGATTCTGAAACGGAAGTATTAGGACGTATGATGTATGACGTATGACGTAAGAGATGTTGTTTATGGGATCATAAATCATATATCACAAGTCACAAGTCATAAGTCACACATCACACGTCACAAGTCAAATACGTAACAAAAAAAGGAAACCCAAACGGATTTCCTTTTTTTATTTCAAAGAATTACAGGAGAATTACTGTCTGAACGTAACAGGCACCTGATAGTAGCAGCGCACGGCCTTCCCGTTGTTCTTGCCGGGTTTCCATTTCGGCATGGCCATGACACCACGGACGGCTTCTTTGTCGCATTCAGGGAAGAGCGGCACTTTGACCTTGGCGTTGCTCACGCGACCGTCCTTTTCCACAACGAACTCGATGAGCACGGTGCCGGTGATACCCGTGTTGCGGGCCACCTCAGGATATTGGATTTCTCGGGTGAGGAAAGCGTTCAAAGCTTCGGAGCCGCCAGGAAATTCGGGCATCTCCTCGGTGTATGCCTCCGGGGGTTCCTCGCCGGTCAATTCTTCCACCAGCTCGACTTCAGGTTCCACAATGTCCGGGATGATCTCATCTGGTGAAACGTCAACATCAAATAACGAGATGTCCATGTCCACATGCACGTTATCGTCCACAATTTTGATAATCACCTCTTGTTGAGGTTGTTGTTGAGGGGGTGGTGGGGGTGGGGTTTGGTCGGTGGCGATGACATTATCATC
>Ga0310690_10004436_pt1 | contig 19925 bp, 27 predicted proteins | sample AusTroGonzalo_MG_2_FD_207661 | JGI IMG/M metagenome (GOLD analysis project Ga0310690, IMG submission 207661) | Bovine rumen microbial communities from tropical cattle in Woodstock, Queensland, Australia - Gonzalo_04 (v2) (version 2) | ecosystem: Host-associated > Mammals > Digestive system >...
GCATGCTTCGCGAAGTGCGGGTTCTTGTACCCGGTGCCGCCGGTGGCCTTGACGATGATGAACTTCGTGGTGCTCATCTTCTTCGGCACGAGCTCCGCCTGGTAACTCGCGATGTCGATACCGTCTAGGAGGGCCATCTTAGGCCTCCTCCCTCGCGTGCCGCGCGCTGTTCATCGCCGCGTCGCCGAACAGCGCAGGCCACGTGAAGCTGTTGTTCTTCCACCACGCCCAGACCGAGACCGCGAAGGCGACGATGCTGGACACCACGCCGTATGCTTGCCCGAAGTCGATGTCGAGCGTCGGCGCCCCGAAAAATGCGAAAATCTGATTAATCCAAGTGACGAAGAAAAGCGCCGTGCGAATCTTCGTCTCAATCGAAACAGCGAGTTTCGTTGCTTCGATCTCTTTGGTGCTCTCATCCATTTAGGTTACCTCCATCCGTGGTTGCGGTAGTGGTTAGCCGAAGGTGTTCTATAATCTTCTCGTACATGATCGTGCCGACCCCGTTGCCGCCGCTCTCGTGGTATGACTCGTAACATCGATCGACGTGCTCCATCTCAGCTGGCGTAATCGGGATGCCCTGCTCCACCACGATGCGAAAATAGCGCACGATTTCAGCACGTTGCATCGATCTTATGAACATTTTGTTAGCCTCGTTGGCCTTGCGCTGCTCCTTGATGAACTTTTTGAGCATGGCCCACATTCCAAGGATTGCGGCAAGAGCAACGCCGCCTGTGACCGTTTCGAAAACCGAAATCTCAAACTCCAGCATCCTAGCTCGCCCCTCCGATGATTACGCCGAATTCGCAAGGGAGATCATCGCTACTCCGTCGCCGATTCGATGAGCGCGACGATTTCCTCGTCCGTCGCTCCATCCGGCACGCTCAGCCCGAGCATCTCGGCGGCCTCGAGCAGGTCGTCCCTCGACGGGTCGTCGCCGAGCGCCTCGATCACGCCGGCGCACAGGATGCAAGCGCACTCGAGAGCGGTGATCCTGCCCTTGTCGAGCGCGTCGCGCACCATGCGCGCCGTCCATGTGCCGGCGTCGTAGTAGCGCTTCACCTTGGCCGCGAACTTGCTATAGCTCATAGTCCTCGTCCTCCTCCTCGTCGTCTCCGGGCAGCTCGACGTCTGCCATCATGGCCGTGTACTCGAGCAGGCCCACGATCTTCTCGGCCCTCGAGTCGAGCCGCTCGACGTCCTTGTCCTCTCGGGCGTTGATCCTTGTCACGCTAATCATCTGGACTCCTTCCAAGCCCCGCGAACCATCTGTCGCATCGTTCCAGTAACAGGCGCGAGTCGCCCTTGGCGGCGTGCGCCCTCCATCCCTCGTACGCGTCGCGCGTCGTGCCCGGCGGGCGCAGGCCCCTCGCCTCGAGGGCGCAGAGCCGCGAGACCCTCCGGCGCATCCGTTTGACCGACTCCGGCCGCACGGTCATGACGACCTTGCCGGTGTCCGCCAGACGGAAGTCGAAGCCGAGGAACGGCGTCTTTTCCGCGATCGGCCTGATCCTCGTCTTTCTCGGGTGGACCTCGAGCCCGATCTTGGCGAGCTCGCCTGCGATGCCCTTCAGGCACCCCTCGAGGAACTCGCGCGACTCGTGGACGAGTATGAGGTCGTCCATGTAGCGCACGTACCCCTTGACGCGCAGGCGCTCCTTGATGTAGTGGTCGACGCCGTTCAGGGCGGCTATGCCGACGATCTGAACCATCTGCGAGCCGGGGTTGTAGCCCCTGTCCCCCGCGTACTGACTTCTCAGGACCGAGACGGCGCGCTTCCTCGCCCATTCCGGCGCGGGATCGAACACCGACTCGCCGACCCAGTGCGGCAGGTTCGCGTAGTAGCCCCTGACGTCGACGTGCAGGACCCATCCAGCAGTGCCGTGCTTGCGGTAATGGCGCTGCATGTGGCACTTCAGGCGTCCGCGAGCGAAGTCCGTCCCCTTGCCGGTCTGGCAGGCGGCGTTGTCGTACACAAGCGAGCGGACGACGGCCGGGTAGAGCACGTTGTCGTTGAGCGATCGCTGGTAAACTCGATCGCGGAAGGGCGTCGACACGATGGTCCTCGCCTTCGGGCTCGTGACCACGAATGTTGTGGTCTTGCGCGGCCTGTAGGTGCCGTCGGCGAGCTCGGCCGCCAGCTTTGAGACCGACTCCGCGCCGTTGAGCACGAAGCTCGCGACGCTTCCCTTCCACATGACGCCGCGCTTGCTCTTCTCCATCGACTCCCAGAGCGCGTCGAAGCCGATGACGTCGGCCTCTTGGATCCCGGGGGCGCTGGTAGGCGTGCTTGCCCGTGGGCAAACGCCGTCGCCCCCGCATTGTTCGCGGGTCTCGCCCGCAGGAGGAAGGCTCCTCGTGCCTTGGTGATTACGAATCTGCCGCACTTCGTGCCGCCTCCACGTTCGTCTCGTCGGCATGATCCGGCGCAACGCGATTGCCGTTGATGGCGTTGTTGTTGTTGCAGTTGCCCGCGCTGTTCACATTGGCGACGTTGTTGCCGTTGCCGCGATTAGCCGAGCGCATCCACACGTTGCGGGGTTCAGCCTTCCTCCCGGAACTGACGCCCGAACCGCCGGGCGTCCGAATCCCTCCATGCACGGACCAAATCCCTCGCCTTCCTGGCGAGCTCGGCCCAGTGGTGGTACTTGCCGGTTCTCAGTCGGTCTATCCTTCTCGATACCGTCATCAAGTACAGCAGCGAGTTCGCCTCGCGGATCGCCCTGTCCTGTAGCCTTCGCCTCTCGGCGTAGTCCGCCGCGGTCTTGACCCTGATGCCGTTTGCCTCCCACACGTCCTGGCCCATGGCTATCGCCGCGTCCAGGATCCTGTCGTGCAGCTTCGCGTTCTCCGGCTTGAAGTGCTTCCCGTTGGCGACGATCTTCACCGTGTGGGCGACCAGCTCCTCGCAGGCTACCTGGACCTCGAGCTTCGAGCGGGATCTCTGTCCTGCCGGTACAGACATTCATCCTCCTGAGACGCCCCCGCCGCGGGCGGGGGCGATTGACGATTAGCCGATGGCACAAGCCGGCGCAACGCGATATCCGTTGATGGCGTAGTAGTAGTTGCAGTTGCCCGCGCTGCTCACAATGGCGACGCCGTGGCCGTTGCCGCGATAAGCCGAGCGCATCCACACGCTGCGGGGTGTGGTTGCGCTCGCAAGGTCGTATTGCACGTACTCGGGATGGTACGTCGACTCGTTGCCCCATGTGGACCACGGCAGCGGCGTCGCCGATCCGGCGACTCGCGACCAGTACTCCCACGGCTCGCCCTCCTCGCCGGCGGCGCCTCCGTAGGCCGCAGTCGACTGTAGGAAGTGCTCGAGCCCGCTCGGCAGCGTCACGAGGTCGTGCGTGACGTCGTACTCGGGAGCGCCCGATGTGCCGCCGTCTGTGACGTAGTTGAGCGCGGTCTTGCGCGCGATCGGCAGCATGTGCTCGACCATCGACTCCGGGCATCCGGACAGGAAACCGATGCGGCCGGCGAACGCCGGCGGGCGGTCGAACACGGTCGCCGGAGACCACCATCCGAAGCCCTCGCCGTTGAGGTACTGCCTGATCGGGGAGTGCAGCCACCTGTTGTTGCCGTAGCGGCACCGCGCCGGGTAGTTGAGGCCGTGGTACGTGTACGTCGTACCGCCGATCGTGACGCTCTTCGCCTGCGCGGGAACGCCCGACGCAGGCACGATGTAGGAAAGGTTCGCCGTCGGGAAGGCACCGAGGCTGACGGCCCCGCCGGGGTCGGTCGTCGTGATGTCGGCGGCGGCGACGGTCTCGAGGACCGTCGTGTCCGTGCGCGACGCGTACGTCCTGATGTTGGCCTTCGCCGAGCTGTCGATCAGGCCGCAGATCTGCCCTCCTGCCGGTATTGCCGTCGCGAGCGTGAAGTAGTACGTGCCGGCGGGAACGCCGTTCGTGTCGGCCGCCACGGTTACGCTGTAGCTGCCCGCCGGCAGCCCGTCTATCGCGTAGAGCCATGCCTGCGCCGGCGAGAACACGGTGTCGAACGGCAGGCACCGGTGGAACTGCACGTGCCCGACGTTGACGACCTCGCCGTCGGCGAGCGCCCCCTGGCCGTAGTGGCACACGTTGACCGGCGCCGTGTACTCGACGGTCTCTGCGGTGTCGGAGGCCTGCGTGGTCCATGGGAACCGCAGCCTCGTCTCGCCCGCCGGGAAGACGTGCTCGGCGATCCCCTCGCGGATCATCGCGGCGAGCTCGGACCAGTCGGCGATCTCGTCGACCGTGTGGCCGATCTCGATCTCCTTGAGGATCACGAGCTTGGCAATCTCGGCGGCGATGTTCCCCTGCCCCTCGTGGGTCGCGGGATGGTAAGTGATTGTCGTCATATGCGCTCCTTAGTACGTAATCGTCACGGTCGGCATCTCCACAGCGCCGACGGTCTCGTAGCCGAAGACGATCGCCGACGACAGCGCGCCGTCCTCCACGACCAGCCCGTCGCCGAGCTTGGCGCCGCCGCGCGTCGCTGCCGTCATGAGCGGCACCTGCAGGCCCTCCTCGATGAGCTCCTCGATCGCGTCGTGCGCCTGGTTCGCGCTCTCGGCCGCGGCGCTTGCCTCCGCCGCCTTGTTGCCGGCGCTCTGCGCCGCCGCCGTCGCGTTCTGCGCGGCCTCGGCCGCGTTCTCCGCTGCCGTGTTCGCCGCCGACGTGGCGCTGGCCGCGTTTCCCGCCGCGGCGTTCGCCGTCCGCGCCGCCGACTCGGCGCTCTCGGCTGCGCTGCGCGCTGCGGCTGCAGCCTGGGACGACTGCTCCGTCCGGGACGCCTCGGCTCGCGCGTACAGCTCGTCGCGCGATGCCTCCGCCGTCTCGTAGTCGCTGTTGCGGTCGGCCTCTGCCGCCGAGTAGGCCGTCGAGCGGTTCGCCTGGGCCTCCGCGAACGCCTGCGCCCTCTCGTTCTGCGCCGCCGCGAAATCTGCCGCCTGCTGGACGACCTGCGCAGCGACGTCATCCGCCGCCTGGCTCGCGGCCTCGGTCGCGTTCAGCGCCGCCTCTGCTGCCGACTGCGCCGCTGCTCCCGCCGTCGTCGCCCCCTCGGTCGCCTCGGTCATGGCGTCCAGGGCGGCGTCGATGCCGGAGATCCACGACTCTGCCGGCTGGCCGGAGCGCGCCGACTTGAGCACGGTCACGTTGAAGCGGCCGGTCGACGCGATCAGGTCGCCGTTGCCGTCTCGGACGGCGATGTAGGCGACGTTCGTTCGGCCGACGACGGCCGCGGCCCTCTCCTCGTCGATCGTCACGCCGACGGTGTTGCCCTCGCACAGGTAGGCCTCCTGCACGTAGCTCGCCTTGCCGCCGGGCAGCAGCATCTCGAAGTACGCGGTGTAGCCGTCGACGGCAAGCGGCCGCCCATTGTCGAGCATGGTCGCGATCAGCGTGGTCGCGTTGTGGTCGGACTGGCCGAGCACAATCTGCGGCGTCGGCGTGATCTGCGACTTGGCCACGTCGACCACGAATGCGTGTTCGTTGACTGGCATGTGCCCTCCTTACGCTAGCCCGCGAGCTTGTTCTCGCGGATATAGTCGCGGATCGCCTCGACGTGGGCTCGGAGCCCTTCGTCGACGACGAAGAACGAGCCCTTTACGTTCGATTCGACGAGGTCGCCCGTCTCTCCGTCGATCTCGTCGTACGTGTAGCTGATCCGGTCGCCGCCGTTTACCGACAGCGCCATGAGGCTAGAAAGCTGTTTCATCGTTACTCTCCAATCAGAACCGTTTCCTGCAACAGCAACTGCTCGAGCTCGGCCACGTGGTCGGCGTGCGCCGACTCCGGGCTCGGTAGCTCGTCGGGCGTCGGGTCGAGGCCGTCCTCGTCGATCCGCAGGTACTCGAAGCCGAGCTGCTTCGCCTTGACTTCCCAATCGAACGGGAGGCCTGGCGTGCCGCGCACAACGAAGTGCGTCGGCGCCTTGCTCTCAACCCACACGTCCCCATCGCCGCGCTTCTGGATAAAGGTCTGGTATCCCATTCTCGTGTTGACCGTCTCGCTGAAGACGTCGTCGATTTCCACGACGCACGTACCGTCGTCGCCGACTTCCCCGCTGCCTACATCGCCGAACATCGGCGTCGGCGTCTCGTAGCAGTACAGCAGCCTGTCGCCGTAGTTCTCGGTCTCGGCCAGGCGCGACTTGGTGCCGCCTCCTGTGATCGTGAAGCTCCCGCCGCCGCTCACGCGGACGCCCTTGCGCGAGCTCAGCGTGAGGTCCGGCGTGTTCGCGCTATTCTTCGAGACGCTGATGTACGGCGAGTACCCAGAGACTGAAGAGTCGTACACGTTGAGCTCGACGCTGCCGTTGCTCTTCACGACGATGTTCGATCCGCTCGAGTTCTGAACGCGCATGGAGTTCTTCGAGTAGAGCATTGGCGAGTACATCGCGTTGTCACTGGACGACGTTCCGGGCTTGATGCAGATCGCGCCGTCGTCGTACGTGCTGTTCTTCACCGACATGCCGCTCGTGTTGTAGGAATCGATCGTGAACGCGTCCATGTTCGCGACCAGCTTCGAGACGCCGCCCGTTGTGGCGGTCGAGGCGAGCTTGTCGCACACGAGCTCGTTGTTGTCGAGGTCGAAATACACCTTGCCGTTGGCCGAGCTGATCCTGCCTGCCGTGATGAGGTCGGCGAGCACGCTTCCGTTTTTGACGCTGAGAATCCCGTTGTCGAGGTCCCAGTAGTTGCCGGATCCCGGCGACTGCTTGTTCCTCGCATCCTCGATCTTGCCAACGACGACGTTGTTCGCAGTCAGCACATCGGTCCCGATGAACCCGCTCGAAAAAACCGTCTTCCAGTCCCAGTCGCCGCCGCTCGTCCTGCTGTTCGCGATCCGGACCGTGCCGCCCTTGATCTCGACCACCTTGCCGGCCTCGGAGCCGACGAGAGGATCGCTCACGGCAGCGTCGTACGTGCGGATCCCGTTGCCGGGGATGATGTACGTGTAGCCGCCCGTGGCGTTGATGTCGGCGTTGATCCGCTCGACGAGATTCTCGATGTAGGCCGCCGTGGTCAGCGAGCCGGCGAGCGCGTTCACGGCCTCGAGCGCGACCTTGCCGGAGTCCGAGAACTTGCTCGCGATGCTCTCCTGGTCCGTTCCGATCGTCACGCTGTCGTTCTTGCCGGTTATCTCGTCGACAACTATGCCCACAACGCGCCCGGTCAGCCTCACCCCGTCGGCGCGGAACTTGCGGTCGACCAAATCGACGCTGTCGCCGAGCGAGACGCCCTGCATGTCGACGCCCTCGCGCGCCGCCTGCAGCGCGTCGATCTCGTAGGTGACCTTCGGCGCGAGCTCGCCGGCAATCGCCGACTCCGCCCACGCGAGCAGGTCTTCTGGCGTCTCGCAATCTGAGTTCTCGACGATCTTCGTCGGGTACTGGTAGCCGCCGGCGCCGTCGGGCAACTTGGCCACGTCGACCATCGGGGCGTACGTGATGTAGTCGGGCGCCGTCGGGTCGTTGTCGTTGATGCGGATCTTGCGGCCGTAGCCGCCGCCCTCGGTCTGGGCGCCCTTCCCGCGCGGCGACATGCGGCAGTACAGCGGCCCGTCGGCGACCTTGCGCTTGACCGACTTCAGATCGGCCCCGAAGTCGAACCGCCTCCTTGCCGTCTGAGAGCCCATCTGCGAGTACAGGTCGACGGCGCGCGACGTGACGTAGCCGCCGACCGTCGAGACCTGGATCGTCACCCCGAGCTCGCCGCCCCAGTTGCCGACGAGCACGCCCATCGCCTTCCAGGCGCTCATGTCGTACATCGACGCGCCGCCGGTGTTCGAGTTCGTCACCGTGCCGACCGACCATCGCGTCTGCTCGGACAGGGCCTCGGAGAGCGCGTAGCCGGCCGTCACCGGGCTCTGCACGCCCGGCATCTTCGAGACGCACACGCCCTGCAGGTCGGGCTGAACGCTCCACACGCAGTAGTACGTCCCGACCACGGTGCGCCCGGAGCTGTGGTCCTCGTCGACTCCGTACACGACGTACTCGCGCCAGAGGCCGCGCCCGTCCTGGTAGACGATGCGCTGCCCCTGCTCGAGCACCTGCGTCGTGACGATCTCGAGCGAGTGCTCCCCGTTGATCTCCTCGCGGCGCGTGCACGAGAAGACGTCGTTGGCGGACAGCTCGCCGAGCGGCGCGTCGAGGTGGTTGTAAATCAGGATCCTGCGCATTTACAGCCACCTCTCCCGGTACGTCACCGTCGCGGCGCCCGTGCCGGCATCCATCCTGAGCGTGTGCGACCCGGGCGAGAGCTCGAGCCAGTCGGAGTCGAGCGTCATGATATGCGCGTTGCCGGAGAGCGTGACCGTCCTGGCGTCGCAGTCGACGACCACGATCCTGCCGGCGGAGTTGCCCGTGGCCACGTGCACGAAGTCGCCCTCGTCGAGGCGCACGCCCCACACGAGCGACGACGAGTTCCGCACGGCGGTCGCCTGGATGCGCGGCTTGGCCGGAAACGTCCCGCCCACGTCGAACGTGACCGACCCGCCGGACGGCACGGTCACCGTCGTCTCCTGGGCGCTGTAGGCGACCGGGTTCGTGAGCTTGAACGCGATGCGCGTCTTCTCGCCGAGGATGCCCCTCTCGAGATCGAGCGACCCGTCCGGTATGGCCATGTAGTAGCGGTCGGGGGTGTCTGGCAAGACGAGCTTCTTGGGCTCGTCGACGTTGAGCCACGCTCCGAGCGCGGAGAAGGCGTTGCGTCTCTCGCTGGCCGTCCCGTACGCCACTATGGCGAACGAGACGCTCGAGACGTCCCAGCGGCGCCCGAGCACCATGGCGCCCGTCATCGAATCCGAGTTTGCGAAGTCAGCCTTCGAGTTCAGGATGCTGATGTCGGGGTCGCCGATGTCGAAGAGACTTGACAGGTCGTGCCCGTCGAAAATCACCGTCATGCGAACGCTCCTGCCTGCTGCCTGTTGATCAGCGTGTTGAGTTCCTCGGCCACGAGCCTGATGTCCGACTCCTTGCGGACGTTGAACGTGTTGCCGGTTATGACCACGCCGCCGCCCGTCGGCATGTGCTCGGCGATGCCCTTCGCGTACTTGTCGAAGTACGGCGCGTAGCCCGGCCAGTACATCTCGAGGCCGCGGTCGCCGTAGCCGGGGATCGTCGGTTTGTCTGCGAATCCGCCCGTGCCGTACCATTCGACGGAGAACTCCGGCGCGCTGCCCTGGCCGCCGATCCCGTACGGGAACTCGCCGCCCCAGATGTTGAAATGCGGCAGCGCGATGTCAGGAAGCGAGAAGTCGAGCCCGTCGAAGATTCTCTGGATGGTGGCCATGGCCTCCTCGATGAACCTCTTGGCGGTGCCGATCGGGTCCTCGATGGCGCTCTTGATTCCGTTGAAGATACCGCTCACCACGCCGACGAGCCTCTCCATGCCGTCGATGGCCCCGGAGATCGCCTCGATCGCTGTCCCGACCACGGTCGAGATGATCGGCCAGACCGTCTCGATGATGGTCTGGATTGCGCCCATCACGGTCTCGATGACCGTCCTCACGATCGGCCAGACCGTCTCGATGATGGTCTTGATGGCGCCCATCACCTTCGTGACGATGTTGGAGATCGCCGGCCAGTGCTCGACGATGAAGTCGGCCACCGCGCCGGCCACCGTGGTGACGATCTCCTGGACATGCGGCCACACGGTGTCGATGACGTCCTGGACGACGCCCATCACCGTCGAGACGAGCTCCTGGATGAACGGGAGGTTCTCGTTGATGGATGCCATGATGGTCTCCACCGCGGGCGTTATCGTCTCGATGACCTCGGTGACCGTCGGGATGACGTTCTCGGTCACGAACCCGATGACGATGCCGAGCGCCTCCTGCAGAAGCGGGAGCACGGTCACCGCGATGTTGAGCACGGTCTCGGCGATCGGCGTGACCAGCTCGATGATGCTCTCGATGAGCGGCATCACCGCGTCGTATACCTGCTGGAACAGGGCGCCCATATCTCCGAGTGCCCCGCCGAGGGCCTCGTTGATCTGGCCGCCCATCTGCTCGCCGAACACCTGGGTGATGGCCGGCTGCATCATCTCCGGCAGCGACTGCAGCGCCGAGACCAGCGCCCCGGGAAGCTCCATGACGACCCGCTGCACGAGCGTCATGATCCTGGGCGCGACGTTGCGGATCACGTCCCCGACGCTCTCGAAGAGCTGCTCGCCGAGGGCTCCCATGTCGGCGTTGTCGTCGAAGACGCCGGTGAGGAAGTTCTGCCAGCTCGCCTCGAGCTTGCCGATCGCCCCGCTTATGGTCTCGGAGCCCTCCTTGGCCGTCGTGCCGGCGATCCCCATGCTCTTCTGCATGACCGAGATCGCGTTGACGACGTTTCCGAACGACATCGACGAGCCGTCGACGGTGACGCCGAGCTCCTTCTGAACGTCGGTCATCTTCGCCGCGTCGGAGATCAGGCGCTGCATCTCGGTCTTGGTCCCGCCGTACCCCAGCTTGAGGTTGTCGAGCATGGTGTAGTTGTCTTTGGCGAAGCCCTGGTACGCGTCCGTGATGCGGTCCATGTCCGTGCCCATCTTGTTGGCGTTGTCGGACATGTCGACCATGGCGCGGTCGGCGTAGTCGGCGGCCTTCTTCGTGTCGCCGCCGAGCGATTGGAGCAGCGACGCGCTGAAGCTCGTCACGTTCTCCATGTACTCGTTCGCGCTCATGCCGGCGCTCTTGAACGCGCGTGCCGCGTTCTCCTGCACGATCGAGCTCGACTCCTTGAACAGCGTGTCGACGCCGCCGACGAGCTGCTCGTAGTTGGCGTAGTTGTCGAACGCCGTCTTGAAGGTGTCGGCGACCGCGGCCCCGAGCTTCTCGACCGCCCCGGAGATCAGGTTGCCGGCCGCCACGCTGAACGCGTTGCCGAATCCCTGCCCTGACTTCCCGCCGGCGCGCTCGAGATCTGATGCGAACCCGTCGGACATCTTCGGCTCTACTGTTAGGTATGAGGATCCGATCTTCTCTGATGCCATTCGATCACCTCCTGGGCTTGCTCAGCTCTGCCTCGAGCTCGTCGATAGTCATCACGCGCGCGTCGAGCTTGCGGGTCTTGTCGCGCGTCATCCAGGAGGGCCCGAGTCTCTTGGGCTCGGGCCCTCTCTTCTTCGGGTCCTGCATGCCCCAGACGAACCCGATGAGGATGTTGCGGATGTCGGCGAGAATGACGTCTTGGAGCGTCCACTCAGCATCGGGGTCGCCAACGTCGTACACGCGAGCGTCGCGCGGCAGGTTGTCGACGAGCGCGGCGACATGCTCCGCCGTGTGCTCGCCTGCCATGGCGTGGTCGAGGTCGATGCCGTAGCAGCGTTGAAGGTCGGCCCGCAGCGCGCCCTCCCTCTCAGAGAGCAGGGCCACGAGCCTCCCTAGTTTTTTGGGTTGATGGCCGAGACCAGCTCGGCCGCAAAGTTCACGATGTCGACGGCCGGCGCGCTCGCGCCTCCGGCGTACTCGACGATCTGGTCCTCGGTGCAACCCGTGATCATCTGTATCAGCTCGAACGAGAGGTCGAGCTTCTCGAACGTACCGATGAGCCCGTCGTTGAACTTCCGGTACAGCTTCACGGCGGTCCAGGACTTCGCAGCCGATTCGTCGACCGCGAACTCGACGCCGCGCACCTCCACCGTAGAGGCGCGCCCTTCGGGGCGCTTCTCCTCAGCCATTCTGAGCCCCCTAGTCCGTGTACGCCGTGAACTCGGTCATCGTCGTGCCATCGCTGTCGGCGACGGCGTTGAGCGTGAGCTGGCGCCCGTCGACCTGCGTGCCGTCCATCGTGACCTCTCCGCGCTCGTTGAGCTGGAAGATGCCGGCGTAGCGCTTTATAATGCCGACCGCTGGGGCCGTCTCGATCACGACGGCGACAGGCTCGAGGCTCGCGCCGTGGTGCTTCACCGTCATCGCGCCAGTCTCGGAGTCGACCGTTACCGCGTCGTCGCCCCAGATGAACTTGGCGACGTCGGCGTTGCACTGGATCGGCGTGAAGCTGACCGCCTCGGTGTACTTCGTCACGATCGTGCACACGGTGGTGCGCCCCTCCCACGCCGGGATCTCGTTCGTCTCGCGGGATTCCGCGATCTTGACGCCCGCCTCGCTCGTGTAGCCGAGCTTGGTGAACGCCTGGTTGAGAGCTGACGTGGCGTCGGTCGGCATCGGCGTGTTCTTCGGGGCCACCTTGATTGCGCCCGTCACTGCGGCGGAGCCGACTGTGACCTGGCTTGCGTCCATGTCTGCCATGGTCTACCTCCTATATGTTCGTTGGGTAATCCGTGAGCCGGCACGTCACGTCGAGCACGATCTGGTAGCGCGGCATCCGCGTTTCCTCGTCGTAGAACGCGTACGGGCCGGCGTTGATGCCGACGCGGTGAACGCCTTCCGGCAGCGGCGACGTGAGCGCAGCCAGCCTGATCTCGTTGGCCATCTCCTCCGCGCGCGGCGCGTCGACCGCCCATGTCTGGACGGCCATCATGGGGTGGTCAACCATGTCGGTCACGCCGCCGCCCGTCCTCTCTACGGTGACGAACTCGCGGCCCGTCTTCGGGGGATGCGTGGATGCCGCGTAGCCCAGAAGCGAGAGCCACGCGACGAACTGCTCGGTTATGCTGTACATGCGCGGCCTCCTAAATGGACTTAAGCAGCGTGTTGTGAAGGTGGTTGTCCTTCATCGCCGCGTAGTTTCCCGTGTGCACGAGGCCGATCGGGCCCTTCTTGCCCCGCTGGACGTCGCCCGTGTACTTCGGCTGCGTGCCGCCCACCGCAGGCGACTCGTGGTCGCGGTGGTACTTGGCCGTTCGATATCCGGCGCCGAGTGCGTTGGCCTTGCCGACGATTTCGTCGACCTTGGCCTCGAGCGCCTGCGGGAGGTTCTCCGCATTGTTTATGGCGTGCCGGGCCTTCGCCTCGTTGACGACGACCTTCAGGTGCGTCTGCGCGCTAGCCATCTGCCGCCTCCACCTCCACGGGGAAGTTCCAGCGCGTTGGCGTGTTGCGCTCGTCGTACGGCTTCGGGTCGCCGATGACGCGGTACGTGCCGGCCCAGGGCCCGTTGCCGATCTCGATGTCGCAACCACGAAGGCTCGCGCCTCCCCACGACTTCGGGAAGTGCAGCGTGAGCGCGACGACCGCGCCCTCCGGGCGCGACGCCTCCATGTCCGACGATGCGCCGGGCGCGATGAGCACGCCGGACACATCGATTCGGTCGTACCCCGCCTTAGTCGGGTTGCCGAACCGATCGACCGGGCCCGCGACGGGCACGAGCACCGTGACGTCTCTGCCCCTCATGCGACCACCTCCTATACGGGCGGCGAGAAGCCGGCGCGGGCGCGGTCGATGCCGAGCTTGCGCCGCTCCGCCTTTGTGATGAACATGTCGCCGTACGGGTTGGCCAGCGTCGCGCTGAACGCGTACGGGCCGCTGGTCTGGCTGACTTGGGACGACCCGTGCGGGATCTCGATTTCGCCGGCGTCGTCCGGCAGGGTGCGCTTGACCATCGCGCAGGCGACGTCTGCCAGGTCTGCAGCGAAATCGTCGTCCGAAGCGTCGTAGGTCACGCCGGAGGCCCTGAGCTCGGACGCGATGTCACGCGACGCGCGGTCGAGGAGAGCCTGCAACCGCGCGTCGGTCTCATCGCTGTTGTAGAGCTTGCGGAAATCGGCGACGGTGGCGAACGACGCCCCCATTACTCGTCACCCGCTTCATCGGGCTCGTCGTCGGCCTCGGACTCGTACAGCTTCACGGCCGCGACGAGGTTCTCCTTCTTGGCCCTCTCGGGAACTTCGATGCCGTACTCGTTGCAGATGGCGCGCAGCTGCGCGACCGTCATGTCCTCGAGGGCGACCTCTTCTTCATCGGGCTCCGCGAGCTCTCCCTCGGGATTACCTTCCAGCGCGGAGTCATCCGACATCGTCAGAAAGCCCTTGGCGCACAGCTCGCGCGCCTGCTCGTCGGTGCCCTCGAACTCGTCGCCGACGAGGTACGTGATGCCGGTGTTCGCGTGGCGGAAGGGCTTAATCGTCGTAGCCGTCATGTTTCCTCCTTAGTCGCCGGTCGACACGCTCGGCGTGATGGTGCCCTTCACGATGAAGTCGAGGACCTCGGGCAGCAGGTACGCGCCGGACAGCACGTTGGTCTCGACCGAGGTGCGGTTGTGCTTCGGGTCGTGGTGCACGCCGATCAGGCCGCTGTCGGACACCTCGTACTCGAGGCCGGCTTCGCCGAGGGCGCCGAAGTCGATGCCATAGAGGTGGAGGTTCTCGGCGGGCGTGGCGAACACGGTCCCCTGCGCGATCTTGCTCGTCACGAAGACGTTGCTGATGCCCAGGAAGTCCTCGAGGTAGGTCATCCCGTACAGCGTCTGCGTGGTGATCTGGGCGGTCGCCAGGTAATCGGCGATGTCGAATCGGTTCACGAAGTGGATGATCCGCTCGGCGGAGTCGTTGTTCCTCTCGAGCGCGTCGTTCAGCGTCGCCTCGGACTGCGCGAGCGCGGCCTGCAGGGTGACGCCGGTCGCCGTGCCGATGCCGGTTGCGTCGAGGCGCGAGAAGAAATAGTCGATGATCGCCGCGCGCACCTGGTTGACCATCTTGCGGTCCGTCTTGAGCACGGCGTTTACGACGCCCGTCTTCGCAATCGCCTGAGCGGTCGTCACCTTGCGGTACGGCAGGAACGAGGTGTCGCCGACCGGGACCTTCTCGACGGTGTACTTCGAGAGGGCAACCAGGTCGCCTTCGATGTAGGACGTACCGGACGAGGCGACGAGCTCGTAGTAGGACGCAATGCTCGCCGTCGACGGGCTGTCGACCTTCGTGTAGACGTAGGCGCCCTCGCTGCCGCTGCGGGTGTAGTACGTCTTTCCGGTCACGACTTCCTCGTCGGTCGTGAGCGCGTACTCGCCGTTGTTGAGGGAGCCTGTCACGCGGTACTGGTAAAGCGCCGTGCCGGCAGCCATGATCTCCGGATCGACGATCCCAAGGATCTCCGCCAGCTGGTTGAGCTCGTGGTCGAAGTTGGCGACGAACTCCTTGTCGAGCCCGGCCGCGACATCTGCCGTGGTGATGGTGTTTGCGTCTGGCATATTAGCCTCACTTTCTTTGCTGCGAAGCCAGCTGCGCCCGGAGCATCACGCGCTCCCGGGCGGACTTCGCGTTCTTGATGTCGTCGGCGGTCACCCCGCCGGTTCCGCCTCCCTGGCTGCCGCCGTCGAACGTGCTCGGGTACTTCTGCTGGGCGTCGCCCCGCTCCTTGAGGAACTTGGCGTTCTCCTCGACGTCGCCGTCCATCCGCGCGAGGAGCGCGGCGTCGACGCCGTACTTGCCAGCCATCTCGGTCACGTCGGCGGCGCGCTTGGCCGCAGCCTTGAGCTCGTCGGCTTCCTTCTTGTACCTTGCCGCCTCGGCCTGCGCCTTTTCCAGGTCGGTCTTGTTCGCCTCCTCGATGGCGTCGAGCTGCGCGGCCTTGGCCTTCAGGTCCTCGTAGTCGGAGAACTTGGCCTGCATGTCGCGCTTTTCCTTCGCCAGGAGGCTGTTCACCTCATCCTGTGTGAAAGTCCGGGAGCCCGCAGCTGCCTGGCTCCCGCCCGCCCCTTGGGCGGTGTTGTTTCCCGCATCGTTCGCGGTCGACGTGCTTCCCGCTTGCGCGGTGTTTCCTGCTTCGGACATCTTCATGCCCCTTTCCCCAGCCCTAGCCGGTGTCGGCGCGCGGAACACCTCCCGCGCGATGAGTAAAGTCGCCCCGGCGCGTCTAGCACCGTGCCAGGACGTGAAAAAAGCGGCTTTCGGCCGCTAGTTTCCGTAACGATTGATGTGAGCCCTGAGCCTATAGCCCCGACTGCACGCCCTGTTCCTCCTGCTTCCTCTCGGCGTAGAGCTCGCGCCTCCGCGCGTTCTGCGCCTCACGGATCTCCGGATGGTTCTCGGGATGCTCGTAGACGTCCCTGTAGAATTCAACGTCGTAACCTTCCAGGCTGCCGCCCTCGTAGTTCGGCACGATGCGACAGTCGCAGTGCGGATGGTACTGGTCGAACTCGCCAGCCGACTCTTCCGACAAGTACGCAAACCCGCGCGACGCCAGCATAATGCAGAAGTCGCACGTGGTTGCCCCCATGGGCACGCGGGCGAACTTCACGCCGTGAGAACCGGCCCCTTTTCGCCTCTTCTTTCCGCTCGCCTTGGCTTGGCTCCTTGCCGTCTGGGCCATGGTCGAGTTAGCGCCCCGCTCGGCGTAGTACTGGGCTCCCTCGCTGATTCCGCGAATGAACCCGTCGACGTTTCCATCCTCCAGTTCGTTCGCGTACTTCTGCGCCGTCTTCGCAATCGAGTCAGCGTCCGGCTCGTAAAGCCAGCCGCCGATGTCGGGCGCCCTGGCGCCGAACATCTCGGCGATCTCGTACTGCAGGTCGAGCGCCGCCTGGGAGCAGGCGTTGCCGTACAGATCTCCTGCCGCCTGCATCAACTCGAACGCGAAATCCCTCGCCTCGTCGGCAGTTGCTCCAGGGTTGTCCCTGAGGTACGCTCTGAGCGACGCCTCGACTTGCTTCTTTGCTGCTGCGCCCTGGCGCTTGATCGCCTTGTTGTAGTCGACAACGAGCTCGCGCGGTATCTGCCTACTCATCGGCCTGGCCAGCTGCGGATGCAAGCAGGTTCATCCCCATCGTCCGCCGCTTCTGCGCCTGGATGCGAGTGATGGTCGCGCTGTCGAAGCCGTTCATCTCGTAGAACACGTCGGTCCCGGCGAATCCCTCGTCGACGGCGGCAATCTTGCACGCGGCGTCCGCCTGCGCCGCCATGCTCGCTATCCTCGGATCCTTGAAATGCGCCTCGACCCCCGCTTCCTCATCGGTGATGTACGAGATCGGCTTGTTCGACGCGACGGCCATGGCCATGATGGCGACGTCTCGCAGGCTCGCTGCGTTGTCGTCGTTGAGGTCGTTGGCCACGTCGATCAGGTCGGCGCGCGCCGCTTCTATGGCCTCGGCGCTCGACGGGTTGTCCTGGATGATCCCCAGGCTGTTGAGCGGGACGCTCGTTGCCCCAGCGAACAGCGCCGCGTCCGACCGGATCAGATCGATGAGCGCCTGCGGGCTGTTGGCCTGCAGCTGGCCGAGCTTTGGCACTTCGCCCGTGGCCCCGTCGCGCGTCGACATGAACACCGAGTTGATGTAGGTCGACCACTTCGAGCCGATGAGGCTGTCGTACTGCTCGTCGGTCAGGCCCAGGAGGTACTTCTGGGGGACAGCGTAGAAGGCCGTCGACACCGCGAGCGCGAGTCGGACGCGCAGAACGTCGTCGGTCAGGTCGCGCACCGCCTTGGTGATCCTCGTCGAGCCCAGCGGCTTGCTGTCCGTCGGCCGGAACCGGAACGCCACCATGAGAGGGCAGTCGTTTGGCTGCAGCTGCGTGTCTGCCACCCACTCGCCGGGGTTCTGGAAGCTCCTCCTGATCTCGGTTACGCTGCCGGGCATGTGGAGGTTGATCTGCACCGGGACCGCCCGATGCGGCGAGTATGCCGTCCTCGCCCGGTTCGCTATCACGAAGCCGGACCCGAGCCGGCCGTGGAGCTCGTCCCAGATCCCCGCCGCAGAGTCGGCGCCGTGGAACCTCACGTTCACGCCCGGGCCCATGCGGCCGACGGTCGCGAACATGCATCCGCGCTTAAGCTGCCCTATGACGTGGCGCTTGTAGTCGGTCGCCAGGTGGTTGTCCTTGACGATGCGGTCGAGCACCGGGTTGCTCTCGAGGTCCTTGAACACGAATCCGTCGAAGCGGCTCCGGTTCGCGAGCGCGTCGACGGCCTTCTCCGGCCAGTTGCACGACAGGTCGACGTGCACGTCCGCGTCGCGCGGGAGCACGTCGATACCGATGTCTTTGACCATGACGTCGCCCTCGTAGTAGTCCTCGAGCAGCGCGTTGCGCTTGGAGACTTTCGAGTAGACGTCGAGCAGCGCCTCGATGGCGTCCTGCTGCGGCTTCTTAAGGTACTTTGCGCGCTTCGCGCCACTGATGCTGTTCGTCATCCGCACCTCAGCTTCCTGTCAGGATCCCTCTTGATCTCATCGATGCCCCACAGGGCAAGTGCCGCGGCCTCGACCGGCAGCGCGTCGGCTCCGTCAATCCCCTCGAAGCCGTAGCCGCTCTTCCCGATCGGGCGCTTCTTGACGCCCTTGGCGGCCTTGTCGAAGTCCGGCTGCCCGTAGTGCGTGAACGAGCCGTCGGCAACGTCGGACAGCAGCCCCGCGCACGCGGCGCACATCTGCGCCGTGGTCGGGCGTGCGATCGCGTGCTCCGGCACCCTGGCGCCCAGCAGCCGGTCGGTCATCTCCTGTGCGTTTCCGCCGCCGTCGATGACGAACCCGGCATAGCGGTCGACGCGCGCGACGGCGAAGTCGACGAACCACCCGAGCCCACCGCTCATAGACCGTATGGCCACGCACTCCACGTGCGGCTTGCCGCCTTTCGGCCGCCGGCACGCGACGACCGCGCCCTCCGAGCCGTCAGGCGCGAACTTGAACGCGAGCACGGCGCGGCCCTCGGTCGGCGGGTTGTCGACGGCCAGCGCGTCCCAGGCCGCGGCGTCTATCTCGGGCGGCTCCGACCGGTTGCCCGGGAGCCAGTAGCCGAGGAATTCCTGCGCGAAGGCCAGGACGCCCTCGTCGCCGAGCTTCATGAACTTCCTGCAGTTCATGCGCAGCGACGCGATGTTTGCAACGCCGTCCGCGAGCGACGGGTTGACCTCGAGCCACCGCGACTCGTCGGCGATGTCGCCGACCTCGCTGATACCCCATTCCCACCAGCAGAGATCGTCCTCCGGGCTCCCGTGCGCCTCGTCCCTCATGGGACCGAAGACGTTGCCGAAGCTGCCCGGCCTCTTCGGAGTTCCGAGGTAGAGCTCCTGCGGGTTGTCGTTTTTGCCGGACGTCGTCGTGGCGGATATGATCTGCACGTGCTCGGTGGTCAGCTCCTGCGCCTCGTCGTATACGATGACGTCGAAGCTGTAGCCGAGCTTCGCGCTTTTCGTCCTCGTGCTGAAACAGATGAAGCCGCCCGACCTGAAGAAGATCGCTTCCTGGGCCGTCGAGTTCTCGCACTTGGCCACCATGCGGTTGTAGCGCGGGTGGCTCGCCGTCGGGTCGTTCGCGCGCGACCCGAAGATGTTCCGAAACCGCCTGAGCATCTCGCACGTCGTGTCGTAGTTGTGCGCCGTGTAGAGCACTCCGTAGCCGAGCTCGGCCGCCATGTAGGAGACCCACTCGACGACCGTGTCGGACTTGCCGACCTGGCGCGGGATCGACGCGCCGCAGCGGCGATGCACGAACTGCATCTCGCTGTCGACGGCGCCCCAGTCGTTCACGACGTCGAGCTGCCAGCGCATGAGGCGCTTGCCGTGCCCCTGCGCGAAAGCGTCGACGCGCGCGCCGTGCGTAAAATCGTACGGGCGCGCTACCCTCAGCTTAGGCGGGGCGTAGCGGCACCGAGACGACGATGCTCGATCCGCTATCCACGGAGCCACCGCCGCCATCCGCGCCTCCTTCCAGATCTGAAATCCGCTTGATCACTTCCCGAAGCTCTGCCGACAGCTTCGGCATGTCCTTCGGATTGATGTCGTCACGAAGCGTGCGCTTCAGCACGCGTTTTATCTCGCGTAGCTCCGCGAGCTCGTCCTGGGCGCCCTCGTCGCCAGGGCCTTCCTCCGCGCGCGCGTCTTCATTGCTGCGCGCGCATGCGGGCGCCTGTCGTTCCGACAACCCGAGCCGCTTGACAACTTTACGAACACCGCGCTCGGTTCGGTCCAGCTTCGATGCGATGGTGGCGCAGCTCATCTGCGGGTAGTGCCTCTCGATGTACTCGAGCTCCGCATCGTCGAACGGCTTGTTCCAGCCCATGCCAACCACATCCTATGGTTCCGTTTTTTTCTAACCCCTGAGAAAAAAGCCCT
>Ga0310690_10004437_pt1 | contig 19920 bp, 24 predicted proteins | sample AusTroGonzalo_MG_2_FD_207661 | JGI IMG/M metagenome (GOLD analysis project Ga0310690, IMG submission 207661) | Bovine rumen microbial communities from tropical cattle in Woodstock, Queensland, Australia - Gonzalo_04 (v2) (version 2) | ecosystem: Host-associated > Mammals > Digestive system >...
ATCTGGCACCTTTATTTTTTGTCCAACCGACAAAGCAAACGGCGCACCAATTTTATTCATAACCGCCAAATCATTCACCGGCACAGAATACCGCCGCGACAAAGAATACAACGTATCGCCCTTTTCTACCGTTATTTCACGCAATGGCGCACGCAACAATTCCGTATCATCTGATTTTGGTTCTGGCGCACGTTCCACTTTTGGTTTTTCGGGTTCCACCTTTGGCTCTGGCTTTTTCTCTTGCACCATTGGTTTTTCATTAACATAATCCGGCACCTGCAAATCATCAACATCTGTATCTGGGGCGTATCCAGAATCATCATCCGGCATACCCGCATCCGCATCATCAACATCGGTTTCTTGGGCCGGCATCATATAATCATCAACCGGCGAATACAAAACATAATCTTGCGCCATTACATCGCCATCACCATACACGGTTGGCGACGCATACACACCATAATCCGCCACAGCCGTTTTATAAATATCACTATCTGGTTCCGCCAACAATGTCGGATAACGTTCAGAAATAAATTCGCCAACGCTATCTGGAATCGATGCAATACGGGGCTGCAAATCACATCCAGTCACAATCAGAACAGACAAAATCAAAACACCAAAAAACTTTTTCATCCTGTGAATTATACCACATTTTTAACAACAAATAAATCTAATCATCACGTCGCATAAACAAAATACTCAACTCGAACAAAGCATACATCGGCACGGCTAACAAAACCTGGGACACAATATCAGGTGGCGTTAAAACCGCGGCCAATATAACAACAAAAATTATTGCATATCGCCGCATTGATATAACCTGGGTCCGACGCAACACACCAATTCTGTTCAAGAAAATCATAACGATTGGCAATTGAAATGCGATTCCAAAAACCTTTAACAAACGAATCGCGAACGTCAGATAATCGCGCACATCCGGCAACACAATTGCCGGCACAGGCGACGATTGATTCATTTCTATAAAGAAATTGAAAACAAACGGAAATAAAATATAAAACGCAAACGCCGCACCAATCACAAATAACAATGGCGATGCAATTAACATTGGCCAAATAAAATTCTTTTCATGTGTTTTCAATCCTGGCTTGATAAATGCCCAAACATGCCACAATATAACCGGCAAAGTTATCAATAGCGCAACCGTCACCGACAAAGACAACCGTATCATCAAACCATCGGTCAAAGAACTGTATAACAAATTACCGTTCCAAATTTTTAACAATGGCAAAGTCAAGAATTCTTGCACATACGGCGAAACATACCACCCAAACACAAACGCAATAAAAAATATAAATATGCACCACAAAAAACGCCGACGCAATTCAGCAAAATGTTCCATCAAAGTCATTTTTTTATCAATCATTTCTTTTTAACTTTTTTGCGTACACGCGCCTTTTTAACAGGTGTTGAAAAATCTTTCAACACTTCGTCCGTGGTCGTATGAATAATATCATCAATTGGTTTTTCCAAATCTATTTGATTTTTTATTTGTTCAGACGCATCTGTAATTTTCCAAATAATTTTACGAATAAAATTTACAACATGCGCCAACCATCGTGCCACATCCGGCCAATACCGAACCGGCACAACTAAAATTGCGACCAATAAAATTACTAAAAATTCAGCCCAACTTATACCAAACATTTTTATTTATAAAAATCATCGCCGCCAGCATTACTAATCGTTTTATGCCGTGATATCTGAAAATAGTTTTTATCAAAATCCGTTTTTGGTTGTAAATTACGAAACACAACATCGGTACTGACCCCGGTTGCATCTACAACCGTCCAAGATTTCAACTTTACAGGATTTTTATCAAACACAACCGTCATATGCCCCAAACCCTTATTTTCACGCATGTACATAGTCAGCGCAAATGTGGTTTTACCATCAAAAGTGTCGGACACAACAATATCAGAATTTTGCAAATCTATATTTTTTCTAACCAAAATTCCTGCCGGCGTACTGGTCAATGGCACCGTTGTAATTTGATCCAAAGATTTATCAAAGAAATATAAATCAGAGCCATCTGAAATCAATTGCACTTTTGCACCGGTATAATCCAACCGCACACGTCCCGGTCGCAGCATAGAAAACAAACCTTTGGCAACCTTGCCATTTGACGTTTGAATAAAATCGCCCGTCAACCCCGTCACAGAATTCAGATATTTTTCCGCACTTTGCACATACTTTTTATTCACATCTGCCCTTGCCGAAACAGACACCAACAACACACAAACAAAAATCAAAATTTTTTTCATCTCTCTATACCCCCTTAAACAAATCTATCACTTTTTGTTTTACATGTTCCAAATTATCATCATGCACAACCGCACCCGCGGCACAAATATGACCACCACCACCCAATGTTTCTGCGATGTGATTTATTGGAATAAATTTACTACGCAACGACACACCAATTTGATTTTCTTTTTGTTCTTTTAACAAAGCAACAAATTCGACCCCCTTGATTTGTCCCAACAAAGACAATGTTGTCTCACCCCGACCATCTAAATTTTTATATGCCGCAGAATCAACCACCGCAACCGCCAAACGATTATGATAATAAAATTCAGCATCCGCAACGACACGTGCCTCGGTTTGTACAGTTTTACGCGGTTTATTATTCATCAACTCTAACAAACGCTGAATATCAACACCTTTATCAACTAAATCCGCCATAATACGCAAAGACCGTCCATCTTTGGCATACTTAAAATTACCCGTATCGGTCAAAATTCCCAACGCCAATAAATTCAAGACTTTATCATCATATTTCCATCCGGCATCCAACATCAAATCATATAATAAACACGTTGTGGCCGAAGCCGTACTATCATCAATACACAACATACCCAATTTATTGTCATTTTTGTGATGATCAATTTCAACCAAGAATTTTGCAGCATCCAATGCCGGACGTATTCCGCCAATATTATTAACCGTACCATAATCCAACAACACCGCTAAATCAAAAGGCACCGTCAAATCGACATGATCAAAAAAACGTGCACGCCCACGCAATGGAATATACTTTAACGCCTGGGGTACATTACCATCATACACACACACACATTCTTTTTCATAATTCAGATAAATCAACTGATACAATGCCAACACAGAACACATCGCATCCCCATCAGGATTTTTATGCGCCGCCAGCAAAATCGTTTTTGCTGATTCTATTTTTTCTATAAAAATTTTTGTTTCATTTTTCATTATGCACCAACCGCGATATCTTCCAGCATAAATTGAGCCGTATGCCGTCCATTATATTCGTTATCCTTTAACCGGCCCAACATAGATATTGTAGTGTTTGTATTCGCATCGTCCAGTAAAAAATCACCAACCGGCGTCCCAACCAGGTTAAATCCCACAAAAGGCACCGTCGTCCCCAATGACGTCCGCACCACCCCGCGCAGGTGCGTTCCATTACCCATAACCGTCGCATATTGCAACACCGCGCCATTTAACACCAATTCTGGCTCTGGATTTCCCTGGCCAAAAGGTGCCAAAACCGCCAATTTAGAAACCAATGACATATTTGCCCCGCTGGCATCTATTTCTGCATCCACGACAACTTCGGGCAAAGCCAGATTATCACCCAATTGCGCCATAACAGACTTTTCTAAAAACTCACAAAAATCCATTTCTTTATCCGCAGACAACGAAAATCCCGCCGCCGCCGCATGTCCACCACCTTCGGTCACCAATCCCAACGCCAATGCCTCATGGATAATTTTACCCAAATCAACATTTGCAACCGAACGCCCAGACCCATTTATTACACCATCAATCCTGGTCGCGACACATGATGGACGATTATATCGGTCTTTCAATCGTCCTGCAATAATCCCCATAACACCACCGTGCCAATTATCACCACAAATGAACAAACTGCACTTACCTTTTTTACAACATTCCTCGGCTTGTTCAGACGCATGCAACATAATTGCATTTTGTATATCGATTCTGTCCTTGTTCATTTGGTCTAATTTTTCCGCCAATGCGCGCGCCACCAATGGATTATCAGTCAATAATAATTCCAACGCCGGTTTTGCCGAATCCAATCGTCCTGCCGCATTCAACCGCGGCCCCAATACAAACCCGGCAACATAAACAGACGCATGCCGCACACCGGACACATCCATCAAAACACGTAATCCTAAATTTTTCCGTCCGTCTAAAACCTTTAACCCGGCCGCAACAAACGCACGATTTAATCCAATCAATAACATTGTATCGCATACCGTCCCCAGCGCAACCAAATCCAAATATTCCATCAAATTTATTTGTGATAATAAAACATTTCTATCTTCATCCAATGTATTGCGCAATTCCCTGTTCAACGCAACCAAAGTCAAAAACGCAACACCAACACCGGCCAAATACGTCAATCCAGATTCATCATCTGCACGCTTTGGATTTACAACCGCATCCGCAGACGGTAAAACATTATCCGGCGAATGATGATCCGTGACCACAACCGTCATACCACGTTCTTTGGCATGTGCGACTTCATCCATACAACTTATACCGCAATCCACTGTAATCAACAAACTTGCACCATTATTCGCCAATTCATCAATTGCATCGATATTCAATCCATAACCTTCGCCATCACGCGTTGGGACATGCCACACAACATCCGTTCCCAATGATTGCAAATATTTCACAAATATCGCAGTCGATGTAATTCCATCAACATCATAATCACCATATACCGCAATTTTTTTACGCGCCCGCACTGCATCCGCAATAATTTTTGCAGCCCGTTCCATATCACGCAAAACAAATGGATCCGGCATATAATCTTTAATCGTTGGGGACAAAAATTTTTCTATATCTTTGGCATCTGTAATACCACGACCGGCCAAAATATTTTTGACCAAATCATCAGACACATCCGTTTTGGCATCAAAATCTATACAATCCGATAGCACCCATGCCTGCCCCAGCATGGATTTTTCAACTAACTTTTTCATCTATACTCTTTTTTTTCTTATCGAGTATATTATAACTGAAAATTACTCAAATAGCAACGGCAGTATTCCATCCAATATTTTTCCCGCCGTTGGAACAGAATTTTGCGATGCGGTTCTCCACCCACCTGTTTCGGCCAATCCTTGGGGTTCGTCCAAATTCACCATAATAATATATTGTGGGGCATCCGCCGGGAAAATTCCAACAAAAGTCGTCATATTGCGTTTTTTATCAATCGAACCATTAACACGTTTTTCGGCTGTTCCTGTTTTTCCACCAATTTTTATTCCATTTATACGCGTCAATTTACCACTGGTTTCTTCCACAACACGCACCATATTTTGACGCAATTTAGCCGATATTTCTTCGCTTAACACACGTGTTCCTTTTATGCGTCCAACATCACGTCTTCTGATTGTTGGATTGATATAAATTCCGCCATTTGTGACCGCATTAACCCCCAACAATAAATGCATAGGCGTCACCGCAACCGTATGACCAAACGACACAGTTGCCACATCGGTAATACCCCATTTTTTCGGGAATATTGGATATTCAGTTTTACCAAAATCCAATTCTAATTTTTCATCCAAATGCAATCTGTGGAAAAATTCAGGCTGTACCCCGTCCGGGAATTGCAACGCAATTTGGACACTGCCCACATTACAAGAATGCACCATAACCTCGTCAACATCCATCCACGGCTTATCAAACTTTGCAACATCATGGAAAGTCGTTATATATTTACCACGTTTGGTCCGCAACACATACGGTTTTCCGACATAATATTTTCCGCCAATACCGTTTTCATACGCCAACGCAGTGTTAAATATCTTGAACACAGACCCCATTTCCAACACATCACGCATTTGCTTAAACCGACGATTTGCAACCGGATACGCCGACACATTTTCCGGATCAAAATCAGGCAAAGATACCATCGCCAACATTTCACCTGTCCGTGAATTCATAAGCATTCCCATTGCACCTTTGGCATGATATTTTTGTACCGCTTCGGATAACCGGGTGTGAAATTGTTCTTGGATTCGTGCATCCAATGACAACCGCAATGGGTCATTATTTTCACGCAAATAAGAATCGAATATTTTTTCGGCGCCTTCTAAACCTTCACCTTCTTTACCAACAAATCCAACGACATGCGCAAACAAATTGTGTTTTGGATAACGACGCATTTGTTTTACTTCGACTTCCAATCCTTCTAATTTAGCATCTTTGATTTGTTTACGTTCTGCATCCGTCGCATATTGTTTCAAATACATAAATTTCTTAGACCGCAAAATATCATACGCCGCCGACACAGAATATTTATATGGGAAAACCTCATGAATTTTTGCCGCCACCGCATCAATATCTTTGACAGCCGTTGGCCGAACCATAATATGCCCAGAAACCACGTTTTTCGCCAACTTTACACCATTTCTATCTTCGATATCGGCACGGGTAATAACCCAATCACCACCAATTTTAGCCTTGCCGGCCTTACCTGTTCCGATACAACCGTAATATAAAGTTTTTGCGAAAAATAAAATAAAACAAAACCATATAAAACCATACACAATACGTAATCTGGAACGCTCCAAATCACGTCGTTTTGCGACACGTCCACCAAACCGATAAATATCCTTTCCTACCTCGAACATTATTTTATTGTTTCCTTAATGGCAAATCATCGATTGTTGTGTATTTCTTAAAACCTATTATTTCCACACGCGGATTAACCGCAGTCACCGCACCCAACAAATATTCAGAATTTGTCATAGACTCAAATTTTGCCTGGGCCACAGCAATTTGTTGTTGTGTTTTTACAATTTCATCATGCGTAAATTTTAACGATTTGTGTTGGGTTCGATAACACACCTGTAATCCTACGATTAAAAATATAACACCGACCAGCGACCAAACACCAATCTTAAACATTTTTTGTTCTTCATTCATATCCGTCTTCCATTATCAGTTTTATATTCTATCATAAATTTTGTAAAAAACTAATCATAGAATTCACACCTGATAACCTCCCTGCCCCTAATTGTAAATTCAACCCAGAAAATTCCCGTGCCAAATCCATTTTTTTTATTTCGTCCGGCGTTTTTCCATCAACCATAGCCAACAAAATCGCAACCACACCACGCACAATTGCCGAATCTGCAACACCATAAAACCGATTACCCACGCGACATATTTCAACATGTGATGCACATCCCATAATCTCAGTACAACACGCCCCCGCCGGCACAGATTCCATATGCGCACCAAAATCCATCACCATTTCCAATTTATCAACCGGATTTTCCAATGTTTCTAAAATTTTTTTCATCTGTTCATATTGCATAAATCACCATCCCTGATTTGTCAAATCCAGTTCCAATCGCGCCGCATCAGACATACGCGACAAATCCCACGCCGGCTCCCAAACCAATTGCACATCAACCGTTTTACCGTCCGCAATATTTGATACAGCCTGTTTTACTTGGGCCAATAATTCATCCATCATTGGACATGTGGGACTGGTCAATGTCATGGTTATATCAATTTGGCATTCTGTGATTTTAATATCATAAACCAACCCCATATCCCAAATATTTACCGGGATTTCTGGGTCAAACACTGTTTTCAGTGCATTTATAACATCATCACGTGTCACTGTCATTTTATTTCACTATTTTATTTACCACCGATATAAATTTATCTGCATCTACACCTGTATTCCACGGGCCAACAGACACGCGCACCGTACCATCTACACCCAAAATTCGATGAATCCACGACGCGCACATATTACCAACACGAACACAAATTCCATTGGCACCAACCAAACTGCCAAAATCCAAAACATGCATACCATCAATAACAAAAGACAACATCGCAGCATCACGCCCAGTTAAAATTTTTATACGCGGATTTTTTTTCAATTCATCATACATATATTTAATCAACCTTAAATCAGGCCGCGATTTTTTCAATTCTTCCACCGCGACACCTAAACCACGAATTTGTGTTAATGGTAATGTTCCGGCCTCCCACTTTTCAGGTACATCTTGCAAAACCCATTTTTTATCATCAATACGCGCAACCATACCACCACCAAATTTATCAGGTTCCAAATTTTGCGAATCACGAATATATAAAATTCCAACACCTGTATCCGCACCAATTTTATGTCCTGACATAACAACAAAGTCCGCATTCCATGCACATACATCTATATTTTCATGCACAACATATTGCGTTGCATCAACAACAACAATAACATTTGGATTTTTTTTACGCGCCGCAGACACAATCGCCGCAACATCTTGGGCCACACCCAATACATTAGACATCGCCGTCACAACCAAAACATCAGCCCGTGGAATCGAATCGATTTTAATATCAAAATTATCATCTAAATCACATTTAATAACCTGGGCAATTTGACCACGACGCGCCAAATCATGCCACGGCATCCGCGCAGAATGATGATCCAAATCAGACACCGCACACACAAACGATTTATTATAAAACGGTTGACGTGTAATAATATTCACAACACGATTTAACCCATCGGTCGCATTTGCCGTGAACACAACCTGGGACTCATGGGCATTTATAAAGTTTGCAACCATGCGCCGAACATCGCGCACCATATTATCAACCCATGCCACACGCGCGCAAACCCCACGCCCCGCATTAGCATAATGACAACACAAAAAATCCATTTCGGCATTTATGACCGATTTCGGTTTCAAGAAACTGGCCGCTGCATCCATATACACGATTTCATTCATATATAAAATCCCCTTGCATTTCGCTAAGATTATAATACACTCAAACCAAATATCAACAAAGCAAGGAGAAAAAAATGGCTTTACAACATGCAAATGACGAAAACTTTCAAGGCACAATCCAAAACGGCCTGACATTGGTGGATTTCTGGGCAACATGGTGTGGTCCATGCCGTATGTTTGGCCCAATTTTCGAGGCTGTATCGGAAAAAGTACCTGGGGTGAATTTCGTAAAATTCGAGATAGATGAAACAAACCGTACAACCCCAACAAAATTCGGCATCCGCAGCATCCCCAGTGTACTGGCTTTCCGTGATGGCAATTTAATAGAGGCCCGCACAGGATTAATGGACGAAGAAACCGTTATCGCATGGATAAAGGAATTACAATCCGCTTAAAACATACATTATATAAGGATAAAACATGGCAAAACAAAAAGATTATAAAACATTGGAATTACCGGCAAAATATGTTCCGAAAAAATCTGAACCATATATGTGTCCAGAACAAAAGGCATATTTTTATCAGTTATTAACCGCACAAAAACAGGAAATATCGGCCGGCAATACCGACGTATTAAATTCTGTCCGTGATAATTCCAGCGACGTTGGCGACGACAGTGATAACGCATCCCAAGAACAGGCGTTAACAATGAACCTGCGTATGTCTGAACGCGACAACAAATTGTTATTAAAAATCAATGCCGCATTGGAAAGATTGGAAAATAACACTTTCGGCTACAGTGTTATATCTGGTGATGAAATTGGCATATCTCGCATGCTGGCTCGTCCACTGGCAACCATGACGGTCGAAGAACAAGAAGAATACGAGGCACGAAAATAACAGCACCTATAAATTATCACAACCACACTCGGGTGAGAGCAAAGCCCGAGTTTTTTGTTGCATAAAAAAGAACAGAACACCCAAAAGTGGATTTATTCAATCCACATATCAACCAACGTGGTCCCATTTTGACCACCCGATCGAACCTTGGATGTTCTGTTTGTGTCTGTCCACCCAATAGTAGGCACCTCCTTCTCTCTGGCATTGCCAGATCCGATGATGGTATTATTGGATGTTTGGGGATTTTGAGACAGAGTTACAGAGGAATTAGCAGAATTATGAATGGCGACATTACCCGACGAGTCACGACTAATCGTACTCTCGACAAAGGCAACAGAGGCCAGCTTCGTGTCGGCATTAGCGACACCGCCAACACCTAAAAACACGCAGAAAAGCAATAAAAATTTGAGTATTATTGCTCTCAGTCTCATTATCTACTTTTTCCCCTTAATTACAGGGTAGTAAATTTTATGAAACTGAATCAAGCATAAAAAAGTCTATTTTTTTATCTTCTTTTTAACCCCAGGTCTTACCGTCTTTTTCTTGACAGTTTTTGCCTTTGGTGTTTGTTTTTTCTCAACAACTTCCGACTTTTTTTCGTCCGCCTTGGATGACTTTTTCAATTCAGACTTAAAAACATTGATTCCATTGGCCAAATTTTTCATCATGCCTGGGATTTTGCTATGCCCAAACAAAATCAACAGCAAAACAACAATAACCAGAATTTCGGCCCAACCCAATCTTCCAAACATCTTTTCGCTCCTTATCTTTTATTTTGCAACATAGCAATCCAAACCATCGGATTTTGCATTACGGCAAAAGCCATTAGCATCATTTGAATTATTAAACGCGACACGCAATCTGTACGTTGTCCGACCATCCTTTAACTGGGACGCCAAAACGACAAATTGTTTGCCTGCAAATAAACTGCTGTGCGCCGCACGGATTTTTGCCCCGGCCGCATTTGCCGCATCACGCGTAGCATACGAACCAAATTGCACATACCATGCCGCCCCACCCGCTGGCTTTTCTACCTTTTTAGCCACAGGTTTTTGTACCGGCTTTTTCGCCACAGGCTTTGCCGCCGGTTTTTGTGCTGGTCTGGCATCTACCTTTTTTGGTGCCGGTGCCGGTTCAACATTTACCTTATTCGGATTAAACACCACATCACGTCTATCTTCGACGACACGAACATTTGGTTCCGCATCCATAACCTGAACAGGTTGTGGTTTTGCCATTTCCGGCTGTGGTGGCATTGGCATTGGTTTTGGTTGCGCATCCGGTGCCGGCATCGGTGCCGGTGGCATTGGCAACGGTTGCGGATTTACATCCGGCATTGGCGCATCACCACCATCAACAATAACTTCTGGGGCGGCGTCCAAATCAATTTCCACAGACGAAGACGAATTTCCACCAACGGTTTTAACAATCACATATGTCGCCAGCGCGATTACAACCAACCCAACCCCCAATAACAACCATGGTTTTTTCGGCCGTGGGCTGACAAATGCAACTTCTGGCAAAGAATCAGACGAACCATCGTCCAAATCCAATAAATCCAAATTTGTGTCTTCGTTATTCATGAAAAACTCCCTTAGATTTTCTTTATCTAAGGGATATTATATCACAAAAAAAGCATTATTCCAAATCACAACCGCATTTTTATTTTGGCATATTTCCAAAGTTAGGCGGCACAATCAATTTATGGTTTTGTTCGACAATTGGTTCAACCTCGCAATTACAACAGGCCGACAAACAACCCAAAACCGCAACAAACAATCCAAACAAAACAAACTTTTTCATCTCTTTTTCCTTTTTATTTATATACAGAATATCCCGGTCAAACAACCGGGATACATGTTCTTACATCGGCAATTTAACCGCATTGGCCATTTGACTCACAAAATCATCCAACGCAACCACTTCTTGTTTTTCAACACCTAAACGACGCAAAGTGACCGTTTTATCGTTTTGTTCTTTTTCGCCAACGACCGCGATAATCGGTGTTTTTGACATTGACAATTCGCGCACCTTGTAATTAACCTTTTCATCACGCAAATCGGCACGTGTATAAATACCCGCCGCACGTAAATCTGCAACGACCTTTTCTGCATATTCACGATATTTTTCAGATACAGGCACCACAACAACCGGTTCTGGTGACAACCACAATGGCAAATTACCAGCATGATTTTCAATCAATATGCCCATAAATCTTTCAATAGACCCGAACAATGCACGATGCAACATAACCGGACGATGCTTTTCACCATCTTCGCCAATATAAGAAATATCGAAACGTTCTGGCAAATTCATATCAACCTGGATTGTACCACATTGCCATTCACGGCCAATCGCATCACGCAATATAAATTCCAACTTTGGCCCATAAAACGCGCCTTCGCCTGGATTAATATCAAAAGCATAACCATGTGCCGTCAACGCATTGGCCAAAGATTTTTCACACAAATCCCAAATCTCGTCTGATCCAATACGTTTTTCCGGACGTGTCGACAGATATATTTTAACCTCGTTAAATCCGAACTGTTTATATATATCTAAAATCAACTTTAACGTATCAATGCATTCTGATTCCATTTGTTCCGGTGCACAGAAAATATGCGCATCATCTTGGGTAAATTCACGTACACGCATCAATCCCATCAAAGAACCAGATGCCTCGTAACGATTAACCTTACCAAATTCAGCCATACGCAATGGCAAATCACGATACGAACGCAATTCATTACGATACACCAAAACCCCACCAGGACAATTCATAGGCTTTATACAAAACATACGTTCATCTTCTGTTTTTCCAGAATAATTATGCGCACCATATTTTTCCCAATGTCCCGATGTTTCCCACAAAGACCTATCCATAACCGTCGGTGTTGACACTTCGATATATCCGGCCGCATCTTGACGACGACGCATATATTCAATCAAACGACGATAAACCTTAAATCCCTTGTCATGCCAAAACACCGCACCCGGCGCAAATTCAGGCTCAAAATGGAATAAATCCATATCGCGCCCTAATTTTCTGTGGTCGCGTTTTGCGGCCTCTTCTTGCATTTTCAAGAAATTATCTAATTCTTCTTTTGACGCAAACGCATCTACATAGATACGTTGCAACATTTTATTTTTGGAATCACCCTTCCAATATGCACCCGCCACAGATTTAATCTTGAACCCATCGCGTGGCAAATCTTTGGAAGATTCAACGTGTGGCCCACGGCACAAATCCGTAAAATCACGGAAAGTATAAATAGACAACTTTTCACCCGCCGCATCATATTCGTTCAACCACTCCATTTTATATGGTTGATCTGCGAAAATTTGTTTGGCTTCGTCCAAATCAACTATTTTTTGTTCGAATCGACCATTAGATTTAATCAATTCGCGCATTTCGCGTTCAATTGCAGAAAAATCTTCCTCGGAAAATCTATAATCGGTATCGAAATCATAATAAAAACCGTTTTCAATCGCCGGACCACCCGCAAATTTTACTTCTGGGTGTAATTTTTTCACCGCGGCCGCCATAACGTGTGCCAACGAATGACGAATTAATTCAACTGGATAAGACATAATAACTACCTTTTTTGTTTTTTATTTTTACTTAATTTAACGAAATTGTTTTGGATTATAATACGCACTGAATCTTAGTGCAAGCAAGAACACACGACCCCCGCGGGGGTTGTGCAAGTAGTAGTTGTCAAAAACCATTTTTTCAATTTCATACCCATATCTTAAAACAATATAATTAAAAAGTCAAGAATTCTGCGTTTTTTATATCAAACACGCCGCTGTTGGGAAATCGATTATACTGCCATACAACACGGCAAAAAAGAAACACACCGACCCACCAATAACAAACAAATGCCATATTGCGTGTGAAAACTTCATCCTGCGCCATACATAAAAAACGACACCTAATGAATAAGACAATCCACCCGCCAACACAAACCACATACCACGTGCAGAAATAGTCTGAATCATGGCCGGCAAAATCCAAATCAAAGCCCAACCCATAATCAAATATAACAACACCATCCATTTTGGTTGATTGCGCGGGCTCTTAAATTTCATAATTGCACCAAATATAACAATGGCCCACATTATACCAAACATAGACCACCCCAATCCCGCATGATGACACCGCGCCAAATTCACCAATAAAAATGGAGTATATGTGCCGGCAATCAAGGCATAAATTGCGATACTGTCCCACACCTCGAAAAAACATTCACTGCGTTCACCAATCATCGCATGACACATTGTGGAACCAAAATATAAACAAAACATCGTCACGCCAAATATAGAACACGATACCGTTGCCCACACATTATGATATAACACGGCATACGCCACCAACATCGCCAAACCCGCAATCGCCAATCCAATACCAATTCCATGTGTCAAAATATTTAATACAGATTCAGAATGCGTGACCGGTCTTTCCCAACGGAATAATCCCGTCGCCTGCAACACACGCAACAAACGTGATGCATGCTTATCTTTCTTTACATTTTTCAATTTAGCGCGAATCGCACGATTGCTTTTTGTCATCTATCCCCCCCTATTCTATTAAATCGCATTATTGATTCTTTCAATGACTCTTTTATCACCCATAACCTGCATCACAGAATACAAATCAGGTGTATTTGTACGCCCCGTCACAGCAACACGTAAATTCATTGCGACATCACCGTTTTTAACACCCAACTTTGTTGCAATCGCAACAATTTTATTCCACCAAGTATCTTTATCATCGGCGATATTAAATGTTGATAAAAATTCACGCAACGCATCTTTATTAAAAACAAACTCACGATTCGCATTAAATAAATCGTCCCAAAAATATGCAACCTCAGAAAGCGTTTGTTTCCATGTAATAAAATCTTTCCTTATGCGTTTTGGATTATCACGTTCAATTGCCAAAACAGACGTCAAATAATCAACATCATGAATTTGCGCTATATGCATTGAATCCGCGTATTTTTGTGCCCAATCAACAACATTTTTAACCAAAACATCAACTGGCAAAGTCGCGATATATTCTTTGGCCCACCACTCTAATTTTTTCATATCAAACAATGCACCAGACATTGGAATTTTCTTTTGCTTAAACTCATAATCCCAAATAGATTTAACCACACCCTTTAACTTTGCCTCTTCATAACCTGATGCAATAATATTAAACAGGTATTCCAACACCGCCATAACCGGCCAACCGTCTGCCAACAAATTCGCAACATTAGATTCCGGGTCATGCCGTTTTGACAATTTACGTTGTTTTCCGGTTTCTGCATCTATGGTATCCAACGTCGATGTATGAATATAAAGTGGCGGCGTCCAACCCATCATACGAAATAATTGATAATGCAAAGGCAAAGACGATAACCATTCAGCCCCGCGCACAACGTGTGTTGTCCGCATAAAATGGTCATCGCACAAATGCGCAAAATGATACGTCGGCAACCCATCATTAGATTTAATCAAAACCAAATCTTCATTATTTTCCGGAAAAGAAATCGACCCACGCACCGCATCTTTACAGAATATACGAACATCTGGATTACCCGTTGAATACAAACGAATCGACGGAAACTCACCCTTATCTAAGCGCGCAATAATTTCATCATCTGTAATATCACGATCACGGGCAAATTCACCATATATTCCCGTTGGGAATCCTGCTGCCGTTTGACGACCACGTATTTCTTCCATCTCATCCGCGGTTAAAAAGCAAGGATACGCAAGTCCCCGCGCCAACAAATCCGCCGCCACAGAATGATATATATCTTTTCGTTGCGATTGATAATACGGTCCATATTTTTCATCATTATGGTATTTCAATCCAAATGCGTCCAATGAATCTATAATAATTTGTACGGCATCTTTAACCTCGCGCTTGGTATCTGTATCCTCTATACGCAACATAAAAACACCATTTGTTTGTTGCGCTAATTTAGAATTTATCAATACTTGATACAATCCACCAATATGCATAAACCCAGTCGGACTGGGGGCGAATCGGGTAACAAATGCCCCATCTGGCAAATTACGCGGTGGGAACTTCTGTTCCAATTCAGAAATAGTATATTTTGGTTTTGCGCCCAACACGCGTTCAATTAATTCTGGTTTTAATCCATTACGCATTTTGTTTTCCTTGATTTAAGACTTTGTCATTCTATACTAATTATATGGAAAAACAAGAAATAAGAACTTTTGGTCGTCGACATGGCAAAAAATTGTCCGCCCGTAAACAATATTTACTGGAAAATATTTTGCCGGCCTTTTTGCCAAAAAACATCAAAAACACCGGGAAATTAATTCTGGAAACTGGATTTGGCAATGGCGAACATGTACGCGAATTGGCAATAAATAATCCCGAATCGATTATTATCGGTGCCGAACCATTTATGAACGGTGTTGCAGCATTATTGTCGGCAACAACAGACGAATCGACCAATGAAATATTAAACGAATACAAAAACATTCGTATTTGGCCGGACGATGTTCGTAAAATGCTGGGCGATTCGACATATTTGTTTGATGAAATTTGGGTTTTACACCCCGATCCATGGCCCAAGGCCAGACATGAAAAGCGCAGATTATTAAATGCAGAATTCTTGAAAACACTTGGCACACGGTTGAAACCAAACGGTCAAATTATTATTGGAACCGACCATTGGGAATATTTCGATTGGATAATAAACGAATCAAAAAAAACCGCGCTATATGCATCGATTCCGGCACTTTCTGTAATTCACACACGATATCAAAATAAAAATATGGCCGCAACACAGGCTCCAAAATATTTGATATTATCAAATCAATAACTGATAAAGAATTTTAATCTATTTAATAATTCTGGTCGCATTTTTGCGATCAATCTGTATACCTGCTCTGCCCGGCCCCAGCTTTCACCCAACATCACATGCAATTCCATATTCAAATCAGAATTCCACGATTGCAAAGCACCATAAATACGCCCTGTAAAATCAGATTTATCACCATCATCATGGGTCAATATCAATAATAAAGAAGACGCTTTCAATTTTTCCAAAGATTTAAATACATCATCCCAATCCAACGGCCACACTTCGAATATATCCAACCCGACCGATAAACTTTTTTGGAAAAACAAATCATCCCGCACAGGCAACAACGAATCAACGAATCGATTCAACTCGCTTAACCTCATAATCATTTGCGCCCCATCGGCCCCATGTTTAAATACAGATTTTACATTGATTGCCAAATCAGACACATTATCACCAACAACCGAATCAATATAAAAACGCGGTATAATTTTAACATTTAATTTTTCAACCCACGGCCAAACGACACCAACATCTTTTGGTGAAACAGACAAAGCCGGCACCTTCATTTCAACGGCATATTCTGCCGCCCCGGCCAAATCTGTACTGTCACCATCATCACCCAACCACAATCCCACAGACCTTGTGATATCATTATTATTAAAAATTTCTGTTATATTTATCATTATGCTTTCTACTTTATCATAAATATGATATAATTAAAACAAATGAAATTACACGAACGCATTAATTGTATATTACTTGGCACGCTATGGACATTGGCCATAGTGTTGGTTTTGGATTTTTGGTTAAATACCGCATATAATTTCAATATGTTTTCCAACACGCATTGGCAATTTGTTGCAAATCTCCAGGCATCCAACCAACCAATTGCCAACGGATTTTATATCGCGATTGTACTTGCAATATCAACATGCATAATTGGTTTATATGTTTTATTACGCCCCCGGTTCAGAAAAATAATCTTTACCCCCCCGGAACCGGCCACACAAAAAGCATCGACACCGATGCCGAATCCGGAAGCCATTTCCATACCACAATCACAACAACAAACTGTTACAACATCCCAACCAATGTTGCAACGCCCACCACGTTTACATATTCAAACACACAACATTGTGACCCCGCCAAAGCCTATCCAAACACAAACACAACCCACCAAACAAACACCAATTGAACATCGCTATGTGCATGAAATGCGGGAAATTTTTACAAACAATGGATACAGGGTTTTAACCCCGAAAATGATTTCCGGGATACCTTTATCATTAATTGCGTTGGGAACAAATGAAACATTATGGATTGGTGCATGTGACATATCACACGAACAAATGGTTAATGTAATACTTGATTTCAAGGCTGTTTTCAAGGAAACATTAGAAGACATTGAAATTGATATAAATGGCTTTATCATAAATCCAACGGATAAAGATGTCGTCGAATCCATATTGGATTTCGATTCAATCCAAGAATTATCCGACGCAATTGACGAAGCACCAAATGATCCAGAATCCGAAGCCGATAAAGAATCTGGTAATATGGATGCATTCGCTGGATATATTGAAACTGTATTGACGTATTTAGGAAACAAATAATGAAAATACCTGAAAACATCGCGACCGCACGAATATCCGAACTGGGTATGGATGATATGCCATTGATTGAATACACCCCCAGACCGACAAAATTACCCACCGATTGGTTTTCAATATATCGTAAATTATGTCACGAATTTATGGAAACATTAACAGATTGCGCCACAGAAATTGCATTTATGAATTTATCACAAAACGAATTTATGGGATTGGTGACCGGGCGGGCATTACCACGAAACACTTCTATTCGTTGGCGCATACCAATTACAATGGGTGGCGAAATGTCCATTGAAAATATGTTTTTATGTCGCACATTTCCACAATCTCATAATTTGGATAGATTTTTAATGGAACAATCTAACAACGATACATTATGGTTGCCAAACCCAACCCATAATGTATACGTGACAACGCACACCGCCCCGGGTGGAACTGGCGGAAATGCAACATCCGACCGATTAACACAAATGGCGGCACAAATCGCGAACAACAACTCGTTGGGGTAAAAAATGAACGTATCTGAATTTTTAACCGCAATAAAATCCAAAGGTGCCCTTGTCTGGGGACCGTCCAATACACGCGCCATAGAATACGCTAATTCCAGTTTACAGCAAAAAAAATGCGCGATATTGCCAAACTTTATGATTGAACTATACACAAAAACAGGTGGAATCAACCTGGGGTCTGGGTATATATTTGGACCAACCGAATTACCAAACGGATTAAACTTTCCAATCCCCAGTATTGTTCAAATAAATGACGAAATCCGGCGAATTCCATCAATGGCTAATAAAACATTATTTGCAAGAAACGATTTATTTTGGTTTGTATTTGATGCATTTGGAACATGTTATATGGTAAACAACCTGAACGGTTCTGTATTACGCAAATACGACGATCCATATCGTGCTTTATACGATTGTTTACTGGGGGGGAAAATATAAACATGAAAAAATTATCTGTATCTTTATCAGGCCATCAAACAAGTATTTCTCTGGAACCTGAATTTATCGCAGAATTAAAGCACATAGCAAATACGAACAACGTATCAATCGCATCAATTATATCAAAAATAGACGAAAAACGCGGTCCAAACACAAACCTTTCATCCGCAATACGTGTTTGGATATTAAATGTTGTACACAAATAAAGAATTATTTTTTATCTGCTCTATATGCATAAAAACCGGCAAAAAACGCAATAAACAAAATTATTAAAAACCATGCATCACGTCCCAACAACCTGTACAAAGTCATATGTGCCCCTTTGACACGACCATCCAACACACCAATTTGTCCAATTGGCAATTGTGATATTATATGTCCATCAGCACCAACAAAAGCACTGATTCCGGAATAATTTGCTCTGACAACCGGCACCCCAGATTCAATTGCGGCCCTACGCACCATATCTAAATGTTGGTACGTCCCAGGCGTTTTACCAAACCAAGTATCATTTGTAATATTTATAATTGCGTCCACAGAATCATTTACAACCGCATCAGAAAAAATAATTTCATAACACACCGCCGGTGCAAATACGATACTTTTACCCTCCCCCAATTTTCCAACAATCGCACGCGCACCGCCACCCGCCGTCAAATTTGCCGGCGCCGGTATAAATTTAATCGGTCCATATTCCCCAAATGGAACCAGGTGGGATTTATCATAAATATCAACAACATCACCTTTTGCATCCGATAAAACGAGAGAATTATACACCAACCCATCATCAAACACCGTTGCCCCTATAATCACAGGTTTATGCAATTTTGCCGCAATCGGCATTTTATCACCATATTTTCGTAAAACGAACGGATACGACGTTTCTGGATACACAACCAAA